>Ga0066825_10000587_pt1 | contig 11624 bp, 10 predicted proteins | sample ETNtaG_6_FD_65608 | JGI IMG/M metagenome (GOLD analysis project Ga0066825, IMG submission 65608) | Marine microbial and viral communities from oxygen minimum zone, Eastern Pacific Ocean - ETNP201306SV45 | ecosystem: Environmental > Aquatic > Marine > Oceanic | place: Pacific Ocean: Eastern...
ATAAGTCGTGAAAGCCCACCAAAGGAAGATTTCCAGCCATGACAATGCCGACCGCAGCGTCAAAATTCTTATCGAGCTGATATTCAGATAGCCATGATTGTAAATGATCATGTTGTAATAAATTTCCCCAAGCTACGAGGGCTGTTAAAGTATTTTCATGAGTAAACCAAGCGTTGTGTGTGCGTGAGTTTTCAATGGCTTGTTGTAGGTTTTGATTTTTTGCATCTTTTGAAATGTTTGGGTCAACAAACGCGCGTAAATCTTCCCCAAAACGAGAAAGGCCTTTAATAATCGATTTAATTCTCTCTGATGACTTGTGTGAAACCACGATTGCGCTTACTTTTGCAAAGTTAAAAAATAAAAATGGCTATTATCATCACAGACGAATGTATTAATTGCGGGGCTTGCGAACCTGAGTGCCCGAATACTGCAATTTATGAAGGTGCATTCGATTGGACCTATGCTGAAGGTACGCAACTTTCAGGTGATGTGGTATTGCCTAATGGTAAAGCCGTAAACGCGAACGAGGTGAACGAACCCATTTCCGATGAGGTTTATTATATTGTTCCTGATAAGTGTACCGAATGCAAAGGTTTTCATGACGAGCCTCAGTGTGCGGCAGTTTGTCCAGTGGATTGTTGTGTTCCCGATGAGGATCATGTGGAATCTGAGGAGACCTTATTGGGCAAGCAACGCTTTATGCACCCTGATTCTTAAGTTATGAAAGCGGGTATTGTAGGCTTGCCAAATGTTGGCAAATCCACCTTGTTTAATTGTTTGTCTAATGCGAAGGCACAAAGCGCCAATTTTCCTTTTTGTACCATAGAGCCTAATATTGGCGTGGTCAACGTTCCTGACGTAAGACTTGAAAGACTGGAACAACTTGTAGCTCCCGAACGCGTGGTGCCTGCTACGGTCGAGATCGTTGACATAGCCGGACTCGTTAAAGGAGCTAGTAAAGGGGAGGGGTTAGGCAACCAGTTTTTGAGTAATATTCGTGAAACCGATGCGATTCTACATGTACTTCGTTGTTTTGATAATGACAACATTGTGCACGTGGACGGTTCTGTAGACCCGATTCGTGACAAAGAAACCATAGATCTAGAACTCCAGCTCAAAGACTTAGAGTCTCTCGAAAAACGCCTTGAAAAAGTGGGTCGTGCGGCACGAACGGGTGACAAAGAAGCCTTAAAAGAGCAGACAGTTTTGATACAGCTCAAAACAGCCTTAGAAGCCGCACAATCTGTACGAGCACTCGATCTATCAGATGAAGATCGATCTGCATATGTGCGACCATTGCAACTTATCACAGACAAACCTGTTTTATATGTTTGTAATGTTGACGAAGCTTCTGCCGTGTCAGGAAATGCCTATGTCGAACGAGTTCGTGAAGTCGCTCAAGCCGAACAAGCCCAAATCCTCATTTTAGCGGTTTCTACCGAAGCCGACATCAACGAACTGGACAGCTACGAAGAACGCCAAATGTTTTTGGAAGACATTGGACTAGACGAGCCTGGAGCGGCCAAGCTGATACGATCGGCTTACGACTTACTCAACTTACAAACTTATTTTACGGCAGGTCAAAAAGAAGTACGTGCATGGACCATCCACAAAGGCGCTACAGCACCTCAAGCCGCTGGTGTCATACATACCGACTTTGAAAAGGGCTTTATTCGTGCAGAAGTCATCGCTTATGCCGATTACGATCAGTACGAATCCGAAAACAAAGTCAAAGAAGCGGGAAAAATGCGTGTCGAAGGCAAAGACTATGTCGTACATGACGGAGATGTGATGCATTTTCGCTTCAATGTCTAAACCACTTTTTTAAAAGAGGGTTAAAAGAAACTTTATCAAATCTTTCGTAGTAACAATGCCAACCAAATCGGTTTCGTCTAAAACAGGGAGCGCGTGAAACTCATTTTCTGACAACAAGAGTGCAGCATCGTAAACGGTGTCTTTATGTTGAACAGTAAGAACATCTTTAGTCATTACTTGTTTGATGGTTAAAACATCGTACATCAGGGTGGTCAGCTGTTCTCCATCAATCGTATTCACAAAACTAATTTTATCCAAATCGGTTTTACTCAACATTCCCACGATTCTATTGCCCGAAACCACCGGTACATGCCGTATAGATTTTTCGTTGATCAGTTTGGCAACTTCTAAAAGGCTTTGCTTTTCGTGGACAGTGACCATATTGGTGGTCATGATCTCAGAAATAGGGATGCGTTTTTTCATGGGGCAGAAATTTTTGGGGTTTACCCCATAAAAATAAGTATTTTTTAGATAGATATAAAAGAAGTTCTGGCACGAGACACAGCCTCGCGCCAACGGGGAATTAAATAAAGAACCTTGTTTTGAAGCTCACTTTGAGCTCATTCGATTCATTTTTGTTATTTGTCTTTGTTTACCTTTTGGTATACAGAAACAAACCAGAAAATCCCAAAACTGCAAAGTAAGGCTCCAAGACCTGCGAAGAAGATTCCAATTGTTGATAAATATTCCATTTTATTCAATCTTTAATTATAAAATTATTTCAATGTATCATTTCATTTTTTTTTATGCTTGGAGATAAGATTCAGATAAACGCATTGCGTATATCCAGCTTATCTGTTCCTAATACATGACAGTGGCAACTCAAACGATCTGTACTTGAAAAACCGTCGGTGTTTCATGGCAGTAGTAGGATTTAGGGTTGCTTAAATATACTCATTTTTTGAATCGCATTATAAACTAACTGCATAGCAAAGCCATGGCAGCTTCTATTTGGTTTTGTTCAATGAGTTTGGCAGCGAGTTGGTGTTGGGCAAGGCTTGTGGCAGGCGCTGCAATATGCAGCTTGCCAAAGGCCTCTGACAGAGGGTAGCGCTCCAGTTTACCTAGTTTGGCGAGTTGTTCGCCGGTCAGCACGGGGCTTTCTTGTATTTGCTTGGGCAACCCATGCACACCCAGCACCGTACGTTTAAGCTTGTCCATGTCAAAGCGTCCAGAAGAGGTCAAATAGGTTTGTCCGCCCATTCGTGCAATCGGGTGAAAGGCATCTTGCAGAAACCGCCCGTTGTTGTCCAATAGATCTGGCTGTACATGGATGCACACCACTTCACATATAACCAAATTTCCGGCGCCTCCTTGCTTTCCCAAAGAGATTATATCATTGACCACACATTCCATAGCTATCTTGGCTTCGCCCACAAATGGGGGTTGCACATGGGTGCTCGAAACAGGGGTTAGCCCAGCCGCATCAAATTCGTTGGTGGCTGAAGGAAAGTCAAAGCTAGTCAAGGTCATGCGTTCTAACAGACTTTCATCTACCAGATTGATGACCACTTCAGCTACGCTACGTGCATTGCGCAGGGTGTCTTTTTCGGAGTTGTCGCGTACCCTTCGTGAGGGTGAAAAGACCAATATAGGTGGGTTTGAGCTAAAAATATTAAAAAAGCTAAACGGACTTAGGTTGGGTTTGCCTTTTTTGTCAATGCTCGACACAAACGCAATGGGTCTAGGTGCTACCATACCCAGCAGCATGGCATGAGCGTCTTTAGTTGGTAGTTGCTGAATGTCAATCTGTTGATGGGTACTCATAAGGCAGCTAATATTTGAGTTTTTACTTCTCCAAAACCTATATTGATTTCCTTGTTAGAAGCTCGAGCTCTTAGGGTGACGATGTCATTGTCTTCTAAAAAGGTACGTTTTGATTCGTTGTCTAGTGTAAGAGGCTTCTGTCCAGCCCATGACAATTCCAGCATCGATCCAAAGCTATCGGGTGTTGGGCCACTAATGGTTCCCGAAGCCATCATATCACCTACGCGCAAGGGGCAACCGTTCGAACTGTGATGACATAGTTGTTGTGCGATGTTCCAATAAAGGTATTTGGTATTGGATTGGCTGATTATGGTTTCAGGTTGGTCTTTGGGCGCCAACCCGACCTCTAGATCAATGTCATAGTTTTGGGCACCTTTTGTCTGTAGATAGGGCAAGGGGTTGGGATCTTGTTTCGGTCCGTTTACACGAAAGGGCTCCAAAGCCTCCGTGGTTACAATCCATGGAGATACAGAAGATGCAAAGCTTTTCCCTAAAAAGGGCCCGAGGGGTACATATTCCCATTTTTGAATGTCTCGCGCAGACCAGTCGTTAAACAACATCAAACCAAAAACATACTCATCTGCTTCTTCAGTAGAGATGCGGGTCCCTAGAGGGTTGGATTTGCCAACAACGAAGGCCATTTCCAATTCGAAATCTAGGCGTTGGCTCGGGGCGAAAATGATCTTATTGTTTTGTTGTATTTGTCCGTAAGGTCGATGTATGGGTTGTCCACTTAGAATAATAGACGAAGCCCGTCCGTGATAGCCCACAGGTAGGTGTTTCCAGTTAGGCAACAGCGCATTGTCTGGGTCTCTAAACATTTTTCCGACATTGGTAGCATGCTCAATACTAGAGTAAAAATCTGTGTAATCACCCACTTGTATGGGCAGGTGCATGACTACATTGTCCATAGGCTCAAAGACACGTGCATATTTCAATACAGAGTTCGGGTTTAGCAATTCTTGCTGAATTTCCAACCGTATATTTTGGGTAGTTTTTTTGCCTAAGGCGATAAAGTCATTCAGAAAAGGATTGTTGAACAGTTCGTTGGGCAGTGCATGTTCCATAAACAGTCCAGCTTTTTTGGCAGCAAACACATCCAATATTTGGTTGCCAACTGCCACACCAATTCTTTTAGATTTTGCAGGTGTTGAGAATATCCCAAAAGGAAGGTTGTCTATGGAAAAACCACTTCCTTTTTCAATTGAGATCCATGGGGTGTGTTTAGTTTTCATATCATTCAAGCCAAGAGGTTAGATAGTTGGAGGACTTTAATTTGATTGCTATTTCGGTCACCTGTAAAGGTGCGAAAGTGTCTACCATGACCGCCAACTCAGCGGTTTCTTTCTTTCCGATGCTACGTTCAGCCGCACCAGGATGAGGTCCATGAGGAATTCCTGCTGGATGTAGGGTAAGATCTCCGATTTGAGTATCATTTCTACTCATAAAATCCCCATCTACATAATATAAAACTTCATCACTATCGATGTTGCTGTGATTATAGGGTGCAGGGATGGCCTCTGGATGATAATCATATAAACGTGGGACAAAACTGCAAACCACAAAACCGGCCGATTCAAAGGTTTGATGAACAGGGGGCGGTTGGTGAATCCGACCGGTAATGGGTTCAAAATCATATATAGAGAATGCCCAAGGGTAGTTGTAGCCGTCATATCCTACTACATCAAAAGGGTGGTATGCGTAGACGACATCCGTAAGTTCGTTTTGTTTGCGAATTTTTACAATAAAATCCCCTTTTCTGTCATGAGTTTCCAAAGAATTTGGTCTGCGAATATCGCGTTCACAAAACGGAGAGTGTTCCATCAATTGACCAAAATGGTTTCTGTAACGCTTAGGGGTGTAGATAGGGTGTTTTGAGTTTACAATCAGCAAACGATTGTCACTGTCATCGAACTTCAGTTGGTAAATCACGCCTCTTGGAATGAGTAAATAATCGCCTTCAGAGAAGGACAGATTGCCTAGTTGAGTACGCAATACTCCCTTTCCTTTGTGAACAAATAAAAGCTCATCAGCATCTGCGTTTTTATAGAAATAATCTTTCATGGATTCAGATGGTGCTGCCAATTCTATATCACAATCCGAATTGGTCAAGACACATGCTCGGCTATGTATATAATCGGGATTGTTTTGTATTCTGAACCCTTTTAGTTTAAGGGACTCAAGATTATTATATCTTGCTATTTGAGGTTTTATGTTTCTCGATTCTCCCAGTTTTTTAACCTGAGTGGGGCGGTGTATGTGATACATGTTTGAAGACATGCCATCAAAACCAATGGTTCCAAATAATTGCTCACTGTATATGGCGCCATTTGGATTGGGGAACACAACATGTCTTTTTTTAGGTATCGTTCCGAGTTGATGATATAGAGGCATCTGATTGTGTTTTAAAGAGTTCCGCGCAATACTTGATCGCGCTCAATAGCTTCAAACAAAGCTTTAAAGTTTCCTTTTCCAAAAGAAGTAGCTCCGTTGCGTTGAATAATTTCAAAAAACAAAGTAGGTCGGGGACCTATGGGTTTTGTGAATAATTGTAGTAAGTAACCTTCGTCGTCTCTGTCAATGAGAATTCCAAGTTCTTTGAGAACGGTCAAATCTTCGTTGATCTCACCAACTCTTTCGTGTACTGTTTCGTAGTAAGTGTCGGGAACCTCTAAAAACTCAACACCGTTTTTCCTCAAAGAATGTATGGTGTGAATGATATTGTCTGTCGCGACTGCAATATGCTGTACGCCTTCCCCTTCATAAAAATCCAAATATTCTTCTACTTGTGAACGCTTTTTGCCTTTAGCAGGTTCATTGATCGGAAACTTAACACGCATCTTTCCGTCGCTTACCACTTTGCTCATCAATGCAGTATATTCGGTTGAAATGTCTTTGTCGTCAAAAGAAATGATTTGTTTAAAACCAAATATGCTCTTATAATAATCGACCCATTGATTCATCTGACCCCAACCTACGTTTCCAACCATATGGTCGATGTATTTTAGGCCAATTTTTGGGTTGCTAAAATCTGGGGTTTCCCAAGTTTGATATCCAGGCAAAAAAGGTCCTTTGTATTTTTTGCGTTCAACAAACAAATGAACGGTTTCGCCGTATGTGTACACGCCCGAAACCATCACGCTTCCGTGATGATCGGACCTGTACTGGGGAGTAGCATACGAACGAGCTCCATTGTTTACAGCATGTTCATATGCTCGAGTGGCATCTCCAACTGTCAGGGCAATGATTTTAACCCCATCTCCATGGAGGTCAATGTGTTTGCCGACTGTAGTCTCACTCTTTAAAGGCGAAGTTAAAACCAGCCTGATTTTACCTTGCTCGAGAACATAGCTCTCAGCGGTTCTCTTACCAGTGTACAGACCAGCTTTAGCTAGAGGTTGAAATCCAAAAGCTACTCTGTAGTAATGCGCCGCTTGCAAAGCGTTGCCAACATACAATTCAACATGATCTATGCCTTCAATGACAATGTCATATTTCTTTTCTTGGGTTAAATTTTTCATTTGGGGAAATTTTGTTTAATTAAATCATTATTGTTGCATATGCAACGAAAATAAAAAAAACTTTTGATATTTAATGATAGGGGAATATAAATTATCAACATATTTGTATTATGGATCGTACAGATGGATTGGGTTTTCAAATAGATAAAACCCTTAAGACCGTTCAGTTGGCCTACCAACAACATTTTTCTTCGAAAAACATCGATCTCACTATTGAGCAGTGGGTGCTTTTGGATTATATACAAAAATTAAGCCCTGGTGCATTACAATCGGATTTGTCTAAATTGAGTTTTAGGAATAGGGCTACAACCTCTAGAGTTGTAAAAGGTCTCATTCGTAAAGGGTTGGTTGCCAAGCTCAAGCTAGAGAATAATCAAAAACAATATATTTTGGATTTAACGAGTGAGGGTGTCAAAAAATGGCATTCCGCAAATCAAGTGGTTCAAAAACTTCGAAAACTTGGAAAGAAAGACATCTCTACATCAGATTTTAATGTTTTTCTATCTGTTTTAGAAAAAGTGCATGAGAATTACAAATCATAGTTAAGAAATTGTTTTGTAAACCTCTTCAAATGGGATACGGAATCGATTGCCGTAAACCCCTTTTTGGTCACGTTTCCCACAACCAATAACCATGTTGATTTCGGCACCTCTTCCAAGGCCTAAGGCTTTTTTTACTCGTAAGCTGTCGTGGCCTTCCATGGGGCAAGTGTCATAGTCAATTCCCGCCATTCCAATCATAAAGTTTTGAGCTGCTAATCCAGCACTTTTATGGGCTACGACTCTTAAATCGCTTTTTCGAGTTTGTCTGTACATGGGTCTAAACAGTCCGACCGCCTGGGCAAAACCATGAACCAGCCAACCTTTGATCCCGAAAAAGGTGCTGTAGAGTGTAGGAATGAGCTTTCCATAATAATTTAACACCATTTTTTTACGCTTGGGGTCAAATTTTAGAGAGTTTTCAAAAGCGTTGGTCAGAAATTCCAAGTTGGCTTTGGCTCGTTTGCGCCATAAATCGCGTCGGGCTACAACCACAACAAGCTGTTGGGCTGTTTTTGCGGCACTTTGGTTAAAACAAGCACTTGCGATTTCTTTCATTTTATCTTTATCCGTGATGTGATAAAACTCCCATAATTGAAGGTTGCTGCTTGTAGGAGCGAGAGCAGCAAGTTTTAAACATGATTTTACTTTTTCAGAATCAATAGCTTCATGGTTAAATACCCGCACAGATCTTCTGTAGTTAATAGCTTCGGTTACGGTTTTTTCATTTAGGACAGCCATTTTAAGAGAGGTTTTAGAAGGTTAATGTTTTTGCCATAAGGTGCATATCTAATTTTTGGATCAAGCAAAGTGGATCGATGGATGTAAGGTTTTTTATGGCTAAATGTGTCAAAACTGTGCTTTCCATGATAACTGCCCATCCCACTATGGCCCACACCCCCAAAGGGCAAACGCCTGTTTGTAAATTGAATCAGTGTGTCATTGATCACACCTCCACCAAATGAAAAGCGATTCATTATTTTTTTTGCCCAACGTTTCCTTTGTGAAAAAACATAAAAAGAAAGCGGTTTTTCAAATTTATTGATAATATTTTGTAATTCCGTTTCAGAATTATAAACTAAAATTGGAAGAATGGGGCCAAAAATTTCTTCTTCCATAAGAGTATTTGGCAATTCATTAACGGAAACCAGTGTAGGAGAGATGTGAAGTTTTTCAATATCAGAATGACCACCATAAACAACATCTTGGTCTTTCAACAAATGGCACAACCGATCAAAGTGCCTTTGATTAACAATCTTGCCGTAATCGGGAGAGGTTTGGGGGTGATTTGTGTAACTTTCTTTGATGGCTTTGATCAATGCTTCTGTGAGTTGATTTTTTTTTGAATTGTGCACTAAAATGTAATCAGGCGCGATACATGTTTGCCCACAGTTCAAAAACTTACCAAAAACAATTCTCCGAGCACTTACATTTACTTTCGCAGTTTGATCTACGATACATGGATTTTTTCCGCCCAATTCTAAGGTTGTTGGGGTCAGGTGTTTTGCGGCGGCCAGGGCTACAATCTTAGCAACTGCAGTGCCTCCTGTATATATAATATAATCCCAACGCAAATCCAATAAACTCTTCGCTGTTTCTGGTCCACCTTTGACTACCGCAACCCACTCTTTTGGAAAGCACTCGGTTATGATGTCTTCAATACATTGGGCAGTATTGGGAGCTTGTTCAGAAGGTTTTAAAACTACCGTATTGCCTGCAGCAACCGCTCCAACGAGTGGAGTGAGTGAGAGCTGAAATGGATAGTTCCATGGAGCGATGTGCAAAGTCACTCCATAGGGCTCAGGAACGATATAATCTTTTGATGGAAAATTAATCCATGAAGATTTTACAGGGATTGGTTTTGAGAGTTGTTTGATGTTTCTTAAGAAGTAATCTATTTCGCTAAACACCATTCCAATTTCAGAAAGAAAGCTCTCACTGGCAGACTTACCTAAATCCTTTGAAAGCGCCTCTTCAATATTAGTAATATTAAGATTAAGTTGTTTTTTTAATTTTTTTAAAGCTTGAATACGATGTTTTATGACTAGCGTATTACCTGAGTTAAAAAAATGTTTTTGTTTATTGTGAAAATAAATTATTTCTTTGATCATTTCGCAATTTTTTCATTACAATGTTACGAAATTCGTAATAATAATTTGATTCATATCAAATCGTAAATCTGCTTTGTTATAGCGGTCTTTTTGTTAGATATTTGCATCGAATACGAATGAATATAACATTGGACATCACTCAAAAAATTAGTCAAAGCATTGATAAGCAGTCTGTTATTGGAATATATATTATTTTGGGTATAATTAATGTCCTGAATTGATTTCTTACCTAAAATTTCCTTTGAATAGTTTTGATTGATTTTAAAAAATTCTATGAATCGCTACAGTAAAATTGTTACACAAGATCCTACCCAACCTGCTGCCCAGGCGATGTTGCATGCTATTGGTTTGACTTCTTCAGATTTAGAAAAACCTCTAGTAGGTATCGCAAGCACAGGTTACGAAGGGAATCCTTGTAATATGCACCTAAACGAATTAGCCACCCATGTGAAAAAAGGAACCGAACAGGTGGATTTGATCGGTTTGATTTTTAACACCATTGGAGTGAGTGATGGAATTTCTATGGGTACTCCAGGTATGCGATTCTCTTTACCCTCACGCGACCTAATAGCTGACTCAATGGAGACTGTAATGGGTGCTATGTCGTATGACGGCCTTGTAACTGTAGTAGGGTGTGATAAAAACATGCCTGGAGCACTGATGGCGATGCTTCGCCTGAATCGACCCTCTGTCTTGTTGTATGGAGGAACCATTGCTTCGGGTTGTTTAAATGATAAAAAACTTGATATCGTTTCTGCTTTTGAAGCATGGGGTGAAAAAGTCGCTGGGACCATCAATGAAGCAGAATTTAAATCTGTTGTTCAAAATGCATGTCCTGGAGCAGGTGCATGTGGTGGTATGTATACTGCCAACACCATGGCCTCTTCTATAGAAGCATTGGGTATGTCATTGCCTTACAGTTCTTCAAATCCCGCTGTAGATGCAGCAAAAACCAAGGATGCAGTCGATGCTGGAAAAGCACTGCATTTCCTTTTGGAGAATGACATCAAACCTAAAGACATTGTTACAAAAAAATCGATCGAGAATGCTTTACGCCTAATCACTGTCCTTGGGGGCTCAACCAACGCAGTTTTACACTTCTTGGCTATTGCCAAAGCTGCCGAAATAGACTTAACCATCGACGATTTTCAAGATATCAGTGACAAAACACCTTTTTTAGCAGATCTAAAACCCAGTGGAAAATTCCTAATGGAAGATCTCCATAGAGTGGGAGGTGTGCCTGCAGTGATGAAATATATGTTGGAGCAAGGGATGTTGCACGGTGACTGTTTAACGGTTACAGGAAAAACAATCGCTGAAAACCTTAAAGATGTGGAGCCCTTACAGTTGGGTCAAAAAGTGATTCGCCCAGTCGAAGAGCCTATAAAGCCAACAGGACACATTCGTATCTTGAAAGGCAACTTAGCTACAGAGGGTAGTGTCGCAAAAATTACTGGAAAAGAAGGTCTGGTTTTTAGAGGACCTGCTCGTGTATTCGAAGGTGAGTTTGATGCCAATGACGGTATTCGTGATGGTCAAGTTCAAAAAGGAGAAGTGGTGGTGATTCGTTATGAAGGTCCAAAAGGAGGGCCTGGAATGCCTGAAATGCTTAAACCCACAGCAGCTATCATGGGTGCTGGACTTGGAAAAGATGTAGCACTCATTACGGATGGTCGTTTTTCAGGTGGTACACATGGTTTTGTGGTAGGTCATATTACTCCAGAAGCACAAGTGGGTGGTGCTCTTGCTTTGGTTGAAAACGGAGACATCATTACGATCAACGCAGAAAATAACACCATTGTGTTAGAGGTTGATGATAAAACACTCGAATTAAGAAAAGAAAATTGGAAAGCTCCTAGCTTAAAGGTAAA
>Ga0066825_10000588_pt1 | contig 11615 bp, 12 predicted proteins | sample ETNtaG_6_FD_65608 | JGI IMG/M metagenome (GOLD analysis project Ga0066825, IMG submission 65608) | Marine microbial and viral communities from oxygen minimum zone, Eastern Pacific Ocean - ETNP201306SV45 | ecosystem: Environmental > Aquatic > Marine > Oceanic | place: Pacific Ocean: Eastern...
TATCATAGCTATTGGCGGATGTGACAAGAACATGCCAGCGTGTATTATCGCAATGGCACGTCTTAACCGTCCTTCAGTATTTGTATACGGCGGAACAATTCTTCCAGGATGTCACAAAGACAAAGACGTTGATATCGTATCTGTTTTCGAAGCAGTAGGTGCTCACGCAAACGACAAGATCGACGATAAAGAACTAACAGACATCGAATCATGCGCAATCCCAGGACCAGGTTCTTGTGGAGGGATGTACACTGCAAACACAATGGCATCCGCTATTGAAGCCCTAGGTATGAGCTTACCAAACAGCTCTGCTCAAGCAGCTGTATCAGACGCAAAAAAAGCAGACTGCCAAGAAGCTGGAAAAGCAGTTCTAAACTTACTTAAAAACAACATCAAACCAAAAGACATTATGACAAAGAAGTCATTTGAGAACGCAATCACAGTTGTAACTGCATTAGGTGGATCAACAAACGCAGTTCTTCATATCATCGCCATGGCTCACGCAGTAGGCGTAGAAGTAAGCCTTGATGACTTCGTAAGAATCGGAAAGAAAACACCAGTTCTTGCAAATCTTAAGCCAAGCGGTCAGTACACAATGTCTCGTCTTGTTGAGATTGGTGGAACTGTTCCATTAATGAAACGTTTACTAGACGCAGGCTACCTCCACGGAGACTGCTTAACTGTTACAGGTAAAACATTAGCTGAAAACTTAGCTGGCTACCCAGACTACCCTGAAGGTCAGGATATTATTAGATCATTCGATAACCCGATCAAACCAGAAGGTCACTTAGTTATCTGTAAAGGAAACTTAGCGCCTAAAGGTGCTGTTGCAAAGATCTCTGGAAAAGAAGGTTTAGCTTTCACTGGAAACGCTAAAGTTTTTGAATCTGAAGAAGATGCACTAAAAAATATTCTTAGTGGAAAAGTAGTAAAAGGCGACGTTGTTGTAATTCGTTACGAAGGCCCTAAAGGCGGTCCAGGAATGCGTGAAATGTTATCACCGACATCAGCTGTAATGGGACTAGGTCTTGGAAAAGACGTAGCACTTATCACAGACGGAAGATTCTCTGGTGGAACACACGGTTTCGTAGTTGGACACATCACACCAGAAGCATACGAAGGTGGCCCATTAGCCGTTGTTCAAGATAGCGACCAAATCACAATCGATGCAAAAGATCACCAACTTACACTTCATGTAGATGAAGCTGAAATAGAAAACAGACTTAAGAAGTGGTCAAAGCCAGAACCAAAATACAAACGTGGCGTTCTTGCTAAATACGCTGCAACGGTAAAGTCTGCATCTGAAGGCGCTGTTACAGACGCATTCTAATGCTCGTACTCATCGAAACAACAGCGGCATCCAAAAAAGACGCCACTGAACTGTCTCACTCTCTCATCAACGCAAACTTAGCCGCTTGCTGCCAAGTCTCATCTCCTATTACAAGCATCTATAAATGGGAAGGAAAGATTAAGGAGAACACTGAGTACAAGATCACTGTAAAAACAACTCAGAACCGCAGTGAAGCCGCTATCACACATATCCGTGACAACCATCCATATAGTTGTCCTGAAATCATTCAGATCGATGTAGATTATGTGGACCCAGTCTATTTAAACTGGGCCACATTTTCATTAACCGATTAAATACCTTCGTTCGCTGTCGAAAGTTCTAGTTCTGCTGCACTTTCTAATAGTGCATTTAGAGATGCTGGTAATTCTTCTTGCTGAGCTTGAAGCGCTTTAGCTTTCTCTTCGTTTTCTTTTTCAATCTCATCGATACGCGCTTGAACTTCTTTTCTAAGCGTATACGATTTCTTTTCAGACAATACAGGAAGAAGCTGTCTTAATAATGTTTCGTTATCTACAGACAACTCAAAGGCTTTTCTAAACTGAGCATTCATTTCTTTTCTATTACGTTTCTCGCTATACAAGTCCGCTAAAGCCAAGTGTAAGTCAGGGAATGATAGCTGCGTGCTTAATGCCGCTTTAATATCTGCTTTCTTTAGCTCTTTTAGAGCGTTATCAGACTCTTCTAACATCATATACACTCTACCTATGAAGTAGTTTGGAAGAGGTGCATGTGGGTTCTGAGACACCATTAACTGATACGCTGCAATCGCATTCCCATAATCACCTTCAATCTTTGACTTATACGCTTTGATTGAAGGGTCATTAATATTAAGAGGGTGAGACATTAAGTAGTTTTGAATATAAGCCTGAACACTATTTTCTTGACGCTGTGCTAGCAATGTTTCTTTAGCCACTTCAGGATCAAAATCTTCTGGCTTATCACGTTCGCGCTTCTCCAATACCTGAATGATGTGATATCCGAACATACTTTTAATTGGACGAGCAATTTCTCCGTTGCTTAATGAAAACGCAACTTCTTCAAATTCAGTAACTGTTTGACCTAAGCGAATCCAACCGATACTTCCGTTATCTTCCTTAGTACCAGCATCATCAGAAAACTGGTTCACAGCATCTTCAAAGCTCATACCAGCCTCAATCTTCTCATATACAAACTGTGCAAGAGCTTCACGTTCTCCAGCATCCATTTCTGGGGTTACACGAATGAGAATATGGCGAGGATTCACTTCTACAAACTGGTTCTCAACATATTCGTCACTAACAGAAACAGATTTTTGAATTTTCTCAGAAAAGTTTCTTACCAGAACCATATCTCTTACAGAATCTTTAAATGCAGAATATGGTACACCTGATTCTTTTAAGTGGCGACGTAGAGACTTCTTATTTCTGAAATCCATAGAAATCAAAACACCTTGAATCGCTTGATCTAGCTGACGCTTAGACACTTTTACTTTTTCTTCCTTAGCACCAGCTAATAAAACTGTGTTATTAACCGCCTGCATAAATGAGTTAAATTGAACTAACTCACCTAGTTCAGGAGATACGTATCCACCTGTAGTTTCCAGGTTTAAACGTCCCATATTTTGGTTGAGTGCCTGTCTATACAACCCAACATCGAGAGGTTTAGTTCCAATAACAGCAATAGCATTTGCTAATGCTCTAGGATCTACTGCCTCGTCACCAGACTTTCCTCCAAACATATCTTGCATGAAGAATGTTCCAGTAAACATAGTTGCTCCAAAAAATATAACAATGAGCCAACCCACTACATGTGCTTTTTCTCGCATTAAACGAATCATAGCAAATCCTTCCTATATAACCTTTTTTAAAATTCTTGAAATTGAAATATAAGCACCAAGAACCCCTAAAAGAGCCCCTAGCAACAACACAAAAATGTATATTTCATTCAGTATAGCGCTTTTAAACACCAATGGAAAATACGGCAAAGCCTCCTGAAAACGGTATGCAAAAAAGGAGTATGAGAACTTCAAAAACACAACGGCAAGAAGTGAGCTCCCGCTCCCCATCAAAAGACCTTCAATCATAAACGGACCACTAATAAATGCATTCGTGGCTCCTACCAGAGACATAATCTCGACTTCATCTCGTCTATTAATAATCGTTAATCGAATCGTATTTACAATAATAAAAAGAGTCGCTGTAGTTAAAAATCCAACGAGAATAAACCCTCCAATACGGACCCACTTTGCAAACGACGTCATTCTTTGAGCGATTACCCCACCATACGTAACATCTGAAACATAAGTACTATGTTGCTCAATATGTTCAGCCGTTTTTTGAATATGCTCGTTATCTGTCATCACCACTTTCAAGGTGTCAGGAAGCGGATTATTCGAAACCAAGTCATCTAACTGAATATTAGAATAGTTCTGCTTAAATTGTGTCCAAGCCGTATCACGATCAACAAAGGAAACAGACTGAACATGCTCAAAGGAACGCACTCTCGACATAAAGTCTTCTACATCTTGGCGAGTAACAGTCTCTGTCAAAAACACTCTTATTTCTAAACGAGACGAAATAAAATCAGCTAAGTTCGTCATATTCGAACTAAGCAATAAGAAAAAACCAAATACGATTAAAGACACCGTAATAGTCACAATCGCAATAAACATCATCAGCCCAGACCGTTTCATTCCGATCAAAGCTTCTGAAATAAAGAAGGACAAGTACCTCATGCGTCGTAAGCCCCTAATTGCTGATCACGAACAATTAAGCCTTTATCTAGCGCCACTACACGCTTACGAATATCGTCTACAATCCCTTTATTATGAGTGGCTACAACTACAGTCGTTTGGCGTGCATTAATCTTACTTAGAAGCTGCATAATCTCCCAAGAAGTGTCCGGGTCTAAGCTTCCAGTAGGCTCATCTGCCAATAAAATTGGGGGATTATTTACAATAGCTCGTGCAATACAAATACGTTGCTGTTCACCACCAGATAGCTCAGATGGTAAATGGTGCATTTTCTGATGCAAGCCAACCAATTCTAAAACCTGACTCACCTGACGACGAATTCGAGAACGAGAATAATTTAAAAAGCGAAGTGCAAACGCTACATTTTCATACACAGTTCTACGAGGAAGAAGTTTGAAGTCTTGAAAGACAACCCCTATACTCCGCCTTAAATATGGAACTTGGTTTTGCTTTAAGTTACTTAGAGAAAAGTTATCAATATAGATATCACCAGATGTAGGATAATCAGCACGGAAAATCATTCTAAGTAAGGTAGACTTACCGGCACCTGACGCCCCAACCAAATATACGAATTCATTTTTCTGAATACGCAAATCAATGTTGTCTAATGCAACTAATCCGTTTGGATATTCTTTTCTAAGGTTTTTAATTCGTATCATTAGCCCATCAAGGATTTAAAAAAGTCACTTCTAAACTGCCAGAAACGGATGTCGTTAAAGACAACTAGTACCATAAGCGTAATTAGAATTGCAGCACCGACATTACTAATTAATATCTCAATTTTTTGTGAAACTGGCTTTCTACGAATAGCTTCTAAACCTAAGAACACTAAATGGCCGCCATCTAAAACAGGAAACGGAAACAGATTAATAACACCTAAGCTAATACTAATCATTGCCATCACATTTAAGAATTGAGACAAACTCTCCCCAAACTGAAACGATGCAAACTGAACAATCCCAATCGGCCCAGTTAATTGTTTGAGTGAGGCTCCACCTGAAAACAACATGCCTAAACTCTTAAAGACCAAACCAATCTGCTGATACGTCACAACAAGTCCTTTTCCAATTGCTGCAAAAGGGTTCAATCGCTGATACGCAACTTCTAAAGCAACGCCCATCATATAGCCATCACCAGAAGCTTCTGGCGTAAGCGACACACGTCGATTCTCATCATTTCTAAAATAAGTAATCTCAAGTGTTGAGCCATCACTCTGTGTTACTAGCTGAACTAACTTTGAGCCACTACCTTCAAGTTCATGCCCGTTAATCGCCACAATAACATCACCTGAAGCCAGCCCCGCTTCTTGAGCAGGAGATCCATCAACAATTGTCGCTATAGTTGCTGTAGACTCTGGAACACCTTGTGTTGAAAACACTAAAGAGTAAATAAAAAAACCTAAAATAAGGTTCATAATCGAACCTGCGGCAATAACAATAGATCGTTGCCATAATGGTTTTAACTTAAAGTTTAAAGAGTCTTCTACAGACTCCCCTTCTTCTTCGTCTAATCCAGCTAATTTAACAAAACCTCCGAATGGAAAAGCACGTAATGAATACTCTGTTTCATCCACTTTTTTAGAGAAGAGTTTGGGCCCCATCCCTATGCTAAATTCATAAACACCAATGCCAAAACGTTTGGCCGACCACATGTGTCCTAGTTCGTGAATAAAAATCACAAATCCTAATGCAAAAATTGTAATGAAAAAACTCATAAGAGGAATCATACATCAACACATCTCATGGCTCAATTAGGAATGTCATCTTGCTTGCTCACTAATAGGAGCACTGATAGAATACCCGAATCATGTCAGACACAAAATATAAACGCGTACTTCTTAAACTTAGCGGAGAAGCCTTTAAAGGCGACAGAGAATACGGAATTGCCCCTCAATTTTTAAAGTATTTAGCAGAAGAAATTAAAGCTATTCACGAGATGGGTGTCGAAATCGGAATCGTAATCGGTGGCGGTAATATCTTTAGAGGATTATCGGCAGCTGAAAACGGAATGAACCGAGTAACAGCAGACTACACTGGGATGTTAGCAACAATAATGAACGCATTAGCACTTCAAGACGCTTTAAATTCAGCAGGTGTTGAATCACGTGTCCAAAGTGCACTTGAAATCAAACAAGTAGCCGAAACATTTATTCTTCAAAAATCTATGCGTCACTTTAAAAAGGGTCGTATCGTCATTTTTGGTGGCGGAACAGGAAACCCATACTTCACTACAGACACTACAGCAGCACTAAGAGCTGCAGAAATTGGCGCTGACGCTATTTTCAAGGCAACAAAAGTGGATGGCGTTTACAGCGCAGACCCAATGAAAGACTCTTCTGCAACAAAATACGACAAACTATCCTACCTAGATGTACTAAACAAAGAACTTAAAGTTATGGACAGTACGGCTCTGTCATTAAGTAAAGATAACGAGATTCCGATCGTAGTATTCAACATCGGAGAATCAGGAAACATCAAAAAAGCAGTCCAGGGCGACGCTATCGGAACAACAATCGGAGGATAATATGAGCATTTCAGAACGTATGGATAAGAGTATTGAATCATTCAAATCTCAACTAAGCGGATTAAGAACAGGACGAGCAAACCCTGAGTTATTAAACAGTGTCGTGGTTGAGTACTACGGAGCACCTACTCCTCTAAACCAAATAGCGTCAATAAGCACCCCTGAAACCCGCGTTCTAATGTTAAACGTATTTGATGCAAACGCAGTTAAAGATGTAGAAAGAGCAATACAAGCATCAAACTTAGGTTTAACTCCTCAAACAGAAGGTAACATTATCCATATACGTCTTCCAGAACTAACAGAAGACAGACGTAAAGAACTTGTGAAGGTTGCAAAGAAACACGCTGAAGATGCACGTGTTTCAATCCGTAATATCCGTCGTGACGAAATCGACACTGTTAAAAAACAAGAGAAAAACAAAGAAATCACTGAAGATGATTCAAAACAACTTCAAGATGACATTCAAAAAGTAACAGACGAAAAAGTTGCACTAATCGATTCAGTAAGTGCAGAAAAAGAGAAAGACATCCTGACAATCTAATGTCACCCATCGTTGGCCAAAAGAATCGAAACATCTCACTAGAAGAGATCTGTAATAAGTATTCTATCAACCCAAAAACACTTCCTAAACATGTCGCTATTATCATGGATGGAAATGGACGCTGGGCAAAGCAACAAGGCAAACAACGCATTATGGGACACAAAGCTGGTGTAGAAGCTCTGAAACGATCTATTCGTGCTTGTGCTTATCTAGGTATTCACTATTTATCAGTTTATGCCTTTTCAACAGAAAACTGGAAACGTCCATCAGCAGAAGTAAAGTTTTTAATGCAACTACTCAAGAATCTTTTAGACAAAGACCTTCAAGAACTTCACGAAGATGGCGCCAGACTTAAGTGTATCGGAGATATAAATGGCTTAGATAAGTCTTTAAGGAAAAAAATTGCGACTGCAGAGGAGCTCACAAAAGACAACACAGCCATCCAATTTAATATCATGATTAATTACGGAAGCCGCATGGAAATCACTCACGCAGTTTCTGAAATCGCAAAAAAAGTTAAAGACGGCACACTTGATGAGGTAACCGAAGACACTATTTCCGAACATCTCATGACCTCCGATTCTCCTGACCCCGACATTCTTATTCGTACAAGTGGAGAAGAACGTATAAGCAACTACATGCTCTGGCAAATCTCATACAGCGAACTATTCTTTATCGACACATTATGGCCTGACTTCGACGAAAGCCACCTTGGCCGTATTGTTTCTCAGTACCAAAATAGAGATAGGCGATATGGGGGCCTAAACACATGAAAACTAGATTGATTACAGGCATCGCACTAATTACCCTAGCTTCTTTTGCGCTTTTTCACTCTCCTACGTCTCAAAAAATTCTAGCTCTTCTAATAAGTATAGGTATCGTAATTGAGCTACTAAGAATGGCTAAACTAGATACAAAAGACATCTTAATTTCGCTTCTAGTTACCGGCATACTTGCCGACGCCACACTCATAAATAACACTACATTTTGGACCAGTACAAATGGAGTTCTAATATCTGGAACATTCTTATCATTACTCGTAACAGAGCTAGTAAGAAAAAAGCCTTACTTATCAAACTTAAAAACGTTATTTGGAATTAGATCTGGAATCTTAGGGGTTATTTTATTTGCATACCTTTTAAATTTATTTAGCTCACCACTTTTAAGCATTCTAGTTCTAACCTGTATTTGGGCTACTGATAGCGGTGCATACTTCACAGGAAAGCTTATAGGAAAACGAAAGCTCTCTTCCCTTAGCCCGAATAAAACTATTGAAGGGTCAATGGGAGGACTCATTATTGGAGCGCTTCTGTTTACTGGCATTGCACTTAACTACAATTTAATAGAACAACCTCTATACGCGCTGCTACCACTAGGGCTTTTACTCTCATTCTTATCTCAAATTGGAGACCTACATGAGTCAATGATCAAACGATTCTTCCAAGTTAAAGACTCATCAAACATCCTACCAGGACATGGCGGCATCTATGACAGATGTGACAGCTATATTTTTACTGTTCCATTTTTTGTAGTCGCAAACCTCTTTATTCTATGAAGCGAATAAGTATATTAGGCAGCACGGGTTCTATTGGCACACAAACATGTGACATCGTAAGAGCCTATCCTGAAAAGTTTTCTGTAATTGGAATGACAGCAGGAAAAAATGTAACGCTCTTCAAAGAACAGTTATTAGAATTTAAGCCTGAAATAATTTCCGTCGCGTCAAAGGAAGCCGCTCAAGAACTCCACAACTTTACCAAAGAGCATAACGTTTCAATAGACATTCATCATGGAGAAAAAGGACTAGAAACAGTCAGTACTACCAAAGTAGATCTCTTAGTAGTAGCAATCGTTGGAACAGCCTCCTTATGGCCCACATACAGAGCCATAGAAAATAAAATTCCAATTGCATTAGCCTGTAAGGAAGTCCTCGTTTCTGCTGGAAATATCATCACTGCATTAGCTAAAGAACACAATGTCCCCATCCTACCAATCGATTCAGAACATGCCGCACTAAAACAATGCTTAGCAAGTGTAGACGAGGATATGAAACAGGTAAGCAAACTTATCTTAACTGCTTCCGGCGGCCCATTTTGGAAAACCCCCAAAGAAGAATTCCAAACCATCACACCTGAAAAAGCACTTAAACATCCTAACTGGGACATGGGGGCAAAAATCACAATTGATTCTGCCACGCTCATGAACAAAGGGTTAGAAGTAATTGAAGCTCATCATTTCTATGGAACACAGTATGACAATATCGAAGTTATCATTCATCCTCAAAGTATTATTCATAGCTTAGTTGAATTTACCGATGGCACAATGCTCTCACAAATGGGGCTGCCAGATATGCGATTCCCAATTCAATACGCACTCACATATCCAGAAAAATGGGAAAACCCATGGCCAAAAACAAACCTTGCAGCATCAAGCCCTCTAGAGTTTTATGACCCAGACGTTGAAAAATTCCGCCTTCTAAAAGCAGCCTTTGATTGCGGCAAACAGGGTGATTATGCCTGCGCCGTACTAAACGCTGTAAATGAAGCCGCAGTAAACCTATTCCTTCAAAAGAAAATTGGCTTTACTGAAATATTTGATACTGTCTTGAACGCAGTTGAAGCAACAGCGACTATCCAATCGCCTAGCATTAAAGATATTATCGAGATAGACGCAGAAATCAAATCAAAACTATCGTATGAGTACATCTAAGTATTTCCTTCTCCTAAGCTACCTCTTCCACGATGCTCCTCGTTGGGCAAACAAAGCATATTCACTCTTCCCTAATCATAATGACTTCACAACAAACCTGAATGAATCCCTTCATAAAATTGGAATCAAACAAGAGCATCACGAAAAAATAAAAGAAGCATGTGCAAATTTCTCAGAAGAACTCGTAATGCAAGATTTAAATAAGCATGGCATAAAGCCTCTTTTTTATACCACTCCAGACTACCCTTCACTTTTAAAAGAAATCAGCGACCCACCTCTTACTCTTTATTACAAAGGCAACATATCTCTTCTGTCATCACCTACTCTAGCGATAGTCGGGAGTAGGCATCCAAGTGAGTATGGAACAAAAGTCACAACCTCTCTTGGCACAGAATTAAGCCATTACTTTGTAATCGTATCAGGACTTGCACTCGGTACAGATGCTCTTGCCCACAAAGCTGCATTAAACGCAGGCAACACTACAATCGCAGTAGTTGCAAACGGCCTAGACCTCACTCACCCTAAAACAAACTCAGCACTCAAAAACAATATAGAAGCAAAAGGGCTCATCTTATCTGAACACCCTCCTGGCACACCACCTCAAAACTATAGGTTCCCACAACGAAACCGTATTATTAGTGGCCTCTCAAAAGGTGTTCTTGTAACAGAAGCCACACGTAAAAGCGGAACACTCATTACAACGAAATATGCCACAGAGCAAAATAGAGAAATATTCGCAGTTCCAGGCCCAATACACTCTGAGCTTAGCGAAGGGACACATGCACTTATTCAAGACGGCGCTAAACTAACCCACGCCGCAAAAGACGTTCTTTCAGAACTCCACATAAAACCTCTAAAACTACCTTTCGCTCCAAAGAAAGACACAACAAAGTCAGTAACACAGGCAGAACCAAAAGGGTTATCAGAAGTAGAGAAGAGAATTTATTATGCGTTAGCATCAGAAAAGAATATCGACACATTAAATGAAGAGCTCGATATGCCTATCCACGAAATCTTACAGTTCTTAACCTTATTAGAAGCAAAAGGACTAATTAAACAAACAAACGCGCAACACTATATTAAACAATGACAAATACAGAACCTTTTCTAAAAAACCTAACATTAATTACACGAACAGCAGATTGCCTACCCATACTAATTTATACACCTACCGTAATCGCAGCTATACATGCCGGAAGAAAAAGTACAGAACTTAAAATCCTTGAAAAGGTACTAGTAAAAATGCAAAAAGAATTTAATATCAACACACACTTTCATATCTATTTTGGCCCACATATCTGTAAAGAAAATTATGAAATCAATCCAGAAACAAAAGAACATTATGAACTTAGGCAACAAAATGTGAATCAAATTCAATCTGTATTAAACACTAAGCAATACACTCTTTATGAAGAAAACATATGTACAAAACAACATGTCTCAACATACTTTTCCTATAGAGAAGAAGGCGGACGTTTCTATTCCGGAATCTCCCTAAGATAACTGAATAATATTTTCGAAGTGTTCGACTAAACTTCCTTGAACAATAAGTGCATCAAATCGCATTTCAATGTCGTCTTTACCCGTTTTAAGTAAATAATATTGAGCTGTCTTAACCAAATTACGTTGTTTCTTTTTAGTAATAGCAGCTATAGGAGGCACCCAACTTTTGCTTGTATATGTTTTAACCTCACAAAAGACTAATGCTCCCGAATCTGACATCGCAATAATATCTATCTCACCTAACCGTGAGTAAAAAT
>Ga0066825_10000590_pt1 | contig 11592 bp, 5 predicted proteins | sample ETNtaG_6_FD_65608 | JGI IMG/M metagenome (GOLD analysis project Ga0066825, IMG submission 65608) | Marine microbial and viral communities from oxygen minimum zone, Eastern Pacific Ocean - ETNP201306SV45 | ecosystem: Environmental > Aquatic > Marine > Oceanic | place: Pacific Ocean: Eastern...
GTTTTTCCAAAAAATCTTTCTACCAAGGCCCAACTAATTGCAAAAGGGAGTGGCGTTTTGGCAGGTGTTGCTTTTTGTGAATTTATACTGCAACGCCATGGAAAAGATGTAAGTCTTAACTCAGTTTATAAGGATGGTGCCCAGTTTTCAAAGGGCGAGGTGTTATTATATTTGGAGGGAAATGCCCAGACCATACTTAGTTTAGAACGGATTATGCTTAATTCATTACAGCGTATGAGTGGTATTGCGACTCTGACAAACCAAGTTCTAGAACGAATCGCTCACACTAAATGTAAGGTTTTGGATACAAGGAAAACGACTCCTAATTTTAGAATTGCTGAAAAATGGGCTGTTGCCATTGGCGGCGGCGTAAACCACAGAATGGGTCTCTATGATGCCATAATGTTAAAAGATAACCATATTGATTTTTGTGGTGGATTGGAATTGGCACTTGCTAAAGCAAAAACCTATGTAAATGGTTTGGATAAGTCAATCCCTGTTATTGTTGAAACCCGCAATTTTAAAGAAGTTAAAATTTGTTTGCAAAATCCTTGGATCAGCCGAATATTGCTAGATAATATGTCAACCAAGGATTTGGCATTAGCGGTATCATATATCAATGGTAAAATGGATACAGAAGCCTCAGGGAATATTGATTTAGAAAATGTAGTTAATTATGCCGAAACAGGTGTTGACTATGTTTCTATGGGTGCTGTAACGCATTCAGCAGCTATAGTTGACCTTAGCTTACGCGCTATTTAAGCACAAACCAATGTCACTTAGAAATTTAAGATTTTTCAGCAGTGTTTTTGTTGCTTATAGTGAACTTTAATTCATCGCTCTTACCATCCCAATCAAAAGTTACTTTAGAACCATTAGTGAGAGATTTTTTTAGAATTTCTCCTGCCATAGCATCTTCGACATAGCGCTGGATAGCTCGAGCAAGTGGCCTTGCACCATATTGTTTATCATAACCCTTATCAATCAAAAATGTAATTGCCTTTTTACTTAGAGATAGGCTATATCCTAGTTCTTTAACTCTGTCTTGGAGTGCGCCAAGTTCAAGTTGAATTATTTTTGTGAGATGATTTTTGTCAAGATTGTTAAAGATTACCACATCATCAATTCGATTTAAAAATTCAGGCGAGAATTTCTTTTTCAACGCATTTTGAATAACGCCTTTTATGTTTTTAGCCTCTTGAGATTTCTGTGCGGCTGTTCCAAATCCAACACCAAGGCCAAAGTCTTTGACTTGTCTTGCGCCAACATTTGAAGTCATGATAATGATTGTGTTTTTGAAGTCTACACGTCTCCCAAGCGAGTCTGTTAAAAAACCATCATCCAATACTTGGAGTAGCATATTAAAGACATCAGGGTGGGCTTTTTCAATCTCATCAAGCAAGATAACTGAATATGGTTTTCTCCTTACCTTTTCACTTAACTGACCACCTTCTTCATAACCTACATACCCTGGAGGTGCACCAATTAGCCTTGAAATAGAGAATTTTTCCATGTATTCACTCATGTCTATTCGTATGAGTGAGGATTCGCTTTCAAAAAGTTCTGATGCCAATACTTTGGCCAGTTGTGTTTTGCCAACACCAGTTTGTCCAAGGAAAATAAATGAGCCAATAGGCTTATTTGGATTTTTTAGACCCGCTCTGTTGCGTTGAATAGCCTTCGCTACTTTTGCAACCGCATTTTCTTGTCCAATCACTTTACCCTGTATGAGTTCTTCAAGTTTTTCAAGTCTTTCACCTTCACCGTCGGAAACACGTTGTACAGGAATACCTGTCATCATAGCAACCACATCGGCAATATGAGCTTCAGTAACAGTTTCTCTGTTTTGTCGTTGTTCTTCTTGCCAATCTTCTTGCGCTAACAACAATTCTTTTTCTAATTTTTTTTCATCATCGCGAAGCTTTGCAGCTTCTTCATATTTCTGACGTTTGACAACGCTATTTTTTTGCTCACGCACCCTTTCAAGTTCATTTTCAATCTCAACGATTTTTTCTGGAACTTCCATATTGGTGATATGTACTCTTGATCCTGCTTCGTCAAGAGCATCTATGGCTTTATCTGGCAAAAAGCGATCGGTTATATATCTGTCAGATAGTTTTACACAGGCTTCAATAGCATCGTCCGTGTAGTTAACATTGTGATGCGCTTCGTATTTATCTTTTATGTTTTGTAATATTTCAATGGTTTCATCAACAGAAGTTGGCTCAACCACTACTTTTTGGAACCGACGCTCTAATGCACCATCTTTTTCAATATTCTGACGGTATTCATCAAGTGTAGTAGCGCCTATACATTGTATTTCACCTCTAGCAAGTGCTGGTTTAAACATATTGGAAGCATCTAAGCTTCCTGTAGCACCTCCGGCACCAACAATGGTGTGAATTTCGTCAATAAACAAAATGATATTGGAATTTTTTTCGAGTTCATTCATAACAGCTTTTAGTCGCTCTTCAAACTGTCCTCTGTATTTAGTGCCAGCAACTAGAGAAGCTAAGTCTAAAGTCACAACACGTTTGTTGTAGAGTACCCTAGACACCTTTTTTTGAATGATGCGCAAGGCCAATCCTTCTGCAATAGCAGATTTACCCACTCCGGGCTCGCCTATAAGTAGCGGATTATTTTTCTTACGACGGCTCAAAATTTGTGAAACACGTTCAATTTCTTTTTCTCTGCCAATTACAGGATCCATGTCTCCATCAATTGCAACCTTTGTTAGATCTTTCCCAAAGTTGTCAAGTACTGGTGTACTTGATTTTTTTGACTTCTTTTCATCAGTTGATGATGAGAAGGAAGCGCCTTGCCCACGGTTGTCTTCGTCGGCTGCGTCATCTGGAAATGCATCAGCTGATGGCATGTCTATGAAGTCATCATCATCAGATTCGACAGACATGTATTTGAACTGATCTTTAACTGTTTCGTAGTCTACCTGTAGTTTATGTAGCACTTTTGTTGTTGGATCATTTTCGTTTCTAAGAATACAAAGCAATAAATGTGCGGTGTTTATTGAGTTGCTTTGAAAAAGTTTGGCCTCGAGAAATGTAGTTTTGAGTGCACGTTCGGCCTGACGGGTTAGGTGCAAATTTGTTTTGTGTTGGGGTTCAGGAGAGTTGGAAGGGTTAGCAGGGCTTAAGATTTCAATTTTTCTTCTTAGATAGTCTAAATCAATTTCAAGTGCTGACAATATCGAAATTGCTTTTCCGTTACCATCACGCAACAATCCTAGCATAAGGTGCTCGGTGCCAATAAAGTCATGACCGAGTCGTAAAGCTTCTTCTTTACTGTAGGTAATGACATCTTTTACACGTGATGAAAAATTATCGTCCATAGCTTTTTACAAACACTGATCAAAAATCGAACCAGATGTATAACGAATAGACAAAAAAAATTGTTTAATTACAAATAAAATTGACAAAAAATTTTCCATAAGTTTCTAATACAACTTGTTAATAAATTATAAGAAAATAGCCTTTAAATTAATGTATATTCATTCGATGAATACTTATTTTAGCAATTATGTCAAAACACTAAATTAAAACCAAATGGCTACTGAAGACAAATTGATTCCAATCAACATTGAAGACGAAATGAAGTCGGCCTATATCGATTATTCCATGTCGGTCATTGTGTCACGTGCACTGCCAGATGTTCGGGATGGTTTAAAGCCAGTACACCGTCGTGTGCTTTTTGGTATGCATGAATTGGGAGTCAAAGCAAATTCATCGTATAAAAAATCTGCTCGTATTGTTGGCGAAGTTTTAGGTAAATATCACCCACACGGAGATACATCAGTTTATGATACGATGGTACGCATGGCTCAGTCTTGGAGCCTACGCTACATGATGGTTGACGGTCAAGGAAACTTTGGGTCAGTTGACGGAGACAGCCCAGCGGCCATGCGTTACACAGAAGCGCGTTTGCAAAAAATTTCAGAAGATATGATGGCCGATATCGATAAAGATACCGTTGATCATCAACTCAATTTCGACGATACTTTAAAGGAACCCACTGTAATGCCTACAAGGGTTCCAAATCTACTTATCAATGGTGCTTCTGGGATTGCTGTTGGTATGGCAACCAATATGCCACCTCATAACCTCACTGAAGTAATCAACGGTACAATCGCATATATTGACACACCAGATATTGATATTGATGGTTTGATGGAACATATCAAAGCACCTGATTTTCCAACAGGTGGTGTCATTTATGGATACGAAGGTGTAAAAGATGCTTTCCATACCGGTAGAGGCCGTGTGGTTGTTCGTGGAAAAGCAGAAATAGAGGAGATAAATGGTCGTGAGTGTATTATAGTTACTGAAATTCCCTATCAAGTCAATAAGGCTGACATGATTAGGAAGACAGCCGAAATGGTTAACGACAAGAAAATTGAGGGGATTTCTAATATCCGTGACGAATCTGACAGAAAAGGAATGCGTATTGTATATGTGCTAAAGCGCGACGCGATTCCAAATATTGTGCTCAACATGTTGTACAAATACACGGCCTTACAATCTTCTTTTAGTGTAAACAATATTGCACTTGTTAAAGGTCGTCCACAAATGTTGAATCTCAAGGATATGATTCACCATTTTGTGGAACACCGTCATGAGGTAGTAGTGCGTCGTACACAATACGAGTTGCGTAAAGCCGAAGAGCGGGCACACATTTTAAAGGGCTTGATTATTGCTTCTGACAATATAGACGAAGTTATCGCTCTAATAAAAGCCTCTGCAAATGCTGATGAGGCGCGTAAAAAATTAATTGATACTTATGACTTAACAGAAATTCAGGCAAAAGCTATTGTTGAGATGCGCTTACGTCAATTAACAGGACTTGAACAAGATAAGTTGCGCAATGAGTTTGATGAATTGATGAAAACCATAGCTGATCTTAATGATATTTTAGACAAGAAAGATCGTAGAATGGATATCATTAAAACTGAGCTTCATGAAGTCAAGGATAAATATGGTGATGAACGAAGATCCACGATAGAATATGCTGGAGGAAGTTTTCGTGTAGAAGACATGATTCCAAATGAAAAAGTAGTAATTACCATTTCCCATGCAGGTTATATCAAGAGGACACCGCTTGTTGAGTATCGTACACAAAATAGGGGTGGTGTAGGCCAGAAAGCTTCCACCACGCGTAACGAAGATTTTCTAGAGCATCTATTTGTTGGTACCAACCATCAATATATGTTGTTCTTTACCCAAAAAGGGAAATGTTTTTGGTTACGCGTGTTTGAAATTCCAGAAGGTAGTAAAACAGCTAAAGGACGTGCCATCCAAAACTTAATCAATATTGAACAAGATGACAAGGTAAAAGCCTTTATTTGCACACAAGACCTAAAGGATGAGCAATACATAAACAGCATGTTTGTTGTAATGGCTACCAAAAAAGGTCAGGTTAAGAAAACTTCTTTAGAACAATATTCAAGGCCTAGAACCAACGGAATAAATGCGATTACGGTTCGTGAAGGCGATGAATTACTTGAGGCCAAACTAACCACTGGTCTTTCGCAAGTTGTCTTGGCAGTAAAGTCTGGTAAAGCAATCCGTTTTGAGGAAAGCAAAACCCGTCCAATGGGAAGAAATGCGTCTGGTGTTAGAGGAATTTCACTTAAAGATGCCAATGATGAAGTTATTGGCATGGTTACTGTTAATGATCTAGACTCGGATATATTGGTGGTTTCTGAGCACGGATATGGGAAGCGGTCCAATTTGGACGACTATCGCATAACCAACCGTGGAGGTAAAGGTGTAAAAACCCTTTCTTTAACTGAAAAAACAGGTAATTTGGTTGCGATTAAAAATGTTAATGACGGAGATGACTTGATGATTATAAACCGCTCGGGAATTGCCATTCGATTGGGAGTAGATACACTACGCGTGATGGGTCGCGCCACCCAAGGTGTTCGTTTGATCAATATAAAAGATGATGACTCAATTGCGGCAGTAGCCAAGGTAATGAATGATGAGGAGGAGATTCAAGACGTTGATGATATTGATGTAACTATAGAAGATAACGATAATTCATAAAATAAATAATATGAAACTTTACATCCCTGTGCTTCTGGCCGCCCTAATTTCTTATATGGCTACAGCGCAAAAGAAGGAGCTTAAAGCAGCTCAAAAACTCGTTGATGCAAGTCTTTATGGTAAGGCAATTTTAGCCCTAGATGAAATGCAGCCATTAATTGAAAACGCAGATGCAAAATACAGTTCGCAATACTATTATTTGATTGGGATTTCCAAGCAAAAGACTAAAGCATTCAACGAAGCCATTGCTGCATTTAATAAATCCAGCTCAATTGAGAAAAGTGCTAAACTAAAAAAATACTCTTCATTAATTGAAGCTAACACTCCAAGTTTGACTAATGAGATGATAAACGAAGCTGTCGAATTAAATAAAAACAACAAATATGCAGCAGCTTCAAAGTTGTTGTACATGACGTACGAATTAAATCCTTCGAACAATCTTGACTATTTATATTTCGCAGCTTCAAGTTCAGTTAATGGTGGAGACTATGACACTTCGTTGTCCTATTATTTACGTCTCAAAGAACTTAATTACGAAGGGCGGAATAAAATATATTATGTTACAGAAGTTGCAACTGGAAATGAAGTTGAAGTGCCTGATGCTGCAACCTATGATATATATAAAAAATCTAAAGATTTCAAGAATCATCGTGAGGACCTTTCTCCGTCGAAACTTCCAGAAATTGTTAAAAACATTGCGCTTATTTATGTTCAAAAAGGCGATAATGAAGCTGCCATGCAAGCTGTAAAAGATGCACGCGCAATTTCTCCTAAAGACATTGCTTTGATTTTGACTGAGGCAGATTTGTACAGCAAAATTGGTAACGAAGAACGTTTTGCAACACTTATGGAAGAAGCTATAGCACAAGATCCAAACAATGCGATTTTGTATTATAATTTGGGTGTTGTTAATGGTAATAAAGGAAACCGCGATACTGCAATTTCTTATTATAAGAAAGCAATTGAATTGGACCCTACTTACGAAGTCACTTACCTTAACTTAGCATCAGTTGTTTTAGAAGGTGAATCTGCTATTGTAGAGGAGATGAATTCATTAGGTACTTCTGCTTCAGATAACAGAAAATACGATGCTTTAAAGCAACAACGAGAAGAGCTTTTTCTTGAAGCCGTACCATATTTGGAGAAATTAGTGTCCATCAATCCTAAAAGTATTGATGCAATAACCACACTTAAAAATATATATGGAACAATTGGTGATAGTGTCAATTTTAAAAAGTATAGAGATATGTTAGACAGTCTTTAGTCATTTATTCAAAAATGAAACCTCGCTAAATGCGGGGTTTTTTTATGCGATAGATTTGATAAGTCTTAGTTGATGGGTATGTGTGTTCTTTGTTCCATTAAATATACCTGTTTGATCGAGCCGATCTATCTGCACTTGCCCTGATACATGGATGATATAGTTGTTTTCAAGCACTATACCGACATGAATAATATTACCTTCCTTGTCATCGAAAAAAGCCAAATCACCAGGCTCAGACTCTTCAATAAAACTAAGCACTTTCTTGATTGTTGATTGTTCTGGAGCTGTTCTTGGTAACATTACTCCACTTGCTATTGATGCTAATGATTTCAAATAATTCACCATATAGCACTTCACTCACTAGCGTTGCACCGTACTGAGCAAATTCCTGTAGCGGAACCAGACTCAACCCACAAATGACATTTTTTAGAAGTAAAGATAAAATAAAGACTTTGTTGCTGTCTGTTGAAAAGTGGTATTTTTGTTCAAAACTTTTTTATGTCGCTCTTTTATAGATTCCAAGCCATACTCTACAAGACATTATTGTGTTTTTTTGTTGTAGCAATGGTTGTTTATCTACTTCCAAGGGCGGGAAGTTTTCAATATGAAATACAAGCAGGGAAGCCTTGGCAATATGAAACACTTTTGGCTCCATATGATTTTCCCATTCAAAAAACACAAGATGAATTGGAAGAAGAGGAAACAAGTTTAAAAGCAAAAATTCCACGCTATTTTTCAGTAAATCAAGATGTGTTACCAACCATTTTAGATTCTTTTGACCAATATGTTGCTGAGCTTCCAGCCAGTGAGCCGTCAAATGCCCTTTTTGTCAATTGGAGAACCACTATTGAGACCATGTATGGTCTTGGTGTTGTATCGTTTTCTGAGACCTTATTTGAAGAGGAAGTTGCATTGGTAAATAATACGATAAAAAAAATCATAAAACTCACCGATTTATATACTGATATAGAGTTGAAAAATGAACTTGAAAATCAACTATCCGAAACCAGTCTTAATATTTTATCGGATGCAAGTGTTCAGTATTTATTTACTTTAATAACACCCAATGTCTCTTATGATGAAACCCTTACGACTCAATTTCGTTCCGAAGCCGTTGCAGGAATTGTACCTATTCGTGGACTGGTTACAAAAGGAACCAGAATCATTGCTAAGGGTGAGGTTGTTGAGGGGGAGAAGTTAAAAATTTTACAGTCTCTTCAGCTCGAATTTGAGTCTCAAACATGGACTCAATCCAATACAGCTTGGATTATTCTAGGTTATGCATTGTTAGTTATCATACCTGTTTTACTTCTTTTTGTTTTCTTGTGGCGTACAAGACCATTGGTTTTTGAAAATAACAAACGAACCACCTTTTTGTGCGTTAATATATTGTTGATGGTTTTGCTAACCAAAGTAGTTGTAGATGTAAATACATTATATGTCTACGCAGTTCCAATTTGCATGTTGCCTTTACTTTTACGTACTTTTTTTGACACACGTATTGCACTATTTTCTTTGATGATTGCTCTTTTTCTAATTGCTTTCTTAGTTCCCAATAGCTTTGAGTTTATGTTTTTACAGATGATGGCTGGTATTTTAGCATCACTTACTGTAAATGATTTATATCGTCGTGCTAAACTTTTTATTTCAGTTGGCCTTATTGTTGGTTTATATGTTGTTTCCTACATCGCCTTTACCCTTATCCATGATGGTAATTTAAATCAATTGTCTTATGATGTGCTATTACTTTTTGTAATCAATGGCTTAGCGATTTTATTTGTTCAACCACTCATTTATATTTTTGAAAAAGTTTTTGGATTGGTTTCCGATGCTTCTTTATTGGAACTCTCTGATACCAATAGCAAACTTCTTCGAGAACTAGCCGATAAAGCTCCTGGAACATTTCAACACTCCTTGCAGGTAGCTAACATAGCTGAAGCCGCAGCAAATGCTATTGGCGCCAATACATTACTTACTAGGGTAGGAGCTTTATACCATGACATAGGTAAAATGAAAAACCCTGTTTTCTTTAGTGAAAATCAAGCTTCTTATAGCCCCCACGATGATCTATCTTCTGAAGTTAGTGCCAAAATTATTATAGAGCATGTATTGCATGGTATTACACTTGCTAGAAAATCAAAGTTGCCTGATAGAGTAGTTGATTTTATACGCACTCATCACGGTACAACAACTGTACTTTATTTTTATCAGCAGGCTAAGCAAAACAATGTTGAAGTTGATATTGAACAATTTCAATATCCTGGCCCAAATCCCTTTTCAAAGGAGACAGCTATTGTTATGATTTCTGATGGCGTAGAGGCAGCTTCAAAAAGTCTAAAAGAACCCACAGCAGATAAGATTATTTCCTTTGTTGACAAAATTGTTCAACGTCTTATGGATGAAAAACAATTCATGGAAGCTAATATTACACTTCGTGAAATCGAAACAATTAAGAAAGTTCTTGTAGACAAACTTATCAGTAGCTATCATCTACGTGTAGCATATCCCGAGTAGTTTTAAATTTTTTAAACGTTTCAGATTTTTTTTTAAACATTTTAATTGAAATGAAAAGAAGCACATTTGTCAGGCTGAGTGTATTAAGTGTGCAGCATAAATATTTTTAACTCCTAAAATATTTAGTCAATCATCAAAGTAGCAAAGCTATTGAAACATCTATTTTTGGCTCAATCCCGATTTTATCGAAAGAAATCTCAAACATAAAAAAAGGAGAACCAATTCCTTTGAATCAATTCTCCGGTTGCGTGACCTCGGCAGGATAATTTTATGATCCTCCAAAGCTCCGCTTTGAAAATAGCACCAACAAAAAAACGCTCAAGTAAACTTGGCTTTTTTTATTACTATCTATTTATTCGTGACCCAAACTTACGGGTGTTCGAACTTTATTCAAGGATTCAATACCCTAGATGGAAAAACAATATTTAATCAGTATTGTGATTTTTCTTTAAAATAACCTGTGTAAGTTATTTACTCTCATGATTATTACTTTCTAAGGTTTTTTTCTTTCTATTTTTCCACATTTCAGTATGAATTAAGCCTAAAAAAACAGGATCTATCAATTCATTATTCCAATTTATTCTCAAAGAATCTAGTTTTGCTACAATTTCAGGGTGTTCTTTAGCTATATTATTTTGTTCTGAAAGATCATTATTTAGATCATAAAGTTCTTTTATTTTATTACTCTTTTTTGTGATCAATTTATAGTCGCCATGGATTACAGAAAACAAATCATCATCAAACTTTCGAATGAAAAGTGTTTGATGAGGTCTACTTTTATTTACTCCTGTTAAAAAGGGAATTAAATTTTTTCCATCAAGGGGTTTATGAGATTCTAAAGGCACCTCTGCAACAGCGGCGACTGTTGAAAAAATATCCAATGCTGAAACAGGATATTTATACACCATTTGTGGTATTTTTTTTGGCCATCGGAAAGCAAATGGAACACGATTCCCTCCTTCGTAAATCGAACTTTTTCCAGCACGTAGTGGTCCGTTATCAGATGCGTTTCTATGTTCTGGGCCGCCATTGTCAGAGAGAAAATATACAAGGGTATTTTCTTCGAGACCTGATATTTTGAGTTTGTTTAATATCTCACCCACACCATCATCAACAGCACTTACCATCGCGGCATAGGTTTTTCTTTTTTTATCTTCAATATGTGTAAATCTTTCAAGATATTTTTCACTAGCCTGTAGAGGTGTGTGAGGCGCGTTATAAGAAACAAATAAGAAAAAAGGGTTATACTTTTGTTGTTCGATGAATGAAACTGCTTTTTCAGAAAATTCGTCTGTTAAGTATTCAGTAGTTTTTACAGGGTTGTGATTTTCCAAAATCCATGTTCGGTATGTTTCAAGCTCACTTGCCGTTCGGCTATCCTTAATGGTAAGTAACTCGGGAAAATACATATGCCCACCACCAAGGTGACCATAAAAATAGTCAAAACCTCTATTTAGTGGATGTTTTGAAATATGATTTCCAAGATGCCATTTCCCAATAATACCATTACTATATCCGACTTTTTTTAAAACCTCTGCTAATGTCTTTTCGTCTTGTGGAAGCCCCATGTTTGGATCATTAGGACGGTGTTGAACATTTCGTTCATATCCAAATCTTTGCTGGTAGCGTCCTGTTATAAATCCAGCTCTACTGGGGCTACAGACAGAATAGCTTGTATATCCGTTAGTAAAAACAACACCTTGTTGTGCAATTCGATCAATATTTGGAGTAGGAATGTCTTTCGAACCATTAAAT
>Ga0066825_10000591_pt1 | contig 11591 bp, 13 predicted proteins | sample ETNtaG_6_FD_65608 | JGI IMG/M metagenome (GOLD analysis project Ga0066825, IMG submission 65608) | Marine microbial and viral communities from oxygen minimum zone, Eastern Pacific Ocean - ETNP201306SV45 | ecosystem: Environmental > Aquatic > Marine > Oceanic | place: Pacific Ocean: Eastern...
TCATGTTCTTTTTGTAGCTCTTCGATAGCATGCTCGAGTTGGTCGAGAGGCACATTCTTCGCACCTTCTACACAGACGCTCTTATATTCACCTGGTGATCTCACATCTATAAGACACACATTGTCTTTCTCAGACATTTTCTTAGCTAGTTCTTTAACAGTTATTTTACTCATTGATTCCTCCTGGTATATAACATACCCCCTATGGTATGTTTATTAAACATACAAAGTCAACATATTTATCTGGAGGAACTATGACGACATCTAATCAACAACTTGAACATAGACTTAATCGTATTCAAGGCCAAATCGAGGGTGTAAAACGCCGTTTAGCAGCTGGTGAAGACGACTGTGTCGAAACCCTTAGACAACTTAAGGCTGCCATTAATGCACTTAAGAAATTTGGAGAGTCTTACGTATTAGACCATATGCAGCACTGCTTAAAAGAAAAAATGACTGAGCCAGAAGAGATAGAACGTCAGCTTAAAGAAGTCGTGTCCAGCGCATTTTCCTTGTGATACACTAAAAATCGATAATTTTAGCTAGGAGGACACCATTGTCTGAAATTCAATCATTAGATGTTCCGTTTATTAAAGGGGACGGTATTGGTCCTGAGATCGCAGATGCGACAGCAGACGTACTTCATGCCGCAATTAAACGTGCATACGGCGAAGAACGCACACTTAACTTAATTCCTGCTACTGCTGGTGAAGCTGCTTTTAAAAGTGAAGGGGACTGGCTTCCTGAAGCAACGTTAGACCTTATTCGCGAGAAACGCATTGCACTTAAAGGCCCTCTTATGACACCTGTCGGTAAAGGCCAACGCTCTATTAATGTTCGTTTACGTAAGCTTTTAGATTTGTACGCATGTATCCGCCCTGTTAAGCATTTTCCTAACGTGCCATGCCCAGTTAAAGACGAAGTTTTAGATGTGATGATCTTCCGTGAAAACACTGAAGACGTATATAGAGGTATTGAGTATAAGGCTGGTTCTGAAGAAGCGAAGAAAGTCATCGACTTCTTAAAAAATGAACTTGGCGCAGATATTCCTAACGAAGCTGAGTCTGGTATTGGTATTAAGCAAATTTCTGTTCCTGGATCTGCTCGAATTGCACGTGCCGCTATACGTTATGCGATTAAGCATGGCCGCAAGCGCGTTACGTTGATTCATAAAGGAAATATCATGAAGTTTACTGAAGGGTTATTTCGTGATGTTGGATACGACGTTGCAGAATCCGAATTTGGTTCAGACGTGTATACACAGCGCCAATACTTAGCCACTAAAGACTCTGCAGGTGAAGACAAAGCAAATGCAGAATGGTCTGCAGCTGAAGCAGCCGGAAAAGTCATTGTAGATGACGTCATTGCTGACGCTGGTTTAATGCATGTAACAATGCACCCAGAGCGTTTTGATGTCCTTGTACTTCCTAACCTAAACGGAGATTACTTCTCTGACGCATCTGCTGGTGTTGTAGGTGGGTTAGGTGTTGCACCTGGTGCAAACGTTAACTTTGAAACAGATTACGGCTTGTTTGAAGCAACACATGGCACTGCGCCTGATATCGCAGGAAAAGATATGGCAAACCCATCTTCAATGATGCTGTCTGCATGTATGTTACTCGATCACGTTGGTTGGGTAGAAGCAAGCACACTAATTCGTAATGCACTTCATGCATGTTTTGAAGAAGGCACATTAACTGCAGATCTTGCACCTAAAGGATCTAGGCCAGTTACATGTTCTGCTTTTACTAAATCGGTACTAGATAAGGTAAACGCTTAATCTAATATCTGAATTCGTTTAATTCTAGAAAGGTGTCCGCTTATGATTGATATGCGGATGCCTTTTTTCTTTTTAAAGAGTTTTTCTACCGCTTTATTTGCTTTTCCATCTTCTGGAGATGCTGTTACATAGACCTTTATTACACCATCTGACTCTACAATATCGTTACGCTTAGCATTAGGCGTTACTTTAATTTCCAAAGTCTCACCAGATGTGTAGGTCATTACAACGCTTTAAAGAAAAGTCCGCACATAAACGCAAATACAAAGAAGTAACTCGCGTAAATCATAATCGCTTTACCGCCAATTACCTTTTTGGCCATGAGGATTGTCGGGATACAGGTTCCAACGGCACCCATCATAAAGGCAAAGCCAGCAGCTGGCGCCAGACCAAGGTCTAACAAGGCCTTGGTTATGGGGATTTCTTCCCCTTCGCACACATAAATGGGGATCCCCATAAACACAGATATCACAATGGCGGTAATACCCGATCCTAAATAAGTTGGAATAAGCTCAACGGGAATTAAGGCTTTCAATAGAGCCGCAATCCCTATCCCTAATATGAAATAGCCACCAAACTTTAGTACCGACGCCCAAAGTGTAGGCCAAAACTTGGCCTCTATATTGGTACTACACCCTGATTTTGAGGCACAACATGACGATGTTTTTTCTTGTGGCATTGAAAGCCAGCCTTTCTTTTCGCAAATGGAAAAGACAGCTCCGATTAGAAGGCCTCCTAGCATGGCCGCTACAATACGCATTACAGTGAACTTCGCACCTAAGAAGCCATAGGTAAGAATGACAGTATGAGGCCCTAGCAAAGGTGACACTAATAGAAAGGCACCAGTCGTTGCCAAGCTAGCATTCTTTTTCTTTAGTGTTTCAGCCAACGGTACTGTTGCACAGGCACACCCCGGAAGAAGCCCAGCCATAATACTCGCCCAGAGAACTGAAAATTCACTTTTCAGAATAGGGTCTAGAAATCGGTCGATATTTACCTTGGTTTCAAGAAGCGTCGCGACGACCATTGCCACTATAAAAAAGGGCAATGCTTCTATGACCATATGAAAGAAATGGTGTAAGAACACTTAGTATTTAATTGAACAACCGTAAGGTTTTGTTCTCGATTTTGAGACTGGTTTTCCAGCTAACAATTCGTCCAATGCTTGTCTTACATAGTTTTTTGACTTTGGAATAACGTCTGGGTTAGATGACTTATTATTATCAATGGCACCCTGGTAAGCTAAGGCTCCGTTTTTATCGATAATAAACATATGAGGTGTTGTCTTAGCTTTATACAACCTACCGACCTCGCCAGCTTCATCTAGGAGGATGTGCTCTGGGATAGCCATGTTAGAACGTGCAATTTGAATAGCCTCTTCTCCGGAAACATGTCCTTGTTTTCCAGGAGCAGATGAAATGATACTTAACCATACCACTCGTTTACGTGCGTACTCTGACTGTAAGTCTTGCATATTTTGTACAGAGTAATGCTTCTTAACATAGGGACAGTCATGGTTTGTCCACTCTAATACAACAATACTTCCTTTAAACTGACTTAAAGAAACGTCGTTTCCACGTGCGTTTTTTAATGTGAAATCTGGAGCTATCTTTAGGCTTTGAGGTTCCACTACTTGCGTTGGTGCACTTTCTGATTTACCCACCATTACCTTCTGCTGTGGCTCAGGCACTGGCTCTACTGGCTTCGACTTTTTACCCCAGAAAAATGCCTGTTGGGTAACACCCACAAATAAGACAAATAGTAATACTAATACGCGGTGCTTCATTATACTCTCCCTATTTAAATGCGCCTTTCACGCTTAATTCTGACAATATCTGTGGCAATATTTGTCCTTTTTCTCCATTTGGATATGCCACGTATAACGGTACTCCGTTACGCCCATAAGACTCTAAATACTGTGTAATTTCGTCGTCTTTATTAGTCCAGTCTAACACAATAAACTCAATATCGTTTTCACTGAAAAAGCGTTGTATTTCCTCGGTCTGTAAGACTGCTTTTTTATTGACTTGGCAGGTAATACACCAGGACGCAGTTACGTCTACAAAGACAGACTTTCCAGCCGCTCTTGCCGCTTGTATAGCTGCAACTGAACTTCCCTTTTCTTGTATAGACACTGATGACACGGGCTTAAACAAGGTCACTGTCGCAACACAACATAAAATCGTGAGCCACCAGAGTATGGCTTTTGCCTTAATCTTAGTTGATAACCAACCAGAAAACCCAAGTAAGAACACCAGGCATAATGACAACAGCACACTCGAGATACCAGCTTGCTGATACAACACCCACAATAACCACAACACAGTGAGCAACATAGGGAATGCCATCGCTTCTTTTAATGTCTCTAACCATGGTCCTGGCTTTGGTAGTTTTTGGGCTAGATCTGGCTTAATAGCCAGAATTAGAAACGGCGCTGAGAAACCAAATGCTAAGGCCGTAAACACCAAAAAGCCGTAAATAATAGGCAAGGAAAATGCAGCTCCAATTGCCACTGCCATAAATGGTGCCGTACACGGAGTGGCAACAACTACGGCTAGCAATCCTGTTAAAAATGCTGACGAACCTTGCGCACTGCCCGCAAAACTTGTTGCAGAGTACAGGACACTCGGTAACGGAACGATATCGAGCAGATAAAATCCTATATATGTAATTAATACGATTAAGGCACCAACAAAATATGGGGACTGCAAATGGAAGCCCCAACCCAATGCCTCGCCACTCGCTTTTAGGACGGTAATAATGGCAAACAAGGCCCATAGACCGATCGTAACACCCGCTCCATAAAGCAGGGCATGCTGAGCCACTTCTTTCCTACTCAGTATTGCGTTACTAGCAATAGATAACACTTTTAATGAGAGTATAGGAAACACGCATGGCATGAGGTTCAGAATTAAGCCGCCAAGAAATGCGAAGAGCAATGCGGAGATTACGCTAACAGGAGCACCGGATGCTATCGCCTCTGGAATATTAGACAATGTAAAGATTTCTTTAGAGCCATCACTAAATTGAAGCTCTAAGACACCTTCTACTTCACCTGTACCGGCATCATACATAGGAAGCTCTAACTGTATGCTGCCTTCACGCTTTGTTAATACTTGTTCTTCGTCTAAAGACGCAAAAATAGAAGGCCCAGAAAAGAAATAGGCTGACTTCACAGCCTTACTATTTGAATGCTGTAACTCAAATACAACTCTATTATCTTTTGGAAGAATTGAATATTCATATGGATAGTGTCGCGGTTGAGATTCTAGAACGCGGGTAATAGCATTTGAATCTGAACTTAAAATTGGGATCTCAGAAACACGAACACGCTTCTCAAAGTTCAGGGACTCTGGGATACAGACATCCTTACAAATAAGCCACTCTGCTGCCGCTTTAAATACGAGCTCTTTCTTGGAAAGTTTTTTAGCAATTTCGAACTCATATACTAATAAGGACTCATGATGAAAACCGTAATTTACCAAAGAACCATAATCGATTTTCTCTGGATGCTCCCAATACACTTGTTTCAATGAAACACCTTTTGGAAGTTGCCATTCAACACTTGTAGGCGCACCCGAATCTCCAGGGTTTCGCCAATAGGTATGCCACCCCTTTTCTGGTTTCAGTGATAAGGCTAAATACAATGTCTCTCCTGGGACAATTGCAGTATGGCTCGATAGTAAGTTTGCTTCAGCTTTAAAATCTGGCTCTGCAAATACTGTCGTTGAGAATAAGGCCAAGCCCAGTAGTAGAAGTTTTTTCATCATAATGTCCTAAAATGCTACTAAGATTTGTGTTGTAAGTTTATTTTTTAAGCCTGAATCTGCCTCATCTTTTTGCAAGGCTAAACTTGTCGTAATCTTACTTTTCCCAGTAAGAATGTAGTGAAGCGTAAACGTTGCTATGGAGAGCTTATTACTAGAAGCATTTACATCCGGCGTATGTTCCTCATAGCGCAGAGCACATTCCCACTTCGGTAAGAACCTGTTAGAGCCTAGCACGTACCACCCTGAGGATGTCACCTCGTTACCTACTGATTCTTCATCGGTTAACGTCATATACTCCGCTCTTACTATGCTTCCTTGCTTTTTATACTCGGCATCTAAACCTAATCGAGATCGATCTAACTTTACGGTGGACACCTCAACACTTCCTGAGTGCGCAGATAAACCTGCTTTAAAACCAGGTAAAAAAGCGTATCGAACCTGACCTAAATAATCTTTAGAACTACTATCATCTCGAGAATTCGCTCCAGAACCGTTTACGACGGCTACTCCATAGTAAAGGTTATTGTAAGTACCTCTTACTTGAACACCTCTATCACGAAACATGGCAAATGTATTTAATCGTTTTACGGTTGTTGATCTACCAATATCTGGATTTCCTGGAATCGACTGACTCCCTTCTAATCCGAAAGGCAACAAACCTTGGCCTACCCTTACCACAGTATTTGGAATGTAATGAAGATCGATATAGGCATTCACCATATGAGGCTCACTATCTGGCGACTCTGACGCTCCAATACTAAAACTATACGAGATATTCTCAGTCACAGAGCCCTTTGCGCCGATTCTGGCTCTACGAATTAGAAAATCGTCGACGACATCATCAGACTCATCATAAACAGCCTGCACCTGAACGTAGCCACCAACTTTAACTGTTGGTTGGAACTCTGATTGAGCAAATAATGGAACGCTAAGTAAAAGAAATAAAACAAGAACGCTCTTTTTAATCATGTTTCTATTATACGTGCTGGAGCTTATTGCTTGAAGCTTTTTAGCGCATCTTTTAGAAAGGTCCAAAATGTTTCTTTTGCTTGTTTATTTAAGCCTGTCTTTGTCATAAAAGCACCGACATCGATACTTGGTAGTGACGCATTTAGCTTTACTACTTTCACTTGCTCACTTAAGTGACTATTTTCTACAACGATTTTAGGAAGAATAGCGCCACCTACTCCTGCAGATACCATCGCTAAAATAGCCTCATGACCTTCTATATAACTATGAATTCTAGGCTGAAACCCTGTTGATTCAAAATAAGACTGTATTGTTTCAGCCAACTCTCCGGACTCTGGTAGAACCATCTGTAGATCTTTCTGCTGCTTCACACTACTTTGAGCTGGCACCACATACACTAGAGGTGTCGTGAGTACTTTTTGGACATTAAATAACTGCTTTAAACGAGGCGTAATAATACCAAAGGCAACATCGACGTCACCATTCGCTAGCTTTTCTAGAGCCGTATGTGTATTCCCCGTTTCTAGATATGTCGTCATCTTTGGGAACCCAGCTTTAAAGCTAGTAATAATATTAGGAAGTATATTGTAAGCCGCTGTAACTGTTGCGCATATTCGGATACTCCCACCCTGTTGAGATGGATCTTTTTCCTGGATTTGGTGTTTAAATGTTTCGTAGTTTTCCACAGCTTCTTGAGCAAAACTCACAAATTGCGCTCCCTTATGAGTCAGCCTAACTTCTCGTTTATTTCTTTCGAAAAGCCTTACATTCAACTCTTCCTCTAGCTGCTTAATCACTCGAGTAACGTTAGATGTCGTCATATGATGTTGCTGCGCTGTTTTACCAAAGTGGAGTCGTTCGGCTAGCGTTAAAAATAGTCGGTATGCTGAATAGTCCATTCATTCCTTTGTTAATTATTAATAAACACACTATTTCATTTTATTCATTTTTTTTCAATTAAATGCTCTCGTATACTAATGCTCAACATTTAAAGGAGGATCTCGTATGAGTTTAAATATTTACTACGATAAAGATACAAACCTCGATTTAATTAAATCGAAGCGTATCGCTATTCTTGGATACGGAAGCCAAGGACACGCACACGCACTTAACCTAAAAGATAGTGGTTGTGGCAACACTGTAATCGGACTTCGTTCTGGTTCAGCTACAGCAGAACGTGCTTCTAAAGCAGGATTTGAAGTTGCAGAGCCTGTAGACGCAGTTAAAGATGCTGATATCGTGATGATCTTAGTACCAGATGAGTACCAAGCAGATCTATACACAGCTGTTGAAGGAAACATTAAAGAAGGTGCAGCACTTGCATTTGCTCACGGACTAAATGTTCACTTTGACCTTATCTCACCAAGAGCTGATCTTGATGTGTTCATGACAGCACCAAAAGGACCTGGCCACACTGTAAGAAGCGAATACTTAAAAGGCGCTGGTGTTCCATGTCTAATCGCGGTTGCTAAAGACGTAACTGGAAACGCTAAAGACCTTGCACTTGCATGGGCTTCTGGTGTTGGCGGCGGAAGAGCTGGAATTATCGAAACAACATTCAAAGACGAGTGCGAAACTGACCTTTTCGGTGAGCAAGCGGTTCTTTGTGGTGGTGTAACAGCTCTTATGCAAGCTGGTTTCGAAACATTAGTAGAAGCTGGATACCCACCTGAAATGGCATACTTTGAGTGCCTTCACGAAATGAAGCTAATCGTAGACCTTATCTACGAAGGTGGTATGGCAAACATGAGATACTCTATCTCTAACACTGCTGAGTATGGTGACTACAGAACTGGTCCAGACGTGATTACGGCTGATACTAAAGCAGCTATGAAAAAAGCTCTTGAGCGTATTCAATCTGGCGAGTTTACTCGTGAATTTATCGAAGACAGCAAAAAAGGCGCTCCACAGCTTAAAGCATGGCGTAAAGCTGGTGCAGAGCATCAACTTGAAGACACTGGCGCTAAGCTACGTGGCTTAATGTCTTGGATTAAAGACAACAAACTTGTTAGTGAAGCTGTAAGCTAATTTAAGCTTTGGTTTCTAACACATTTAAAGGCTGCCTTCGGGCGGCCTTTTTTGTAACTCTCTCGAGATGAAGGAACGTGCTACGGAGACTAAGCTAAATACTGCTTACGAAACTTAACAATATCTGGACACTTTTGATAGATATGGTTGATATGCGTTTTGAGAGTTGCTTTTGAAATATAAAGCAGCTATTGTAGCTCAGAGTTTGTGAAGCCTTCGCAAATTAATGCACAATCTCTTTTTCTTGTTTGGTGAGTGTTGGCGTCGCAATAAAGGCTGAAATAGAATCTGGATTGATTTCTCTACAGACGACAACATTGTCATTTCTTCATCACCCTTTTTATGGTGAATAATAACGCGTACATCTCCGTCGTATACATTCTTCGTTCTGATAGACGACTTTCTCGTCTTTCTTCACGCACACGCCCACACCTAAGCGGTCCACAATTGGTTAACTTTGACTCATGACTCACTCCCATGCATATTGTACCACAGGACACCTTGCTTCACAGTACTGAGAATGCTACTTTAGCCCTATGTCTAAACCGATTATTTCGATACACAATATACAAAAAGAATACGATGGTGGCTTTAAAGCGCTCAAAGGAATCGACCTTGAGATTCAACAAGGTGAGATTTTTGCACTCCTAGGTCCGAATGGCGCTGGAAAAACAACGCTTATTAGCACTATCTGCGGCCTTGTTAGACCGACCAATGGCGAGATCAAAGTCGGTGGTCACGATATTCTTTCAGGCTATAAAGAAGCACGAAATCTTATTGGACTAGTTCCTCAAGAACTCACTACAGATGCATTTGAAACCGTTCTTAACACCGTAAACTTTACTCGTGGCTTATTTGGACTAAAGCCAGATCCTGACTATATTGAATCCATATTAAAGAAGCTCTCTTTATGGGACAAAAAAGACAATCGATTAATGGCTCTTTCTGGCGGCATGAAGCGACGCCTTATGATTGCAAAAGCTCTATCACACGAACCTAAGGTTCTCTTTTTAGACGAACCTACGGCTGGGGTTGATGTAGAACTAAGACGCGATATGTGGCAACAAGTTCAGGCACTTCGTGAATCTGGCGTTACTATTATTTTAACCACACACTATATTGACGAGGCTGAAGAGATGGCAGACAGAATCGGTGTTATTAATAAAGGCTCTATTATTGTCGTAGAGGAAAAAGATGACCTCATTCAAAAGCTAGGCTCAAAAGAGCTCTGTATTCAACTAAACGAAGTACTCGAATCTTTACCGGACGCTTTAAAACAGTTTGACCTCACTCTAGATGGAACTACGCTCACATACTTATATGACTCCAGAAAAGAAGATACAGGCATTACCACTGTATTGGATGCCATTAAGGCAGAAGGTCTTTTAGTGCATGACCTTCAAACAAAACAAAGTTCCTTAGAAGATATTTTTGTAGAATTGGTGAGAGCATCATGAATTTTAGAGCCGTTTGGACGATTTATTGTTTTGAAATGGCGAGAATGTGGCGGACACTTGGTCAGAGCATTGCGTCTCCTGTTATTTCTACGTCGCTTTACTTTATTGTATTTGGCTCGGCTATTGGGTCTCAGATTAATGAAATCGATGGCGTGAGTTATGGGTCGTTTATTGTACCTGGGCTTATTATGCTGTCTGTTCTCACTCAGAGCATATCAAATGCTAGCTTCGGGATTTATTTCCCTCGTTTTACTGGCACTATCTTTGAAGTTTTAACAGCCCCTATATCTTACCGAGAGATTGTACTCGGATATGTTGGTGCTGCCGCTTCAAAATCGATGATTCTAGGCTTACTTATTTTGGCGACGTCCTTCTTTTTTGTAGATCTTCACATTGCACATCCGGGTATGATGCTTCTCTTTTTAGTTTTAACTAGCCTCACATTTAGCATGTTCGGCTTCTTAATTGGCTTATGGGCTGACGGGTTTGAAAAGCTTCAGATTTTTCCTTCTCTTATTATTACCCCACTCGCCTTTTTAGGTGGGAGCTTTTATTCGATTTCAATGCTGCCAGAGTTTTGGCAGAAAGTGTCGATGATTAACCCTGTTGTGTATTTAATTAGTGGATTTCGTTGGAGCTTTTACGATAAGGCTGATGTTAGCTTATCAATTAGCTTTACTATGATTAGTATTTTCTTAGTTTTAAGTCTCTCTGCAGTTCGCTGGATTTTTAAAACAGGTTGGCGTTTAAAACCTTAATTTACAATTGAGTTTATCTTTTACTTAATGTAAATTTAAACTCAGACACATAATCCATATTTCAAAGCAAAGAGGCTAATGACATTATGGCAAATTTTATCCAAAGGTCAGCTGCAGAGCTAGCACCTAAACTTAGAACTCATGCTCACCCAATAACACGAGACTTGAGTAACTCAGCAAAAGACAGTCCGGGAAGAACGGGACTTTTCCAAAAAGCAAAAGAGGCATATTCCAAAGCACGCACTTGGTATAGTGAGGGTGTAGTAAAGCCTGACTCTACTTCAGATAAGGTTTTTGCCGCAATGACTTTTGGAACTTTATTTACTGCTCATGTTCTTGAAGCCAAACGAATGGATACTGCAGAAAAGAAAAAAGAGAACTAACAAAACTGGAAGATAAGCTCTTTAAAAAACAGCATTCTTCCCGAACCTACAGAAATAAACAAGAAACACTCCCCCCAAAAAAAACACCAATAATTTTTTACACTTTATAAAATTCAAAAATAAATGTAACAAAAACCTCGTTTTTACCCCTTTTTCTTGGCATAAAACATGCACCCTTAGTGATAACGAACATAAAGGAGAAGGAACATGTCAAACTTCGCAGTTAATTTACTTCAAAAAACAGGTCCCGCTATAAAAGAAGGCGCAAAAGCCAGCTTACAAGTAGTCCAGAAAAGAGCTCTCTACTCAGCCTGGACGTAATACTAACAAAGCTAGAGAAGTATTCAAAGAAGCAGAACAAAACTCACAAAATCAAAAAATACTGTGATTGAAAATGCCACTACTTTAACTTAGTCATTAAGCGCCATAATAAAAGGGATTGAATAG
>Ga0066825_10000594_pt1 | contig 11576 bp, 8 predicted proteins | sample ETNtaG_6_FD_65608 | JGI IMG/M metagenome (GOLD analysis project Ga0066825, IMG submission 65608) | Marine microbial and viral communities from oxygen minimum zone, Eastern Pacific Ocean - ETNP201306SV45 | ecosystem: Environmental > Aquatic > Marine > Oceanic | place: Pacific Ocean: Eastern...
ATTGCTGTATATCCCATTAGACCATTTTTGGAATATATGTACAAATGTGTAAGAAAATAACAGCACACCAATTCCTAATATTCCAAAATAATAGGAATCTCTAGCAATGTGATTGATTACGTGTTTACTAAGACATGCATCAGCAGCAGAGTAAAATAGAGGAGGAACAAAATAAAAAAACAAAAAGGCAGCAATTGTTGCCAAAATAATAGATTTTGAAAACATAATTTATAATTTGGGTTTAATATTCAAATTTATAAAATTTAAATTAAGATATATTTTAAATCTTACAACAGTAATTAAGCATGTATATTTGTAGAGCATGGAACAACGCTTTATTTTTAGTAACGCCCAACCCAAAGAAGATGCTTATCATACCAAATGGCAAGCGCCAAGCAACATAGCCCTTGTAAAATATTGGGGAAAAACCTCCCCGCAATTACCCAAAAATGCATCTTTAAGTTTTACGTTGTCTGATGCGCATACACAAACTGAAGTTGACTTTACGCCACTTGAATTCCCAACTAAAAAAGTGTCTTTTAGCATCCTTTTTGCAGGAAAAGAAATGCCAAGCTTTAGACCAAAAATCGCAGCTTTTTTTGATCAAATTATAGTCTATCAGCCTTTTTTATTGCATTATAACGTTGAGATTAGATCCCAAAACACTTTTCCACATAGTAGTGGCATTGCATCATCTGCATCATCTATGGCTGCATTGGCAGCTTGCTTAGTAGATTTTGAATCTTATTTGTCACCCATGGATCATAAGCTAAAGTTGGAAAAAATATCTTTTTTGGCTCGACTTGGTTCTGGGAGTGCTTGTCGCAGTGTACAAGGTCCAATGATGGCTTGGGGTATCCACGCTTCAGTTGCCGATTCTTCAGATTTGATATCAACTACCGTAAATGATATCCACCCAATTTTTACAACCTATTGCGACACTATTTTATTGGTAGACAAAGGACAAAAGCAAGTTAGCAGCACACTGGGGCACAAGCTGATGCATAACCATCCTTATGCCGCCCAACGATTTGTACAAGCCAATGAACAACTAGCAGCCTTGCTGCCAGTGCTTAAGAGCGGGAACCTAGAAGATTTTATTCCTATTGTAGAAAAAGAAGCCTTGGATTTGCATGCCATGATGATGACTTCAAACCCCTATTTTATTTTGATGCAGCCCAACACCTTACACATCATTAATTCCATTTGGAAATTCAGGGCAGAAACAAAAATACCTCTTTGTTTTACGCTAGACGCAGGTGCCAATGTTCACTTGCTTTATCCCAATGATGTAGCTGGTAGTGTAAAAGCGTTTATAGCTTCAGATTTGCTGCAGTTTTGTCAAAACCGTCAATGTGTGCATGATGTGGTTGGTACAGGAATAAAAAAGTGCTAAATTTGTTACTATGAAGGGTCCGTTGTTTTATGCAAAAATTTTACTCTTTGGAGAATATGGTATCATAAAAAATTCCAAGGGATTGTCTATTCCCTACAATTACCATAAGGGAGCTTTGCGTATGGATAACAATACTTCACAGTCAGCGGTTTCATCCAATGCCAAACTAATAGAGTTTGCCAAACACTTAATTAATTTAGACAATACATTGGTGCAATTCGATCATAAGCGCCTTTCAGCTGATTTGACCAAGGGAATGTACTTTGACAGTAGCATTCCGCAAGGTTATGGCGTTGGTAGTAGTGGTGCGTTGGTGGCAGCCATATACGATCGGTATGCGTTTGAAAAAATTACCGTATTGGAGAACCTCACACGTCAAAAATTAACTAAACTAAAAAATATTTTTTCTGAAATGGAGTCTTTTTTTCATGGGAAATCATCGGGTTTGGACCCTCTCAATAGTTTTTTGAGCCTTCCCATACTGATTCATTCCAAATCAGATATTGAACCAACAGGAATTCCATCGCAATCACAAAAAGGAAAAGCAGCCGTTTTTCTATTGGACAGTGGGATGACCAGTGAAACTGCACCTTTGGTGTCCATTTTTTTAGACAACTTTGAGTTACCTTCTTTTCGTAAAATGATGAAGGAAGAATTTATTACAATATCTGATCGCTGTATTGAACACTTTTTGAGTGGAAACATCTCAGATTTATTTTCTGACATAAAAAAACTCTCATCTGTTGTGCTAGAGCACTTCAACCCTATGATTCCAGAGCGCTTTCGTTCTCTTTGGAAAAAAGGGATTGAAACCAATGCATATTACCTAAAACTCTGTGGCTCTGGTGGCGGAGGTTATATTCTTGGCTTTACCCAAGACCTGCCCAAGGCTAAAAGCTTACTTGCAGACCATCAATTGAAGGTCGTATACACCTTTTAAGATGCATGCCCCATCTTCATCTAAGCAATTGTTTTTGCAGGCAATTGGTCTGTTCTCTTTAGTAAGGGTTGTTAATGTGAGTGTTCTAATGTTAGCCCAAGTACTCACGGCAGTATTCATTTTTTCTAAACTTGACATTTTACCTACTTTGAGGAATGTTGAGTTATGGCTTATTGTTATAGCAACTGGTTTTAGTGTTTCTGGCGGGTATATTTTTAATGCTTTTTTTGATGAAGAGAAGGACCTTATTAATCGACCTCAAAAAACCATACTGGAGCGCCATGTTTCTGCTAAAGCCAAATTGGCTATGTACTTTATTTGCTCAGTTATGGCACTTTTAGTAGCCAGTTATGTATCTTTCCGTGCCGTGCTTTTCTTTACATCCTATATGGTTGCGATGTTTGTGTATTCATCACTATTAAAACGCGACTTGTGGTTTGGAACCCTTACCAGCACCTTGTTGACCATATTGCCTTTCTTCGCTATTACGGTTTATTACAATAACTTTTCCCTCGAAATTTTTACTCATGCAGCTTATTTGTATACGCTTGTGAGTATTCGTGAATTTGTGAAGGACTTGTATAATCTCAAAGGTGATTTAGCACACAGCTATCAAACTTTTCCAGTAGTATGGGGTGAAAAACGGACCAAAAAACTTATTAGTATTTTAATTTTATGCGCACTGATGGTGATAGTGCTACTGCAAACATTTTTCTCACTAAATGCCATGATTTACTATTTTGTTTCTGCTTTTGCTTTGTTGCTGCTTTTACTAACGTTGTTGTGGCGACCTACTAGTAACCGTCATATGGGATTATTACTTCAATTGACACGGTTTATAATTTTATTTGGCATAATAAGTCTGCCTTTACTACGTCTTAATGTTTAAGCTCCTTACTTTTGCAAGGCATAACCATGGCCATGAATAAGAAAAATACACAAAAATCCAGCGAAGGGATTCGATTGAATAAGTTTATCGCCCATGCGGGTATTTGTTCGCGCCGTGAAGCAGATATGTATATCAAATTGGGCTCTGTAAAAGTGAACAATAAAGTCATGACCGAAATGGGTTATAAGGTAAAGCCAACAGATGAAGTCCAGTTTGATGGGCAGCGTTTGCAGGCCGAAAAACCCACCTACGTATTGCTTAACAAGCCAAAAGGGTTTATTACTACCACAAGAGATGAAAAAGGCAGAAAAACGGTAATGGATCTAGTGGCAAATGCAACCAAATCACGTATTGTCCCTGTAGGCAGGTTAGACCGCCCTACCACAGGACTTTTGTTATTTACTAATGATGGAGACTTGGCTAAAAAACTAACACATCCCAGCACAGGCATAAAAAAGCTCTACCATGTTGTATTGGACAAAAACGTAAGCGGTCAACATTTGCAAAGCATCAAAGCGGGTATTAAACTTGATGATGGCAGTATCAAAGCCGATGAAGTTAGTTACGTGCAAGGAGCCTCAAAACGTGAGGTAGGTATTGCACTCCACTCGGGACGTAACCGAATTGTGCGTCGTATTTTTGAATACCTAGGCTATGAAGTAATTAGTTTAGACCGAGTGTTATTTGCTGGACTTACAAAGAAAGACCTGCCACGTGGTCACTGGCGCCATTTATCTCAGGCAGAGGTACAGCAGTTAAAGATGCTTTAGCTTGTTCACATGTCAATAGCGTCTAATATTTTTTCACGAAATAGAGCGGAGAAGTTTTATGTCCATTACTTAAAAAACTATTTTATCTATCAAATTGTTGTAATTAAGTAGTTGTACCAACAAAGCTATAAATGTTTCAAATTAAACAGCAGTATTGATGGCTGAAAACAATGAGCTGTTTTCCGGAAAAGTGAAACCACTAGATTTTGCAGAAAAATCTAGAATCGTAGGATTTGAATGCGCAAAGTACGTGAATAGGTTTTTTAAGGATAATGTAAAAGATAAGCCTTGCCTTAATGAAATGAAAAATCGTTCCAATGGAGCCATACAACAAAATATTTCATAAGACGCAGCTATTGCAGCAACACGAGACTTGTTAGTATGTTTAGGAAAACGACTGAATCCGTAAATAAATTTCCAAATCAATTAATCCTCAAATACGTGATTGCACGTATATACTAAATTATAATTATTTGCCAAAAATAATCTAATAAAATTTTTGATAATTTAACATTTTATTAACATATTTGTTTTACTAACTATTAACAAATATGAAAACAAAAATTAGTCGAATAATAACAACGTGTTTTTTGATTGTGTTCCAAATTGGCTTGGCACAACAAACTATTAAAGGCACAATTACAGACGAGTCTGGAGTTCCGCTTCCAGGCGCGACAATAACCGTCAAGGGAACATCGAATGGTTCATCGTCAGATTTTGATGGGAATTTTTCAATAGCTGCAAAACTAGGAGATACTTTGGTCTTTAGTTTTGTTGGATATTCACCAACAGAACTAGTCATTGACGGATCACAAATAAATGTGACTCTATCCCCTACAGGTGCTTTAGATGAAGTGGTGGTGACTGCACTTGGGTTGACCAGAGCAAAAAAGTCACTCGGTTTTGCTGTACAGTCGGTTGACAGTAAGGCCATAAATGATGCAAATGAAAACAACCTTGTTAACGCCCTTCAAGGTCAAATTTCAGGAGTTCAAATTCAAGGTTCTGCATCCACACTTGGCGGGGCCTCTCGAATCACCATACGTGGATCCAATTCTTTCCTAGGAAACAATCAACCTTTATTCGTTGTTGACGGAGTTCCTATGGATAACTCAAGTTTTTCAAGTATAGATCAGCAAGAAGGATTTGGTGATAACGAATATGACTATGGAAATACCATTTCTGATATTGATCCAGCATCTATTGCAGATATGACTGTTTTAAAAGGTGCTGCCGCAACTGCGCTTTACGGTTCAAGAGGAGCAAATGGGGTTATTTTAATCACAACTAAAAATGGTAAAGGTTCTGATGACGGTATGGGGGTTAGTTTTAGTACGACAATTACTTTTGACGAAGTAACCAATTTACTCCCTGTTCAGCAAATGTACGGCGGTGGCTCAACCGCAAGTACTCCATCAGGTTTTAACGAGTTAATTCAAGACGGAGTTAGTTACTTGTATCCTAACTACAAAAAAGATGGGTCTTGGGGGCCTAAATACGACCCTAACGTACTTGTTCGTCATTGGAACTCTTGGGATCCTCTAGCAAGTAATTACAAGGAGACTAGACCTTGGGTTGCTCCAGCAAACGGATACGAAACTTATTTTGATACTGGAGTTACATACAATAATAGTATCTCATTTTCAGGAGCTAACAACAAAGGAAATTATAGAGTTGGGTATACCAACATCGATCAAAAAGGTACTACTCCTCTAGGTAAGCTTGAGAAAAACGCTATTTCCATAAATTCTGGTTATGAGCTGACAGATAAGCTTAAGGCTGGTGTTTCGGTAAACTATACCAATACAATTGTAAACAATAGAAATGTCACTGGCTACGATAACGGAAACCCCATGCAAGCATTTACGCAGTGGTGGCAAACACAACTTGATATGGACCTAATTAGAAACAATACAACGACACTTTCTGGCGACCAATACACATGGAATGCCGTAGGGCCAGTGGTTGATGAGACTACCAAGGAATTTAAAAGTTATGACTTTGCGCCCAACTACTTTGATAGTCCTTTTTGGGTTAGAGAAAATTTCTTACAAGAAGATGTTAGAAACAGAATGTTTGGTAATATGAATTTGGCTTACGAAATAAATGACGAGTTAAGTGTTTCCACTCAAATTGGTACTGATTGGTATCAGTTTAGCTTAAGGGAAGGTATCCCACTTGGTTCAGTAAGTTTATCTAAGTATGTAGAAGCTGAAAGAAGATTCCAAGAAACTAACATGGAAGTTAAATTAAACTACAAAAAAGAGTTTTCGGACAAACTTGATTTGCGGGCTTTTGTTGGCGCAAATACTATGCGACAGGTATTTAAGAAAACAGATATAGCTACTTCTGGAGGCATTGTTGTCGATAAGTTTTTCAACATTGCCAACTCATCAGGTAGCCCTGCTGTATCTACTTATCAAACAGAGAGAGGTATTGATAGTTTTTTTGCGTCGGCTAGCCTAGCTTGGGATAGCACAGTATATTTAGATTTATCCGCAAGAAATGACTGGTCTTCTACATTACCAAAAGACAACAATAGCTATTTTTACCCTTCTGCTTCCTTAAGCTTTATTTTTACTGAAGCTATAGACTTAACTGAAGCTGTAAACTTTGGTAAATTTAGAGTGAGTCTTGCACAAGCAGGAAACGATGCTAGTCCATATTTATTGGAGAATGTTTATGAGGCAACTTCGCCAAACTTTGGGTCAAATCCGCTATATAGAGTTCCTCAATCACAGCAAAATCCAAATTTAACTAATGAGTTAACAACTGAATTTGAGTTAGGTTTAGACTTGGTTTTGTTTGACAACAGACTATCAATTGATGCTGCTTATTATGACAGAACTACTAAAGATCAAATTTTCAATGTTCCACTGCCTAGCCCTACTGGCTTCACCTCACGAACACTCAACGCAGGTGAAATGCGTAACTGGGGATGGGAATTTCAGTTTAAGGGTACCCCAATAAAACAAAATGATTTGAGAGTGGATTTAGGACTGAACTTATCATTCATCAACAATGAAGTTGTGGAGCTTCTTAAAGACAACGAAGGAAATTCTGTTGTTGAGAATATAGCTGTTGGAAGCACTTGGGCTGCAGAAGTACGCGTTCAAGAGGGCTATCCATACATGGCATTGTTTGGTCAAGATTATACTTACGACAGCAATGGTAATCGAATTGTTGATGCAGATGGTAAATACGTATTTACTTCTGATCGTGAATATTTAGGTTCGGTAATACCAGATCTAACGGGTGGTTTTTCAACATCTGTTGAGTACAAAAACTTTACCTTATCTACATTATTTGACTTCCAAGTAGGTGGAATTATTCACTCAACATCGACGCAATGGTCAAAGTATTCTGGGATGCACCCCGAAACTGTTGCTTTCAATGGAGAATCTGATACTCGGGCAAATGGTATGATTTTACCAGGTGTTAAGGCAGATGGAAGTAAAAATGACATCTCTATAGATCCACAAAGCTATTATCAGTCTATATGGAGATCTGCAGCACCAAACGTTTTTGAAACCTCATATTTAAAGTTTCGAGATGTACGACTCTCATATAGATTCCCTAGTTCAACTTTAGACAAAACACCTTTCAATAATTTGACTTTTGGTGTGTTTGGAAGAAACATTGCTATTCTAAGCTCTGATCTTCCATACTTAGATCCACAGGGAGTTACGAGTTCAGGAAACTTACAAGGCTTGGAGAATGCACAAGTTCCTTCTACTCGATCATTTGGTTTTAACCTAACAGCACAATTTTAAATTAATTAAAAAAATGAAATTATTTAGACAAATTGGCATTTATGCCTTGATAACACTAAGCTTTATTAGCTGCACCGACGAGTTAAGCGATCTTAATAAAGATCCAAACTCAGCTATATCGGTTAATCCTTCTTCATTATTGTCTAGAGCACAATACAAATTGTATGATCGCGTACATGGAAGAAATCTAAACATGGAATGGGGAATGCTTATGGTTCAGTACTGGACACAGAACGAGTATACCGAGGAATCTCGATATGATGTTGATGTAACTACATTTGATTCCTCTTGGGAATCAATTTATACTGAGGTATTAAATGAGTTAAAAGTGGCCAAAGAGCTCGTAAGCGCCGAATCGGGAATCCAAGCTGTCAAAACAAATAAGATTAATATCATTGATGTTATGATGGTCCAGGCTTATATGGTTCTTACCGATGGCTTTGGAGATATTCCATATACTGAGTCTCTCAATACAGAAAAAACACTTCCTTCATACGATTCACAAGAATCTATTTACAAAGATCTTCTTCTAAGATTAAAAAATGCCGCTACAACGTACGACACTACTGCCGGCTCATTTAGCTCTGGAGATTTAGTGTATAATGGAGATGTTGCGCATTGGAAAAAACTGACACATTCATTGATGCTTCGTGCAGCAATGCGAATTTCAGATGCTGACCCCACGCTAGCACAAGAATACATTACTACTGCTGCTTCAGATTTGATTTCATCAAGAGCTCAAGAAGCACTGTTCGTTTTCGATTCGGCAATTGAGCGGGCTAATCCCATGTATCGTAATGTAGTGGAAGATTCTAGAGATGATTTTTGTGTCACTAAATACTTAGTTGATGAGTTGACCAACACAGGTGATCCAAGACTTGATAAATTTGCTAGAGTAGATGACAAAGTACCAACTATAATCGGTATGCCATATGGGCTATCAGACGACGATGCATCAAATCTAAAGTCTGTTAGATCAAGACCTAGCGATGGTGTTCGCTCTGCTACTTCACCACATGTAATCCTATCTTATGCAGAAGTCCAGTTCCTATTAGCTGAAGCTTACCAAAGATCTTTCCTCACTGGAGATGCTGAAGCTGCTTTTAACGCTGGAGTTAATTCCTCTATGGAATACTGGGAGATTGACAGTGCTGTTGCTGCCGCGTATTTGGTTGCTAACCCTTATGACTCTTCTGACTGGAAACAATCAATTGGTTGGGAAAAATGGGTTAATTTTTATACTAACGGCTACGAAGCATGGTCCGAGTGGAGAAGGCTAGATGCTCCCGCTTTAGTATTACCTGCCCAAGCAGTTGTGTCTTCAATCCCTACTAGACTACCTTACCCTCAATCAGAAGTTAGTAATAACTCTGGTCAATTGGATAAAGTAACAACGAGTCCTGATGAAATCACAATCAAACTCTGGTGGGATAAAAACTAGTATTTTCGAGATTACAAAGATAAAGCCCTGCTATATGCTAGGGCTTTTTTTATTTTGTAAATACAAGTTGGTTTTATGATGCAATTGAATATGACTCAAATGCTAAGTTTGTTAACTAGGAAAATTAGACTATGTTTCATAATTAAAATATCTGTGTGTGCCGTTATGCAATGTTACAAACTGCGCACACCTTTGAGCACGCCCCTAAAAAGAAAAATCCCGTAAAACCTTATAGCAAAGGTTGTTACGGGAATTTAAAGTGGTACCTCCAGGAATCGAACCAGGGACACAAGGATTTTCAGTCCTTTGCTCTACCAACTGAGCTAAGGTACCCTGCAAAATGCAGCCACAAATATACTTGCTTTCCAAGAATTGGCAAGCAGCTTAGAAAAAAACTTCTACTTTTACTACATGAGTAAAATTCATATTTTGGTATTAGACATAGGCAACACCCGAACCAAATACGGCTACTTCGAAGGAAACGTACTCAAAGAAAGTGGTGTATGTTCCGATTGGTCAAAAGAAAAATGGGTTTCATTTCATCAAAAAGCACCATTTACAATGGTTTTGGTGGCTAATGTGGGCGCATCAACAAAGCAAATACTTTCGTTTTTGCCTAAATCATGTGATGTTGCTTTTATAGACGATACCACAAAGTATCCATTTACAACTGACTATGACGATATAAATAATTTAGGAATTGATCGCAGGGCCGCTTTGTGTGGTGCTATGGCAACACACCCAAACACACCAGTACTTGTAATTGACGCGGGGACTTGCATTACTTATGATTATATTGATGCTAACGGACACCATGCTGGAGGTGCTATATCTCCTGGAAGGTCTATGCGCTATGATGCTTTGCATATGTTTACGGCAAACCTTCCCTTGTTAGACCCTACAGAAGAAGTTCCGGCAATAGGGACATCGACTTCATCTAGTATGTTTTTAGGCGTAGAAGCAGGCATTATTTCAGAAATTCAGACTAATATCGAAGTGTTTATCCAAAAATTCGGTGATTTTACCATAATTTTAACAGGTGGAGACGCCAATTTTTTGATTAAAAACATAAAATACACCATATTTGCTGACGCTGAACTAACGTTAATCGGTCTTCAAAACCTACTGATGTTTAACACATTTCATGAAAAATAGATTTCTGAGTTTTTTTGTTGTTGTAATTGCCGCCCTTTCATATGGTCAAAACGCAACTTTATCGCCTTATTCATATTATGGTTTTGGACAACCGGCAAATGGTTCCATGGCTGAGAACAACATGATGGGAGGCATCACAGTATATGCAGACAGCATACATTTTAGCTTAGACAATCCGGCTACCTTAAAAAAATTAGATTTTGTACAGTATCGAGTAGGTGCAAGTTATAAGTCTGTACAGCAAATATCCAATAATGGAAATGGTCATAATTCAACAGCATCACTGAATTACCTTTCATTAAGTGTACCAACAAAACACTTTGCATTCAGTTTTGGGCTAAAACCAAAAACTAGTTTAGGATACAGAATCAAAGAATTAGGTCAGCTGGATGACTTGGAAACTACAACTTTCTATGATGGTATGGGTGGTGTTAATACTACTTTTTTAGGTCTAGCAGTATCACCAATAAAAGGTTTGAGCTTGGGAATTATGGCAAACTATAATTTCGGTTTCACGGAAAAAGTTTTTACACAAAGCATTTCAGGAGTACAGCTAGATACTCAGATATTAATGCGTTCAGAATTGAGCGGTCTTAACTATATTTTTGGCGCGCATTATGATAAGCTTATAAAATCAAAATATACCCTCCAGCTTTCGGCAACATATACACCAAAAACATCTTTGGAAAGTACTAATACAAGGTTTATTTCTTCTATCACAACTAACGGTGGTATTGATTCACAAGAATCAGTAGACTTGGGTATTTTGGCCAATACTTCAAATAAGTTTTCATCTGAAACTAATTTGGGAGTTGGTTTTGGTGTTTCACAAAAGTGGTTTGTTGGATTTAATTATTTTAATAATTCAAAAGGCCTAACAAACCCACTGGAATCAAATGCTGATGTCAAACACGAAGCAACTTCAAGAATTTCTCTTGGCGGATTTTATATCCCAAAATATGATTCTTTTACTAGTTATATAAGTAGGGTGGCTTACCGTGTAGGAACTCGTTTGGAAACAACAGGCCTTGTGTTAAAGAACCAACCCATTGAAGATTTTGGCATAACCTTTGGACTAGGTTTGCCAGTAGGGGGTGTGTCAAAAATAAATATTGCAGTGGAGCTCGGACAACTAGGAACGCTGGATGGCGGGTTGATCAAAGAGAATTATACCAATGTCATGCTTGGTTTTTCGTTGAGTGATATTTGGTT
>Ga0066825_10000601_pt1 | contig 11491 bp, 8 predicted proteins | sample ETNtaG_6_FD_65608 | JGI IMG/M metagenome (GOLD analysis project Ga0066825, IMG submission 65608) | Marine microbial and viral communities from oxygen minimum zone, Eastern Pacific Ocean - ETNP201306SV45 | ecosystem: Environmental > Aquatic > Marine > Oceanic | place: Pacific Ocean: Eastern...
TGAACCTGAATATACTGCAATAGCCGAATAGGGAAGGCTGCCTAAAGCATAAAATATAACATATTTCCAGTAGGGCATTCGGGTTGTACCAGCCAGACAAGAAGTAATTTCAGGCAACATTGGAGCCGCTCGGCATAGCAAGAGCGATAGAGGACCAAGGGTTTGAAACAAATGAATCATCCCTTTCTGTTCGGTTTCATTTTTACAAACCCAATGTAATAACTTAGCACCATGGTACCGGCTTATGAGATAGCCTAACGAACCAGCCAACATAAGCCCAACAGAGGAAAAAAGAATTCCCAATTCTAGTCCTAGAAAGAAACCGGATAAAATGGTTAAAGAAAGCGTCGGGACGGCGATGAATAGATCAACCAGTAGAAGTGCGATAATTAGACTGCCAACCCAAATAGGGGACCATTGTTGAGCCTCTTCTAACCACATCTTTATATCTTCAACACTTAAAACATCGAGACCTTTAAAAAGTAATAAGGTCAGGGTAAATACTAATATCAAAACCCCAACGAATCGCATAATAGCTTTTATACCCGCATTGAAGTACCAATTTTTCGTCAATAATTGCAGCGGATTAGGATTCATGAATACTTGCAGAAATATAGAGGGAGTTAAAGTAGAGGATTGCTAGTTGAATGTAACTATAGAAGGACGAGTATTGGGTTTTACCTTTACTCTTTTCGTTCAAAACGGATAAGCACAGAATCCGCGGGAACGTTCCAAGGTACAACCCGATCATATACAACCCAGGCATCTGGAAATTCGCGTTTAATGATTTGAGATACCGCATAAGCTTTTGTACGATCATGAAAATCTCCAGCATGAACTCTATAGTATGGAGCTTTGAAAAATGTATAGGTTTCCAGAGAGTAGCCTGAAATGTATTGGGTGGACCAAGTTCTAAATATTTTGGCTACGGTATCTGCCATAGAAGGAGAAGGACCGGAGTAGATTTGGATTCGGAATCCTTCATAGAGATTTTTGTCATCGGCTTCAGGACTATCCAGTTGTAAACTTGCAGAAAGTTCATCCGGTATTCCTGGGCGTATAGTTGCATAGAAATCTGACCAATCCAATAGGGGAATGTCCGGCGTTAGTTGATCATTTCTAGTCAGCTCAGTTTGATTGGGTGTTTCATTTTCTTCCATTGAATGCTCCAATCTTGCACTTTGGGGGGAAGTAAATTCTTTATGTGTAGCTTGATCTGTTTCCTCATATTCAGCTGAAGGCATTACGGATTGGGCAGGTATATTTTTCTGTGTTTTTTCTGCGGAGCTACAACTCAGTAAATTAACATTGCTTCCAATTAAGACTAGAAAAAGGAGGGGTCTACAACCAAAGAATTGGTATCTATTGGTATATAGAATATTCTTAATTCCATTACTCAAAGACGGGATGCCAGGTAGTTTTAACTTCTTGAACATGTAGTATATGGTAGGGATCTTTTAGAGAATGTAAACAGGTAGCAATGGTTTCTTCAGGGGTGGAATTGAGTTCATCTATAGAAACAAATGACTTCCAAAAATACACTCTTTTCATGTTTGATGCACTTTCAAGTTCACACAGATTCCGGAAATTAGTATCCAATGATTCATCCCCAACTAGCAGGTCAACATCCATATGTTGAGAAATTGAAGGAATTAGATCAGTTTTGTTGCCGGTTATTATGTTCACGATCCCTGCAGGAACATCCGATGTTGCCAATATTTCTGCAAACGTACAAGAAGGTAAAGGATATTGATGAGAAGCAATAAGTACTTGGCTATTGCCAGCAACCATATTGGGTAGAAGTAGTCCAAGCATTCCTAATAAACTTGGTGTTTCGGGGCAAATAATACCTACTACTCCTATCGATTCTTGGCGGCTAAAATTGAAGTGATTACTTGCTACAGGATTAATACTGCCAAAAACTTGAGTAATTTTATCGGTCCAACCTGCAAAATATACAATGAGTTCAACACAGGCATTGACTTCTTGCTCTGCAGCTTGTTTAGTGTAACCAAGAAGAACCATTTCGTGGATGAATTGCTCTCGGCGTCCAGATAAAATTTCAGCCATTCGATAAATGATTTGGCCTCGATTATACGCGGTCTTACCCGTCCAAGCTCCATGGGCTTTACGGGCGACTTGAACGGCATTACGAATATCTTTTCTGGTCGATAAGCCAACATTAGCTATATGCTTATCACTCGGATCTTTAACAGAATAATATCGTTCAGATTCGGTTCGGGGAAATTCTCCGTTAATATAATTTTTGTACGTTTTCGGGATTGAATTCATCGTATTTGCCTGTGAGGCAGTGAGGTTAGTTTGTTTAGCCATGATTACATACCTCCACTATTTTCTAGTTTAACATAAGCATGAAGACCTGAAATACCCCCTTCTCGGCCCTTTCCACTCTCTTTGTATCCACCAAAAGGGGAGGTTGGGTCAAACTTATTGTAGGTATTTGACCATACAACACCAGACTTAAGCTTAGCTCCGACATGAAATATTTTAGATCCTTTATCCGTCCAGATACCATTTGCAAGTCCATAAGGAGTATTGTTTGCTTTTTCAATAGCTTCCTCGGTGGTTCTAAATGTTTGAATGGTTAGAACAGGGCCAAAGATTTCTTCTTGAACTACCGTTGAAGATTGGGAGACACCTGTTAAAAGAGTGGGGGGGAAGTAAAAACCTTTGTTGGGCAAAGGGCCTGAGCACTCGTAGCAAGAAGCACCTTCTTTAATACCTGTATCCACGTAGCGTTGTATAGTGTCAAGTTGTGTCTTGGAATTAACTGCACCTATGTCGGTATTTTTGTCTAAGGGATCGCCAACGATTAAATGCTCCATACGTTTTTTTAATAAATCGATCACTGTATCTGCGACTCCTTCTTGAACTAACAGTCTAGAACCTGCGCAACAAACGTGCCCTTGGTTAAAAAATATTGCATTAACAATACCTTCGACGGCTTCATTTAGGGCGGCATCATCAAAAAGTATAAAAGCTCCCTTTCCCCCGAGTTCAAAGGTCACGGATATCTGCCTTTTCGCAATAGATCGCTGAATAGATTTTCCGACTCCTGTCGAGCCCGTGAAGGCTATCTTATCAATATCAGGATGTTGTACTAGGTATTCACCTGTTGTTCCTGCACCGGTAATTATATTAACAACGCCATTTGGAAGTCCAATGTCCTGCAATAACTCACAAAATTTAAGTGCCGTAAGGGAGGTTGTTTCTGCCGGTTTTAATACTACGGTATTCCCGCATGCTAAAGCAGGGGCTATTTTCCAGGCCAGCATGAGAAGAGGAAAATTCCATGGTATAATTTGTGCGCAGACACCTAAAGGTTTAGGACGTTTACCAGGGAAGGCATAGGCTAGTTTATCGGCCCACCCTGCATAATAAAAAAAGTAAGCGGCAGCCAAGGGTATATCAACATCTCTCGATTCACGTATAGGTTTTCCACCATCCATACTCTCAAGTACAGCAAATTCCCTAGCACGTTCTTGAAGCACTCTTGCAATCCGGTATAAATAGTGTGATCGTTGAGTTCCTGAATAATTACCCCATTCACCCTCAAATGCTGCTCGAGCAGCTTTCACAGCAGAATCTACATCGGATTCAGAAGCTTCTGTACAACGGTAAAGGGTTTCACCATTTGCAGGGTTCATACTTTCGAAGGATTGACTTTCATGATAGTTCGTAAAGCTTCCATTGATGAAAAGTCCATAGCTCTTGTTAAAAGTGGCATGGGAGGTATTTTCAGGTGCCTCTGCATAGGACCAATCTAATGAAATAGATTTACGGCTTTCTGATTTTGATTGATCGGATATTTTCTTTTCAGACATAATCGTTAATCGTTTGAAAAATAATTAAGTGATTGATAGCGTCCTGTTTTCTCTTTGACCCATTGCATGAGCACATCATTGGCTAATGAGCTTGCACCAAATCGAAACAGGGAAGGATCTAACCAATCATTTCCAAGTGTTTCTTTTACCATAACCAAGTATTGAATGGCTTGCTTTGAACTACGAATTCCACCTGCAGGTTTCATTCCTATTTTAACCCCTGTAGAATAATAGTAATCTCGAATCGCATGCAACATAACCAAAACAACCGGCATGGTAGCGGCAGGTGCAATCTTACCCGTAGATGTTTTAATAAAATCCGCACCTGCTTTCATTGCTAAATCACTAGCCATTCGCACATTTTCAAGGGATCCAAGTTCCCCAGTTTCTAATATTACCTTTAAATGAGCACTTTCACAGGCTTCTTTGATTTGGGCTATTTCGTCGTATACTTTTGCATATTGACCTGACAGAAAAGACCCCCTGGAAATAACCATATCTATTTCATCGGCTCCCTCAGAAACAGCATAGCGAACGTCATCCAGTTTAATTTGTAATGATGACATTCCACTAGGAAATGCGGTAGCTACGCTTGCAATAGATATTGAGGAATCTTTAAGAATACTTTTGGCTAATGCAACTCGATTAGGATAAACACATACGGCTGCTACGGAGGGAATGTCGGGTAATTCAGTATAAGGGTGCATCGCTTTATTGCATAATTGACGAACTTTTCCTTCAGAATCACTTCCCTCCAAAGTAGTAAGATCCATCATGCGTAGAGCAAGCTCAAGTGCTTGCAATTTCGAATCCTTTTTTATGCTTCTTGTACGAATACGTGCAACACGCTCTTGAATCCCTACGGCATCTATTGGTATGCGGTCAATCATTATTTATTACGTATTATTTATGAATTTCGCTGAAAAATTTCTTCTTTTTGAAGAAATACTCCCAGATTAGAAATGGTCGTTTATGCGTCCTTTTGTCTACATCACTACGGTTCAATTCTATGGGAGTATTGGTATTTAAAGACCTTTTACCCAATAAATTAGGCATTTCTTTTACCAAAGATAAATGAGCTAAAAAAATAGCTTTTGCCTCGGTAAACTTACCCGTGAAAAGAGCACGTTTAAAAGCTATTACATCTAATATATACCTCGAAAATAGACTTCGAAACAAGCGGTGCTTAGGTAGGTTTTTTATCAACATATACCAATTGTTTCTAAAATTGTACCATATCTTTCGGTACGATCCTTGAGCTAAGGAGCCCCCTCCAATGTGGTAAACGACTGAGCTATGACAAAAACTTATTTTGTGACCATTACGGCGAGCTCGCCAGCATAAGTCAATTTCTTCCATGTGCATTTCAAAATCTTCGTCAAATCCACCGAGCTCCTTAAACAGTGTTTTTTTAATAACCATAGCAGCTCCTGATGCCCAATCAAGTGCTACATTCTCATCGTACTGACCAGTATCTTCCTCTACAATATCGAAAATACGTCCACGGCAATAGGGATAACCATATCGGTCGATATAACCTCCGGCAGCCCCCGCATATTCAAAATGAGTCGGTTGTCTAGCCGATAAAATTTTAGGCTGAAAGATATGGCTTTTAGGCTTAGATAAAATGCAGTTGTTAAGAGCATCGAGCCACCTGGCATCCACCTTGACGTCATTATTTAAAAATATCAAATAATCATTCTTGCAATGGCTTATTGCTCGATTATTTCCACCCGCAAAAAAATAATTAGTTCCGAGTTCAACTACTGAAATATCAGAGAAATGTTCTTTTACCCATTCGAGGCTGTTATCGGTCGATCCATTATCCACGAGAATAATTTCCTTGGATTCATAGTCAGTTTCATAAACACTTTGCAAACATTCTTGCAAGTGGGTTAATCCATTCCAGTTCAGAATGACAATGCTAAATGAGATCAAGTATTTCGGTCGTTTTATTAAAAAACATGTAATTTGTTCTTAGTCAGTTAACTATGCCTAAACCAACCAGGGTCGATGTACATGATACTAATTAATTATGAAAATAGGCTTAATTTCAGATACACATAGTTTTTTCGATACACAGCTACGTTCTTACTTTTCGGACTGTGACGAGATTTGGCATGCTGGAGACTTTGGCAACATGCAAGTAGCCGAAGAACTTAAAAAAATAGCCCCATTACGTGGTGTCTATGGTAACATAGATGGGCAAGAGATTCGGGAGGAGTACCCTTTACATCTTCGTTTTAGCTGTGAAGGTTTTGATGTTTGGATGACACATATTGGAGGTATACCAGGCCGATATTGCCTACCTATTCGCAAAGAGATTATGGAAAACCCACCCGAACTATTTATCTGCGGTCATTCTCATATCTTGAAAATTGTTCGGGATAAAGAATGTCAAAATATGTTGTATATGAATCCCGGAGCAGCTGGAAAACAAGGATTTCAACAGTATCGCACCGTCGTGACATTTGAAATAAGTCAGGCAAAGCTTTCAAACGCCCAGGTCATTCATTTGGGGGAATTAGGCAAAAAACAACCGGTTTAGTTGCAGATACAAATGTTCAAGTAAACTTGATTATTGCCTAGCCTGCTTCATTAATTTTTGCACGTTAAATGCAGACTGAAGGACCAATGGGATACCACCGCCAGGGTGCACAGATCCACCAGTTAAAAAGAGTCCTTCGATGGTTTTGGATTGGTTTCTAGGTCGTAAAAAAGCCGAAAAAAGACCATTGGAAGAAGTTCCATAAATACTTCCTTTGTTGGATTTGTATCGGTCGTAAAAGTGAAAAGGGGACCGAATTTCTTGGTATTTAATGTGTTGTGATAGTCCTGTCAAGCCTCTTTTTTCAAGTTCAGCTATAATTTTATCGGCATAACCATCCGTGTTTGGGTTTTCTATTAATGTGCTCAGGTAAGGTGCATTGACAAGAATAAATAAATTAGATCCGCCATCAGGGGCATCATCTGTATCGGTGAAGGAGGTGTTTGCTACATAGATGGTTGGATCATTGGGCAGTTGTTTTTTTTGGAAAATATCATGGAATTCCTGTTTGTAATCTGCGCTAAAAAATATGTTATGATGTTTAAGCTGCTCATAACTGCAATCAATGCCTAATAACACAACAAATCCAGAGCATGAAGGTTCTGAGTAGCGTGTTTGTAGTAACTGAATTTTAGGGCGATGCTTAGGAGGAATAAGGCGTTGGTAGGTTTCGTAGGCATCACTATTTGAAACTACTTGATCGCAGAAAAAGGTAGTTGGATCTTGCTGTCTTATTTCACTTGAATGGTCTTGCGATGTGCGGTTTTTTGTGGTTATAAACTCTATTCCTTCAATTTGTTTTTTACCAACCTGATGATCAATTAATATGGTACGAACCTCGGTATTGGTATGTATTTGAACCCCCAATTTCTTCGCTAGTAATTCTAATTGTTTAACCAAGGTGTGCATTCCGCCCTGAATGTAATAGCCACCAATATTGAGCTCTACATGTGGAATAACATTAAGTGTGCCTGGTGCCGAGTATGGTGATGAACCGTTGTAGGTGGTAAACCGTTTAAAAAACTGTCGTAAGTAAGCAGAATTAAAACGTTCATCAATCACATCGCTGACACTTTTGAAGGCGTCAATACTAAAAAAAGAGCTAATATTTAGTCCCTTTAAATCGGATAAACTATTAAGTGTGTTAAATAAAAATGCGTCCGCTGTTTTGTCATAAAGCACTCTGATATACTCTAAAAATTCAGCATAGGCTTGTTTATCTTCCGGAGCAATACGTTCAATTTCTTGAGCCGTTTTATGAGGGTCTTCATAGCATTCGAAGTGTTCGCCGTCGGCATAATTGTATCGGCAAATGGGGTGAACTTCTTTTAGTACCAGCCAGTCTTTGAGTGATTCTCCACAAGAAGTAAAAAAAGCTTCCAACAAAAAAGGCATGGTTAATAGACTGGGACCTGTGTCAAAACGGTAGCCTTGAACACACTGCTCATCCATTTTTCCGCCAACTCGTTCGTTTTTTTCAAATAAAGTAACTCTGCAACCGTCTGCAGCTAGTAAGCAGGCACTCATAAGACCACCAATACCACCACCAATAACACCTACTGTGTTTTTATTGGGTAAAGGTTCCTTATTGTTAGGGATCAAATGCATTGGCTGTTATGATGATAATATTACCAGGTTGCCGAATACGAAAAGCCTTATTTTGAATTACAAAAAACTTACTAATGCGCATGTATTCCTTAGATATTGAATTTATAATTACTGAATATCATTCCGAATATCAACATTTCTTAGACGAGTTTAGAAATGCTAAGGTAGAAGAAATTATCCTCTCAAAGTCATTTCCCAATAGCTTACCGAAAGCATTTTTAATTGATCAATTAATCAGTCAAAAAAAGGTGCATCAAAAAATACCATCTTGGACTTTTGCCAAAGGATTAGTGTATCCGCCACCTATTCATGTAGAACAGAGCTCTTCTGAGTGGACAGGAAGATATAAGGCGAAATTAGTAGAGACAGAAATTATTATTGATGGTACGGGAGGCTTGGGAGTGGACAGTTACTTTTTCGCCAAAGAAGGGATAGAACTTTGGTACGTAGAAGCCAATCCGGATTTGTGTAGCATTACTCAAAATAATTTGGATGTTTTGGGAATAGATGCTAGGGTGATAAGTGGCACTGTAGAGCATTTTTTAGCATCTCATGAATTTAAAGAACTTTGTAATTCTCCCCATACTCTAACTTTGTTTTTAGATCCATCCAGAAGAGTACTTGGAAATAAGGTTGTCAGCATAGAAAATTCTGAGCCTAACCTATTCGAGCTCTGGAAGCACATTAGCACCAATGTGGATCAGCTCATGGTGAAAGCCTCACCTATGGCACATATCGACGAGGTCATAAATAAAGGGCTATCCCCTGACAGCATCCATGCGATATCTGTGAACAATGAGCTTAAAGAATTACTTTATCATTACCGGTTTACTGATGACTCTCAGAGCATAATCGATAAGGCCCAAATTTATTATCACGCTGTTGACATCAAGAAGAATGAAACAGTCGTTCAAGCACAGGACAGTTTCACTGTTTTAGCCGATAAAAAAGGGATTGTTCCTGTACATGTATCCTACGCGGATGCTGATCAGCTAAGTAAGCAAAATTCCAGTGATATATTTAATGGCCAGGAACATGTAGATGGCCTCAATATCTACTTATATGACCCTATTGTTGGAGCGAAAAAACTAGGCTGCATGGATCATTTAGGTGCGAAGTTTGATTTATTGAAGTTAAATAAGCACACTCATCTCTACTATTCGAAGGAGTTGATTTCGCATTTTCCAGGACGAATTTTTGAAGTATTGGATGGTTTTTCACCCTCCAATAAATCTCTGAAGAAGTGGTTTAAAAACTATTCATCTAAGTTCATCAACATATGGGCGCTTAATTACCCACTTTCTTCTAAAGCGGTTAAGAAGAAGTACGGTATTCAAGATGGGGGAGAGCTGACGCTCATTTTTACCCGACTTTATCCTGATCGGCATTGGGTTTTTGTGGTAAAGCGCATAAGTCGCTTCGGTTGACTTGACCGTGGGTTAGAAATTAATGACCACACCAATAGAAGGCAAAATATTTACCGAGGTATTGGTATTAACTTGTACTAAGCGTTCTGGAATCACTACTTCGCCATTTTCATCCCTAGCTAAACCATAGCTGGGTTCCTCAGGATTTGCGTTACCCAAAATATTTTGCACTTCAAAAAAGACATCCAAGCTCCACGAAGTGTAACTCCATTTTTTATCGACTCGAATATCTACCTGATTGTATGCATCGAGCCTATTTTGTCCAACCGAACTGTAATCTTTTATAATGGCAGGATAAAATTCTAAGCTTTGCGCCAAATTAGTAGGAATAAAAGGGGCTCTACCTAAATACCGATACCGAGAACTTATTTCCCAATTGTTTCGGAATTTGTAACCTCCTAAAGCAGAGATAAGGAATTGGTTATCCCAAAGAGAGGGGCGGTAAACTAAATCGCTCCCGCTAAATTCACTTTTAAACCAGGTAAAGGATGCAATTCCATACCATTTTCCAGTAAATTTTTGCTGATATAGTAGTTCCAACCCTTGGGTTCTTCCTAAACCATTACTTTGAATCAATTCACTACCAAACACTTCAAATCCGCCTCCTTTATTCGCTAATGATACCTCATCAGCCACAGAAACGGGGTAGTTGGAGTATTTTTTGTAAAATGCTTCTAGAGAGATTCGTGAGGACTCATTTATCACATATTCAAAACCACCAACAAAGTGTTCACTTCGAGTATATTTAGCTTCTCTATTTGCCCAAATACCCAGATTATCTTCAAATCCTAGTATGGTATAAGGGGGTATTTTGTAGTAAATACCCCATGCTTGATTCCATTTCCATTGCCCGCTAGCATCGAGCTTATAAGAATAGGATATGCGTGGACTAATTTGCCCCAATACACCTATTCCATCTTCCATGAAATCGTTGTCATCGACCCTTAATCCAGCTGAAAATTGTACTCTATCTTCTAATCCTTTTGCGGATGCCTGAAGATGAGCACCATAGCGAATAAAGCTTAAATCAGTAATGAAGTTTCTATCATTAACAAGATCCTGTGTGGTATTATCGTAGGATACTTGTTGAACAGAGTATCCAAAAGCATAGGTCCATGAACCAGAAAAAAGCTTGATTTGGTGACGAATTTTCCGTTCAAGTTCATTAGCATCGTTTTGAAAATAAAGACCTTGCTCGTTTACATTATCTGTAAAGCGTGAGAATTTATTGTACAGACTATTTTGACTAACTATCACATCCATTAGCCCATTATTATCATTAAATCTGTGACGCCACCTCATTCCAATCGTGTTGCTTTGTTGTTCTAACACGGGCACTTGGTCTTGAATAGCTTTTTGCTCGGCATCGAATTCATCAAGTTCATTTACCGACGAATTATCAATAGAACCTACTCCTGTGAAAAGTACCTCGTTTTTGGAATTTATTTGATGAGTAATTTTGTACTGATAATCCCAATAATCAGGTAAAAAAGGCAGCCCAATGGCCTGAAACAGTAGTTGTAAATAGGAGCGTCTCACACTTACGATATAGCTAGTATTCGCTTCGGGTTTATCTGATTTGAATAATGGTCCCTCAAAGGTCAGAGCAGATTCGGACGACCCAAGGCGGAAGTTACCTACAAACTCTCTGGAATTACCGTTACGTTGATCGAATTCCAAAACTCCACTGAGGGCATTATCATAGGATGCAGCAAAAGAACTGGCGCTTAAGGTAACGCCCTCAAAGAATGATACATTTAGCAAGCCAACGGGTCCCCCTGCACTTCCTTGAGTAGAAAAATGATTAATAGTGGGAATTTCTATCCCATCTAGGTAGTATACGTTTTCATTGGGTGCACCACCTCGAATAATTACATCATTTCTAAAGCCAGCCACCGAACCTGATACTCCTGGGAAGGATTGTATTACCTTAGCTATATCATTGTTTCCACCGGGATAAGAGGCAATTTCCTGTTGGTTTAAGTTTTGAATTGAAAGGGGAGTGGTCTCTAGTTTAGTGAATGGATTAACGCTTACAACCACCTCGTCCAAACCAAATTCAG
>Ga0066825_10000605_pt1 | contig 11463 bp, 9 predicted proteins | sample ETNtaG_6_FD_65608 | JGI IMG/M metagenome (GOLD analysis project Ga0066825, IMG submission 65608) | Marine microbial and viral communities from oxygen minimum zone, Eastern Pacific Ocean - ETNP201306SV45 | ecosystem: Environmental > Aquatic > Marine > Oceanic | place: Pacific Ocean: Eastern...
CTCCGTCGATTTCACCGTAGTCTTTAAATTCTGCTTGTCCTGCAGATGCTAGTGTTTTTGTAATCGCAGCTGTCAGGGTAGTTTTACCATGGTCAACGTGACCGATAGTTCCGATATTAACGTGCGGCTTATTACGCTCAAATTTTTCCTTAGCCATTTCGTCCTCCGAATTAAAATAATATTGTATAACCCGGAAAACTCCGGTGTTCCCAATAGAATACCTTTTACACTCAAAAAAAACAACAACTCAATCACACTTTTTAAGACTTTTTTCAAACCCCTAAAAACACCAAAAGCCTAACGGACCTACCCCTTTAAAAATTCAAAGGACCTATATATCAAGCATGTGCCCACTTCGTTATTTACCTGTAGGCACTATATGAACGAGCAACCACGAACTGTTCCGTGAGCCAAGGTCTCACTGCACTTAAAAATCGAGCCTCGGTCTCGATTTTGATTCGAACAGTTCTTTGCTCTGAGTGTTCATACAGTGCTTATAGGTGCACAACGACCAATTACAAAACAAAACGAAAAAAAAGAAGCGTCACTCATACAAAAAAAACACAAAACCCAATTTTCAAAGCGAAGGCGAGAAACAAACCAAAAAAAGCAAAGCACAAATCCGAGGTGTAATAGTGTTCATAAATCTTCGAGAGTGCGGGAATTTTTGGGTGCAGACTACCGAAGAGAGGAGCCTTCAGGCGCAACGGTGTAGTTAAACCCAAAAATTATCGTGCTATCGGAGATTTAGGAATACTATGGAGCTCCCGACCGGGATTGAACCGGTGACCTCATCCTTACCATGGATGCGCTCTACCGACTGAGCTACAGGAGCGAGGATTTTAAAGATACTATTACTTGATGTAATTCAACAAGCCTTGGAAGTCGAGAGCGTCGTAAAAGCTTGCCACAACATCAGACTCAATTTTACCGTTAATGACAACGTTCAACATAAGCGTGTTACTGATAACAATATTATGTTCTAGAAAGTTACTATCCTCGTTCGCTTTTTCGAGAGCATTAAAGTCGCTAATAGTAACGATCTTAGTATCTTGTAAGTTTTTAACTAAACGCGGCTTCTTTACTAGCGTTGCGTATTCCAAAATCGAGGGGTCTTCTGAAATGACATGAAACTCAATCGTGTTATCGTCTTCATCTGCTAATTGCGCTGAGAATGCGACATATTGTGCTGAATCAAATCCAACATCACCTGCTGAACTTTTCCAAGACGCACTTTGCAAAGCACCTACTTCTGTAGGAAAGAACTGTTTAATACCTTGTGCGTGTTGCTCACGGATTTTGGCAGATAATGTATCGAGATGATACAAAGCCTGTGCATATTGAGAGGAGAGTAATGCTTGATTAATAGCATCTATTGAATCTGTAAACTTATGCTCTACAACAGTCTCTTCTACTTGAACTTCAGCATCAACGAGAGATTCCTCTTCAACTTCTTGAGCTGTTAAAGGAACAAAAAAAGTGCATAGTAACAAGAAAAAAATCGCTTTTTGTTTAGACATTACAAAACATGGTAACAAACACCTCATTTTGAGGTCAATTTAAACTTGTATAGGGTCCTTTGAAATGCTAGTATTGTTATAGCCTCAACAATAAAAATTACCACTAAACGTTTAACACTCCAGTTTTTTGGGAACTGTTCTTAAATCAAGGAGAAATCTCATGTCACCAAAATCCAAAGACGAATCAAAAGACGGAGCTAAGCCGTCTAAAAAATCCACTAAAAAAGAATCTGCTCAAACACCTCAAGAAAAGAAAGCTTTAGACCAAGGCGATCGTTTAGAAATTGTTGAGTTACAAAAATGCACACTTGCGGAGCTTCATACGCATGCAAAAGAGCTTAAAATTCCTAACTATACAGATTTAAACAGGGAAGACCTTATCTTTAAGGTATTACAAGTAAAAACGGAAAAAAATGGACTTACTTTTGCACGTGGTGTATTAGAAATACTCCCAGATGGGTATGGCTTTTTACGGACAACGAATTACCTGCCTAGCCCAGAAGATATTTATGTTTCTCAAACACAAATTCGACGCTTTGGCCTTATGGCAGGCGATACGATCTCAGGACAAGTACGACCTCCAAAAGACGGCGAGCGCTACTTTTCTTTATTACGTGTGGAAGCCATTAACAATATGGACCCTGAAAAGGTTAAAGAACGTACCTTATTTTCAAATTTAACACCTATTTATCCAAACGAATTACTAACACTCGAAACAGGCAAAATGCCGTTATCTGCTCGTATTATTGACTTACTGGCGCCTATTGGTAAGGGACAAAGATCACTCATTGTATCCCCTCCTAAAGCTGGTAAGACGAGTATTTTGAAAGAAATCGCGAATAGCATTTCGACAAATCACCCTGATGCATTGATTAAAGTATTATTAATTGATGAAAGACCTGAAGAGGTTACGGATATGGAGCGCTCTGTTAAAGGTGAGGTTATCTACTCCACATTTGATGAGCCGCCTGAGCAACATGTTCGTGTTTCAGAGCTTGTATTAGAAAGCGCGAAACGTTTAGTCGAATCTGGAAAAGACGTTGTTGTTCTTTTAGATAGTATTACGCGTTTAGCTCGTGCTTATAACCTCGTTGTACCGCCATCTGGCCGTACGTTATCGGGTGGTTTAGACCCTAGCTCTCTACACAAACCAAAGCGATTCTTTGGTGGTGCTAGAAATATTGAGAATGGTGGTAGTTTAACTATTATTGCCACGGCGCTTGTAGATACAGGCTCTCGTATGGACGATATTATTTACGAAGAGTTTAAAGGAACGGGTAATATGGAACTTCACTTGGATCGTCGTTTGGCGAACAAGCGTATCTTCCCTGCTATCAATATCTTGAACTCTGGTACGCGTAAAGAAGAGCTTCTACTACCTGAAGACGTGCTAAAGAAAACATATCTTTTACGTAAGAATATGGACGAGAAATCTACAGACGAACTCATTAAACTACTTCGTCAGTCCTTATCGAATAAGGAATTCCTCGACTCCCCTATCTTTATGTAGGCTAATCTTTTTTGGTTATTCGGATGATATTCACTTCAATCCGTCTATTTCGTGCTCGACCTGCTGATGTTGTATTAGGAGATACAGGACGATATTCACCAAACCCTTGGGCAGACAACTGCTGAGGATTGTGCCCTTTTTTCAAGAAATACTTAAGCACAGACAAAGCTCTGTACATAGATAAATCCCAGTTAGATTCATACTTTGCAGTCTTAATAGGTACGTTATCTGTATGCCCCTCAATAATAACGGGATTTTCTACCCCTTCTAATATCTTACTCACACCATTTAGAGCTTTATACCCTTGTGGCTTTACTAGGACTTTACCACTATCGAATAAAAGTGACGGTGCTAAAGTAAGCTTTATTTTCTGCTCATCGACAAGTACCTGCATAAACTCTTCTAGTTTCTCTTGCTCTATAAAATTTTGGAGCTGACTGACAAGAACAGAATCAGTTGTGATGGAGTGTTGGGATTGCATTTCTTTCCCACCAAACTTCACATTCATCTCTGTAAAAAAGTCTTCGTTTTGCTTTTCGTTGTATGACAATATAAACAGCAGAATGAAGAGCATCATAATAAAGGTGACAAGGTCACCGTAGACGGTGTTGATTTCGTCACCGTGTTCTTCTGTTTCGAAGCTCTCTTGGATTCTATTCTTCTTCTGTTTGTCCACTACGCGATGCTCGATCTAGGTATGCCGACAAATACTCTTTTACTTTTAGTGGGATTTCCTTGTCCATAACCATGAGCATCCCCTCTCTAACAATCTCTTTTGTTAGTCGCTCTCGATCACTTTTATTTTTCAGTTTATTGGCTAACGGAATGAAGATTACCGATGATAAAAACAGACCGTATAAGGTTGTTAAAAGAGCTAAGGCCATACCACTCACAATATTATCGATATCGGTTACATTTTTTAGCACCTGAGTAACACCGATAACCGTTCCAGCCATACCAAACATGGGTGCAAAAGATCCCATGTTTCGGATAACGCCAATCATTTTTGTATGACGCCTTCCAATTTCAAAAATAGCAGTCTCTAATGCTCTATCTATAAAATCTTTATCTAAGCCTGATGCCATCATGTTAATTCCCTGATATAGGAACCCATCGCCTTTTCCTTTAGCTTCATCTAAAAGGGCTTGTTTATTTCCAGTTTGAGACAGCTCCGACACGCGAATCATAAGTGCTACCGCATCTTTTGGCTTTAGTCCTTGCTTTCCTGTGAGTAGTCCAAAGAATGTCTTTAATACACCTTTCATATCCTTAAAAGACGTACTAATTAAAGTCGAGGCTATCGTACCACCGAAAACTAAGATAAAACTTTCCAATTGAAGATATACGGTAATGTCAGCTCTTACATCAGGTGCTCCGAAGTAGATCGCAGCTCCTGCTAACAGAATCCCTATAATGACACTTAAATCCATTATTTAGCTCCCCCTAATTTTGAACGCAGGTCTATATGACCTGATTCATCTAATGCTAATGCAATTTTTAAAATATAATTTTGAGCATGCTCGATATCTTTTTTAGAGGTTGAGTTACTCTTTAACTCTAAGTATTGAGCGACCATGTTTCTCGCGTTTTTAGTAAGATTTTCATACAGCTTTTGATATAGATCTTGATCTACGCTAACTAAAGCTTGAGCGACTAAGTCAACATTTGCATCTGAAAGAATTAATTTAAGTTCGTCTGCTTCTAGGCGTTTAATGTCATCAAATACAACTAAGTTTCGTCTTACCTTCTTAAACCCTTCAGGGTTCATCTTCTTTAAAGTGGTTAAGACGGCTTTCTTATCTGTCTGACTTATATTCTCAAAGACATTCTGAAAGCGTTTATCTCCACCTACGAAACTCTCCATTGCTGTTTTAATTCTTGTTTCAAGCTTCTCTAGCAACTGTCGGTTCCCTAGACGTTGATCTACAATTCCGGCTGCTACTACTGCTTTCTCTTCAATCGGAAGCGCTTCCAAAACTTTTGCACCTATTTCAGGTGATAAAAATGACACCATCATGGCAATATAGTCTGAGCTTAATTTTTCTTTTTTGATTAGGTATATAAAGTCATCTACGTTTTCATCCTGAATGAAATCGAAGAAACGTTTTATTTTAGGCATAGCACTTAAGCTCAGCTCGTTCTTTTCTCCACTTCCACCTGCCCCTTTTGGTAGCTCTAAGTTTGGATTCACGCTTACATTTGGAGCAGCACCGGAACCACCGCTACCTTTAAGGCGTCCGTACTTATTTTGGTAGTACATGTATAGAATAAGGAAAAGAAAGGCCAATACTGCCATGACTAAATAGAATATATTTTGAATACTTATAAGCTTTTCTTGTCCTGGAATTATGGTGATATTTTGAGTTGCTGTTGATGGGTTGAAGTAAAATGGTTTATAGACAACTTTTAGTGTATCTCGCCCTTCTTTAAAACCTAAAATTTCTTTTAGAACAGGTTGTGATTTTCGAGCCTGACTTCTAGAGAATGATTTATTCACTAACATATAAACGTTCATTCGCTTAAGTTGAGACTGCGACACAGATGTTACTGAGTCATAAGGTAATTGTTTTAAGTTAGAAGGCGAAATATTTTTAAGAGCTGGTACACCTGGAAGAATATAAACCTCTTCCTCTTTTTTCTTTGACTTATTGAGCTTAGGGTTGGATTGATTTGTGTATTTTACAGAGTATTTAGGAGTGGTCATATCGACTTTAACACGGACGATAAAGTTACCTTCTCCAAACATAGCATCTAGGGTTTTTTGGGCAAGGTTTGTGAGGTTTTGTTCGAGAGTGACTTGATCATTTGCAGCATATAAATGCACTGAAAAAGCGGTAAATAATACACATAAAAATATCCCGAATCGTTTCATTCTCACTCCCTTATTTTCCTTTTTTAGATTGTTTTGGAATCTTCACTGCCCATTTACCATTGTCCATCTCTTCGACGACAACTTCAACTCCTTTTAGCTGAGTTCGAACTTCTTGGGCATAGCTATACGCTGTATTTGCATCTGCAACAACTCGAAGTAACTGCATTTCTTGACCTGAAGAGGCTTTAGATTTCTTTTTCTTTGTCTTAGATGACATTTGTTTTGCCATTTTGTTTTGTCTTGCTACTTCTTTTTCCGCATTTTTAATAAACTTAGCTAGGTTTTTATCTCCAGGATCCAAATACAAGGCTCGTTTCCATGACTGAATTGCCTTTTTAGGTTCTCCCATGCTGTATAAGGCGGATCCCATTCTTTCAAATACAAGTGGATTTTCTGGGTCGAAGTATTCGAGTACTTCTAAATTTCGTACTGACTTCTCTGGGTACCCACTGTATAGATTCACTAGAGACAGCTTCCAATATTTGGTTTCAATATTTTCTACTTTGTAAGATCCTACTCCTAATTTCAGGCCTCTTTCTAAAAGTCGTTTCGCTTTAAAATTTCGCCTATCATAATGAAGCGTTTGAATGAGAAGGTCTTTTGTTAGGTCTGTTTCATCTTCAATAAACGTTGATTGAGCTCCTCGGTAAAGTCGTTTTACCGTACGTTCTGCTTCTGGATCTAAGCTTGAGCCACGTTTGAACATTTCTTGGTTTTCTGATGCTTCTTTGTCGATTGAATCGAATAACATTAGCTTTCCAAGAAGAGAAATTTCCTCTGTTTTTAAAGACTGAGTTGGAATTTTTTCTAGTGCATTTTTTGCTTGAGGAAACTGTTTAAGTTTAATAAATTGGGCCACTTTTTTGCGTTGATCAAAGATTGCCTCGTCATCATTCTCACCTAAAATATTTTCAGAAGGCGATTCCTCTTCGATACTTTTTTCAGGCATAGCAACTTTGTTCATCATTTTGATGTAGCCAGGCTCTTCTTCTTGATCAGAAAAATCGGGCGGTTCTCCTAAGGCATAAAGCACCATAGGAAAAACACAAAGCAATAGAATTGAGCTATACAATCGTTTGTTAAACACGGTGGAAAGTGACTCCTTATTGTGTACTTATTTTACACGCTTTTAAGGACTTTTCGATATCCTTTTCTGTGTGCGTAGCCGACAAGAAACACGCTTCAAACTGTGATGGTGGTAAATAAACGCCGTTTTCTAGCATAGAGTGGAAGTACTTTGAGAAGGCTTCCATGTTACAACTTGAAACGTCGTCGCAGTTTTGGATATCGTCCGACGAAAAATAAAGACACCACATTGTACCCGCTTGTCTCAGCACGTACGGAAGTCCCTTTTCATTGAGGATATCTTGAATACCATTACATAAGGTAGTCGTCATATTTTCTGCTTTTTTAAACATTGATCCATCACGTAGCTTTTTGAGTGTTGCGATTCCAGCTGCCATTACGACTGGATTTCCGGATAATGTACCAGCTTGATAGACGGGTCCTTCTGGCGATAAATACGCCATGATCTCTGCTGAAGCACCGTAGGCACCACATGGCATTCCTCCGCCGATTACCTTACCTAATACGGTGATATCTGGAGTGATTCCAAGCACATCTGAAGTAGCGCCATTTGTAATTCGGAAACCACACATGACTTCATCAAAAATAAGTAGCGCCCCGTGATCGTCACATGATTGTCGTAATGCATTTAAGAAAGACTCGGTAGGTTTTATAACTCCCATATTTCCTGTTACTGGCTCTAGAATGACACCTGCAATTTGATCGCCTTTTTCTTGAAAGAGCGCTTTTAGTGCTTCTGTGTCGTTATAGTTAAGTACAACTGTATGTTTTGCAGTATCTTCTAATACACCTGCACTATCTGGGCTTCCAAATGTAAGCCCTCCAGAACCGGCTGCAACGAGCAGTGAATCTGAGTGACCATGATAACAACCTTTAAATTTTACTAAGATAGGCTTATTAGTAACGCCTCGTGCTAAACGAATAGCGCTCATTGTGGCTTCAGTTCCCGAGTTCACTAGACGGATTTTTTCCATGTGAGGATAGAAATGACGAATTTGGTTCGCACATTCTGTTTCTAACTCTGATGGAGTACCGAAAGATGTGCCTTTAGCTGCTGTGTCTTGAATTGCTTTGATAACGTCTGGATCTGCGTGACCTAGAATCATGGGGCCCCACGATAAAACGTAGTCAATTAGCGTGTCGTTGTCTGCTGTATGAAGGTAAGGACCTTGTGCTGACGAAATATAGACAGGTGTTCCACCAACGCTTTTAAACGCTCGTACTGGACTATTCACGCCACCTACTAGGATTTCTTGTGCGTCATTAAACAATTTTTGGGAAAGTTTCATGAGCGTTAGTTTACCATAAAACGGGATTTATTTTTTCAAAAAATCTTTTGCGTAATAGGTAATAATTAGGTCGACACCGGCACGCTTTAAACTGATGAAGTGTTCTGCGAATGCTTCCCTCTCGTTTACGATATGCTGAGCAGCTGCTGCTTTGAGCATGGCATACTCACCAGACACATGATACGCCACTAATGGAACATGGGTTGTATTTTTAAGGTCTCGAATAATATCTGTGTAGTGACTTGCTGGTTTTACCATGAGGAAATCGGCACCTTCTTTGAGGTCTTGTTCGGCTTCTAGAAACGCTTCTTCGCGTTGAGCCGGATTCATTTGATGGTGTTTTCTGTCGCCGTGGAAACAATCGGATGATCCAGCGGCATCTCTGAATGGCCCGTAGAATGCTGATGCATATTTAACCGCGTAGGACATCACGCTTACTAAGGAAAAATTTGCTTCATCTAAGCTTGAGCGAATCGCGGCTACCATACCGTCCATCATTCCCGATGGGGCAATACAATCTACGCCTGCTTTTGCATAGCTTACGGCTGTTTTCTGCAGCAAGGTAAGCGTTGCATCGTTGTGTAAGCCCTCTTCAGTCATAACACCGCAGTGTCCGTGGTCTGTGTATTCACATAGGCAACAGTCTGCGATCACGAAAAGGTCTGGTGCTTGCTTTTTAATTTGAGAGATTGCTTTTTGAATAATGCCTTTTGGATTGTAGGCTTCTTTTCCGTGACTATCTTTGTCGTTTGGAATACCGAATAGAATGACGGCTTTTAGGCCGCACTCTTTTATTTCATTAATCTCTTCTTTAAGAGTTGACAGTGTATGTTGGTAGACACCTGGAAGGGATCCAATTTCTTGTTTTTCCTTTATGCCTTCATGTACAAAAATTGGCATGATGAGATCGTTTTCTGTAACACGTGTTTCTTGGAGCAAGTCTCGAAGAGCAGGTGTTTTACGGAGTCGGTGATATCGGTGTACTAAATGGTCGTGTGTCATCTTGCTTATAGTTGTAACAGTTTTGGATTCATTTCGCTAGTTTTCGAGTTGAGATGAGTTTGTAATAGCATCCAGAACTCCGTCCATGGTGAACTCTTTTGCTTCTACAATATCCACCCTCTTTCCACTCTCTTGTAAGGCCTTTGTTGTAACTGGACCGATACTAAAGGCTTGGATATTTTGAGTCGTCCAGACTCCTGATTCAATGGCATGATTCACGATTGAAGGGCTTGTAAAAACAACATCGTCACCGTCTCTTAGAGATAATTGAGGAGAGACTGGCATATGAGTGTCGTAAATATTGAGTACGGTGCAGTCTGCACCTTTGTTTTTGCAGGCTTCTGGAAGAGAAGGTCTTACTTTTTTCCCCACTGGGAACAGCAGGTGTCTGCCAGATAAATTATCATCTAGAACCGATGGGATGGCATCCGCTTGGAATGTATCTGGAATAGCGTCTGCTTGAATACCATATTGCACACATTTCTTGGCCGTCTTTGGACCAACGGCTACGATATTCTTTCCTGCTAGGGAGCGTGCATCTAACCCATTTTCGTATAAGGTCTCAAAGAAGGTATCCACTCCGTTTTGGCTCGTAAAAATTAGGTCTGTCACGTCATTTAACAAGCTCGATGTTAACTGCCTCTGTGCTGCTGCTTCTGGCTTTACTACTAACATGGGGCAGACCATTACTTCCGCACCTAAATGCTCTAATGTATCGACAACATCTTGAGACTTAGACTTTTCTCTAAGCAATGCCACACGTCTTCCAGACAAGGGCCTCTGATGCCACCAGTCTAAAGACTCTGATAAGGCAGCAACTTCACCAACGACCAAGATGCTCGGCGGTAAGATGTTTTCTGTTTTCTTTTTGATGTGAATATCAGCTAGTGTGCCTAGCACTACTTTTTGATCGGCTGTTGTGCCTTTATGAATGAGTGCTGCAGGTGTTTTTTCCGTGAATCTTTCTCGTTTTAGAAGTTTCTCACAGAGCTCTTCTAAATGTGTGACTGCCATTAGAAAAACAAGCGTATCTGCATCTGGAAGTGGCTTTTCTTGGATTGAAGAACCGTCTAGGGTTGTTCCTGTTACGAACGCTACAGAACGAGATAATTCTCTATGAGTAAGTGGAATACCTGCATATGTTGGCACTGCTACAGCAGATGTAACACCTGGAACGACTTCATAGCTGATCCCATGCTCCTTAAGCACAGACATTTCCTCTCCACCTCGTCCAAAAATAAGTGGATCCCCACCTTTTAAGCGGACAACAATAGACGCTTCTTTTGCTTTAAGGACTAGCAACTCGTTGATTTGAGATTGTTTAGCACTATGATTCCCTTTTCGCTTGCCTACATCGATGCGTTCAGCAGACGCTTTACAGTATTGAAGCAAACTATTGTGAGCTAAGTGATCGTAAAGGACTACATCTGCTTTTTTTAAAAGCTGAATAGCACGCATTGTAATTAGGGATGGATCGCCTGGACCTGCCCCAACCAAATATACTTTAGCCATATACGCCCCATGCCTCGAAGTCTGTTTTGATTGTTTTAATGAGATCTTCTACTGCATATGATTGATCTTTTTTGTGAAAATGAATTGTTTCTTTCTTTCGCTTTTTGTAGGCCATATCTGCCCAAAAGGCTGTAAGCGCAAACCTATTTCCATCGAATTCTGTATAAAGGCCAAATGGGAAACGGCAATCTAAACCAAGCTCTGCAAGAATATGCATTTCTTGTCGGCTAATAATGGATTGATGTGGATCGCTAATCATTTCTGCGTAGCTTTCTGAAAGCGCATCACCTTTTCGGGATTGCAGAGCAATGACGCCTTGGCCTGGTGCAGGAACAAACATGAAAGGATCTAACGTTTCACGAATTTTTGATTTCCATCCCATACGTACTAAGCCAACTTTAGAAAGTAAGATCGCGTCGCATTCCCCTGAGAAACATTTGTCGATTCGAGTCTCGATATTACCTCTTAGCTCTATTGTTTTCAGGTCTGGCCTAAGCGCTTTTAGTAGGGCTCTTCTACGTAAACTTCCCGTACCAATTGTTGCGTTTTGAGGAAGGGACTCTAGAGAGGTGATACCACTTTCAGGTGGTGCAATAACGACATCTTCAATTGCTTCTGGGTTTAAAAATCCACTTAATGTGAGTTCATCTGGAGAATACGACGTCACGTCTT
>Ga0066825_10000606_pt1 | contig 11457 bp, 11 predicted proteins | sample ETNtaG_6_FD_65608 | JGI IMG/M metagenome (GOLD analysis project Ga0066825, IMG submission 65608) | Marine microbial and viral communities from oxygen minimum zone, Eastern Pacific Ocean - ETNP201306SV45 | ecosystem: Environmental > Aquatic > Marine > Oceanic | place: Pacific Ocean: Eastern...
CTAAGCAAATAAAAAGTAACTATTGGAGTAATCACGATTAATGCAAATAAATTAATCACAGCGATTGATGAAGACCATAAATTAGAAAAAATATTTTTCGAAACCGTTAAAGCATATTCAGAAATTTCTTTTAACACCATACTTTGAGCCGCACCATCTTCATAACCAAACTTGCCATATATATTATCTAAATACGGAGTAACAAATGCATTAAAAGTTCTAATATAAGAAGGTATTTGAGTAACTAAAGCAACTAACTGTCTATATAATATTGGCCCTATAGTATATGAAAACAAAGAAATAAATATTATAAACAACATCAAAATTAACAATGTCGCCTTTCCCCTAGAAAACCCTCGTTTTTCTAATTTATCTGCCGCTGGATCCAAAAAATACGCTAGAATTATTCCCACCACAAAAGGCAATAAGATGTTGCTAATTATACTAAAAAATACAACCAAACATATTGCTATAATAATAAATATTATTGATCTTGGAATTCTTAACATATCATCTATTTAGTCTGCAATATGACATAATTCTGTTCTCTAGAAATTTTAAAACCTAGATCCTTAAGTGTGTCAATAATCTTTAAAGACACGTCTATAAATTCAATGGTAATCTTAGCATATCTAGCAGAATAGGAATCAACCTTAAATGACTTAACAATTTTTAATGCAGAAATACGCTTCTTAATATCTATCCAATCATGAATATTTCTAACCTTAACCACAAATTCCTGCCTTCCTGACTCATCAAGACTATTATTATAATTCATCCACCCAGATTCTAAATCAGCAATTACCTTTTCTAACAAATATCCCAAATGCTTATTATAATCATCTGACTTAAATCCTTCAGATTTTGCAACCAAAGTAGCATTCATAGCATCACCAAGCTCCCTTAAATAGGCCTTAAAAAATATTTCTGGAGAAACGGTTTGGTATGCGTAATTTAACTCTGCGATAATAATTTTATCAACTCTATATAACCGCTCTAACCCTCTTATAGTCTCCTTATCAGCAGTTTTTAACTCACTAACTTTAAAGTTAATCATATCATCTATGTCCCCCAAAGGAACCTTGATATCAATCATCTCACTTGGATGAAATGATTGCCATACCTCATACCATAAATTACCCTTCTGCCATAACTTAACCATACCATTTTCATTGAATATCGGTATAAGCAAAATTCTAAGCCTTTTTATAGGCTTATTAAGGTAATAATTATTAATAAAAAATTGTGTTTGCTCTGGTTGAAATGAAACGTCTACAACAGCTCTATACCTTCGGTCAGTAATAACTTCATTCCTATACTCAATCGCCTGAACAATATTAGAAATTTTATCAAAAGATATCTTCTCATCATCAAAATCCTCAAAAATTCTTTTGATCATCACCCCAAATGCAATCTTTTGGGCTCTTTCAATTGCCACCCTTCTTGCTTCCTCAGAAGTAGCAGCAATCTCATCTACCTTAACATTTTTAATAACAAATTTCTCAGGAGGAATATAATCAGTTTTAACATCCGCCATTAAGTTATTGATACTTAAAATTGAAATAATGGGTATTAAATATATTATCCGCATAATGAACTTTTGAGTAACTCAGGTACTCTAATTGGTTTCAAATTTCTATTTACTATAACTAACTGTACTTTTATAGAACATAAATTTATTTTTTCAAAAAATAAATTCTGTTGCCATACAGTAGACGCCCCTTTAAATTCACCCATAATAGTCTCAACAGATATTAAATCATCTAATTTAGCCGGTTTTTTAAAATCTATTTCTATCCTTCTAACCACAAACATAGTTCCCTCTTTACGCATTAGTTCATCTTGACTAATATTTAAAGATCTAAGCACCTCAGTACGAGCTCTTTCTGCAAATTTTAAATAATTTGCATTATATACCACCCCACCAGCATCTGTATCTTCATAATACACTCTGTAATTTGACCTAAAAACCCTACTCATTAAAATACGCCACATTAAAATGATCATATGTACGCTTGGTAACCATCCTGCCCCTTGGAGTCTTAGTAATAAAACCTTGCTGCAATAAATAAGGTTCTATAGTTTCTTCAATCGTATCTTTTTGCTCAGATAAACCAGATGCTATAGTTTCTATTCCAACTGGACCGCCAGAATAATAATCGATTATATATTTCAAATATTTCCTATCCATTTCATCCAAACCATATTGGTCTACTTCTAATGTTTGTAATGCTTCATCAGAAATTTCCTTACCAATTTTTTTGCATTTTTTATATAAAGCATAATCCCGTACCCTTTTAAGAAGCCTTAAAGCTATCCTAGGAGTTCCTCTAGATCTCCTAGCTATTTCATTAGCACCAGCTTTATCAATATCATAGGAAATAATTTTCGCCCCCCGAATCACAACATCTTCAAGCTCATCTATATCATAAAAATTTAGCCTAAGAGGTATCCCAAACCTATCCCTCAAAGGATTTGACAAAAGTCCCATTCTAGTAGTTGCCCCAATCAAAGTAAATCTAGGAAGATCTATCTTTATCGTTCTTGCCGCCGGTCCTTCACCAATTACAATATCTAACTTGAAATCCTCCATAGCTGAATATAACATTTCTTCCACTTGGATATTCATTCTATGAATTTCATCGATAAACAATATATCACCCTTATTCAAATTACTTAAAATAGCAGCCAAATCACCAGCCTTAGTAAGAATTGGGCCAGTAGTAGATCTAAAATCAACTTGCAACTCTTTTGCCACAATTGAGGCTAAGGTGGTCTTACCCAGCCCTGGAGGGCCATAAAACACTATATGATCTATTGCTTCCTCAATGCTCTTGGCTGCATGAATAAAAACCTCCAAGTTTTTTTTCACTTGACGCTGTCCAATAAATTCACTAAGCGCAGATGGACGCAACAAATTTCCGTTGTCGCTTATAACGTTATTAGGTGTAACTATACGCTCATCCTTCATGATGCTGAAATTACCTTTAAACTTTTACTAATCACATTTGCTAGATCATCTTCATCCTTACAAATATCTTTTACTATATCTAATATATGGGCTCTCTGATATCCTAAATTTTCTAACGCCGATACAGCATCATGCAAAACCATCTGCCCTCCACCTGAAACATTATTTTCTCTCTTCTTCACAACAGAAACGACATTATCCCCTTTAGATATTTTGCCTACCTTATCCTTTAATTCATTCACTATTCTCTGAGCGGCTTTATTCCCAATTCCTGGTACTCTAGTAAAATTGTTACTGTCCTCATAAGAAATAGAGTTAATAATCTCTTCTGCAGGCATGACCCCCAGAATACTAAGAGCTGTCTTAATACCTACCCCGCTCACCTTGTTTAGCTCCAAAAACACCTGTTTATCATAAGGGTCCAAAAAACCAAATAAGGATATATTATCCTCCCTAACAAAAGTATGAATTAACACAAAGATATTATCTCCTTTAGCCATAGAAGAAATAATCCTCTGAGGCAAAAAAACCTGATAACCAACCCCTCCCACATCTAACAATATATGATCTAAATATATATGTGATATCTTACCTGACAAACTTCCTATCATTACCCTCTACCCAACATTATATTTACATTATAAATCATTTTATTATGCCGGGCCGCCCCAAACAATAAAATACTATTACCCCTACTTAAAACACACCGAGCCAAAGACAAGAGGCTTTTAAGTACCATACTAAGATGGCTTTATCATTTCCTCAGGCTTAACCCAATTATCAAACTCTTCTGCAGTTAACATTCCAAGCTCTACCGCAGATTCTTTCAACGATAATCCTTTCTGATGCGCATTTTTAGCTATTTTAGCCGCATTATCATAACCAATATGAGGGTTTAGTGAAGTAACTAACATCAAAGATCTTTCCATCAAATTTTTTATATTACCTTCATTTGCCTCAATCCCTTTTACGCAATTATTAGTAAAACTAACCACACCATCAGAGATAAGCTCTATCGATTGCAACAAATTATAAATCATTACAGGCTTAAATACATTAAGCTCAAAATGACCATTAGAACCAGCTATAGTAACAGCCGTATGATTACCCATTACCTGAGCTGCTAACATGGTTAAAGCTTCACACTGAGTCGGATTAACTTTACCAGGCATTATTGATGATCCTGGCTCATTTGCAGGCAATGATATTTCACCAAGACCAGACCTAGGACCAGACCCTAAAAGTCTTAAATCATTTGCTATTTTCATTACGCTAGCTGCAATAACATTAAGGGCGCCACTTGCTTCAATAATCGCATCATGAGCTGCCAAAGCCTCAAACTTATTTTCTGCGGTAACAAAAGGAATATTTGTGTAACCAGCCACTTTATCAGCAAATTTCTCAGCAAACCCTTTGGTAGAATTAAGACCCGTGCCAACGGCCGTTCCTCCTTGCGCAAGCTGGTATAAACGTGGCAAAGCATTTTGCACTCTTTCAATTCCATATTTTATCTGAGTCACATATCCAGAAAACTCCTGTCCCAATGTTAAAGGAGTAGCATCTTGCATATGCGTTCTACCTATTTTAATTATATTACTAAATTGGTTTTGCTTCTCCAATAAAGCATCTCTGAGGCCCGTAAGTGATGGTATTAATGCCCTATGTATTTCCATACATGCAGCAATATGCATAGCAGTTGGAAATGTATCATTAGAAGATTGCCCCTTATTAACATGATCATTAGGATGAACCGGATTTTTAGAACCAAGCTCTCCACCTAAAATCTCAATAGCACGATTAGAAATTACCTCATTACTATTCATATTAGTTTGTGTACCAGATCCAGTTTGCCACACTACCAGCGGAAAATGCTCATCTAGCTTACCATCTATCACTTCATCAGCAGCCTGAATAATTGCATTTCCAATTTTTTCATCCAACCCCGCAATTTCAATATTAGTACTGGCAGCCGCTTTTTTCAAAATACCTAATGCCTTTACCAAAGATTTAGGCATTTTTTCTGTCCCTATCCTAAAATTATTCAAAGACCTTTCTGTTTGAGCACCCCAATATTTACTACTATCTACCTTAACCTCCCCTAAAGAATCTGTTTCTATTCTATATTCTGTCATTTTCCTATTTTTCATTTTCCGGTTTTCGTTATTAATAATTTTTAATTATTTAGTCACACTAATACACATGGCCATTAGAATATCATAATAATTTAATACTCGTCTTATGTTCATTATAAGACTCAATTCCTAATGAGCTTCACCCATCCTACAAAAAAATTCCAAAAAATAAATGTTTTTCTAAGAACCCAGAAATGCCCAGAAACTAAATAAGCTAGTTACGAAGCAATTTTATGATAAAATTGCTTATGATGGATATGGCATATCGCAGCTGCCAATGCATCACTTTCATCATCATATGACCAACTAGCCTGTGGCAGTATCTGCTTAACCATCATAGACACTTGGGACTTATCCGCCTTTCCTGCTCCACATATTGTTTTTTTAATCTGATTCGCACCATATTCATAAATACCAGCCCTACCACTTAAACAACTCACCATAATAGCCCCTCTAGCATGACCTAGCTTCAAAGATGTAGAGGGATTACGATTAACAAAAATTTCTTCTATTGAGATATCATCTGGTGCATAACAATTAATTACCTCTATTACTTCAGAAGAAATTACTCTCAATTTTTCAAACAAGGCATCCCCCGCACTAACCTTTATTATACCACTAGCTATATATCTCAAAGCTTTGTCCGGCGCCAAATCAACAACCCCCCACCCAGTTTTATTTAACGCAGGATCTATTCCTAATACCCTCATTAAAACTTAACTTTCAACCTCACCAATACCAGCATTTGTATAAATATTTTGAACATCGTCATCTTCTTCCAAAACATCTATCATTTTTAGTAAAACCTCTTTCTTATCTTCTGCTACATCTATCACATCTTTAGCAATCCACTCCAAACCCAAACTTTCAGGGTCACCATATTTCTCAATCAATACGTCCCTAACTTTTGCAAAATTAACTACATCAGTAGAAATTACATAATGACCCTCTTCCGTATCCACCCCCTCACTACCAGCATCAACGGCAACCTCAAACATCTCATCTTCTGATATACCACCCTTTAAATATCTAATGATACCAAAATGATCAAACATAAAAGACACGCTCCCAGATTCAGCTAAACTACCTCCATATTTACTAAAAGCAGCTCTAACACTAGAAGCTGTACGGTTTTTATTATCAGTTAAGACTTCGACTATGAAAGCACTTCCACCCGGACCATACGCCTCATATTTAAAATTTTCATAATTATCACCTTCTCCGCTATTACTTCCTTTCTTGATAGCGTTTTCTATTTTATCTTTTGGCATATTTGCTGCCTTGGCAGCAATAATTGCAGACCTTAATCTTGGGTTACCATTAACATCCTCACCCCCTTTTGCTGCTACAATTAATTCTCTAATTAATCTAGTGAATATCTTTGCCCTTTTAGCATCCTGAGCCCCTTTACGATGCTTGATATTTGCAAATTTAGAATGTCCCGCCATTTTGCTGCTATAAATTAAAATTAATATTACGCTCTTTTTTTTCCGCCTTGCTGCCCGGCTAATGCTTGCCCTATATCCTCTATCAAATCATCAGGATCTTCTAAACCAACAGATAGGCGAAGCATATTACTTGTAATCCCTACCCTTATCCTATCCTCCTCTGGAATATTTGAATGGGTAGTTGTTGCCGGATGGGTAATCAAACTTCTGCTATCACCTAAATTATTTGAAATATCAATCACTGCTAGATTATTCAAAAATTTAAAACATTCTTCCTTACCACCCCTTACCTCAAAGGCAATCAATCCTCCCCCTGATTTCATCTGTTTTTTCGCCAACTCATATTGAGGGTGAGATTCCAAACCAGGATATATAACTCTTTCAATATTTTGATTTTGCTCCAGATATTTCGCCACCTTAAAAGCATTTTCAACATGCCTATCATAACGAAGCGCAAAGGTTTCCAAAGATTTCGTAATTACCCACGCATTAAAAGGGCTAAGAGCAGGCCCTGTGTGACGATGAAACGGAAGCAACACCTCCTTTATAAATTCCTCTCTACCTAAAACAGCTCCACCTAAAGTTCTACCCTGTCCATCCATATGTTTTGTAGTAGAATAAATAACAACATCTGCTCCTAAACTGATAGGGCTTTGCGCTAGAGAAGTAGCAAAAATATTATCTACTATCAAGCAAGCATCAAACTTTTTACATAGTGATGAAACATATGATATATCAACCAATTCAAGATTTGGATTAGAAGGAGACTCAACAAACACCACTTTCGTATTTGACTTAAATGACCTTTCCCAAGAATCATTATCTTTACCATCTACAAAATCAATTTCTATACCATAATTAGGTAAGATATTTGCAATAATATGATAACAAGAACCAAACAAAACTTTATTAGCTAGTACATGATCACCTGTTTTCACCTGGCACATAATACTAGCAAATACTGCGGCCATTCCGCTCGCCATCACACAAGCCGCTTCCGCTCCTTTTTCCATTAAAACCAATTTATCCTCAAGCATTTTTAAATTTGGATTTACATATCTGGAATACACATACCCTGGATTTTCACCATTAAATCTACTCTCTGCTGTTTCAGCATCATTATAACAAAATCCCGAATTCAAAAACACTGCTTCACTAGTTTCTCCAAAATTGGAGCGTGATAACCCCCCTCTAACTAGTTTCGTTTGCAAATTTAAATCTTTATTAATTTCTTTGTTTTTATATGACATTCCTTGCCCCTGTCTAAACTTATGTAAATCCTAACTATATTTAATTCCTTAGAACATAGAAATTAACTAACTAAAGCACATTAAAAAAAAATTCAAGATCACATTTATTTTTCTTGCTTTTAGTTATACCTAATAGTATCTAGTAAATATCATTGTGTTTGGAGCTTAAATTAAAGCGTTGTAACTTCACCCATAATGAGATATTATAAGGGTTGTAAGGATCCAAAATGTTAATAAATAAAAAAATAGGGTTAAAATGACTAATAAAAATAATTTATATATATTCTTCTTATTCGTAGTATTTGTCTTACTAGATCCAACAAATGCTCAAGCTACCACTACTGTAGCAGAAGACACCTTATGTAATCTCCTTAATATTGCGCAAGGAAGTGTCGGTAAGTCTATTGCGGCTTTCGCTATTATCTTTATCGGTGTTTCACTTTTTATGGGTAAAGTCTCTTGGGGGCTTGCTATATCCACTGCTATCGGTATCGGGGCTATCTTTGGAGCAGCTTCCATTGTAGATGCTCTTGGCGCTGGTAATACTTCTTGTACTAGTGTTGGTTAATAATTAAAAAAAAATGAGGGTTAAAATGACTAATAAAAATAATTTCTACATATTCTTCTTATTCGTAGTATTTGCCTTACTAGATCCAACAAATGCATTAGCTACAGCTACAGAAGTTGAAACCACTTTATGTAATCTCCTTAATATTGCGCAAGGAAGTGTCGGTAAGTCTATTGCAGCTTTCGCTATTATCTTTATCGGCGTTTCACTTTTTATGGGTAAAGTCTCTTGGGGGCTTGCTATATCCACTGCTATCGGTATCGGAGCTATCTTCGGAGCAGCTTCCATTGTAGATGCTCTTGGCGCTGGTAGTACTTCTTGTACTAATAATATTGGTTAATAGATGAGCAATATTGTGATAAAAGAAGGGTCTTCATTTAGCGATGTAGACCCTTTTTTTGTGCCGTATGCTTGCCATATTGATCCTCATACTATTTTAACAAAAAACGGAAATTTAATTCAAACCATTAAAGTTACTGTCTTTAATTTTGAGATAGTAGGAAAAAAAAAAGTTGATTTAAGACAATCAATAAGAGAATCCTTAACAAAACATATACCTGACGCATCATATGCAATTTGGATACATACAATCAGGCGTCGTAAGAATTTAGGACTGAACGCTAATTATAATAATGATTTCTGTAAATCACTCGATGATGCTTGGCATTCAGTTCATGACTGGTCCAAAAAATTCGTAAATGAATTATATATTACCATCATCACTGATGGAAAAGGATATAAATCCAAAAAATTAGCAAATTTAATACAAATCATCAATACCTCAATATTACGTAAAGTAGAAGTAAATTATCTAAAAAATTATTTAAACAACCTAACAAATATTACAAATAATATATTAGAAGACCTACAAGATTTTGGTGCTCATAAATTATCTATGACAAAGCATGATGGCATATATTATTCTGAGAATATGAAATTTCTTGGAAAGATCATCAACTTAGAAGAAGTTAATATACCAGTAAAAGAACAAGATCTTTCTACTTTGTTACCATATTGTAAAATTGCATTCGGAAAGAATGAATTAGAAGTTCTGGATTTTAACCGCAAACATTATGCATCAATTTTTTCTATCAAAGAATATTCTGAATTATCACTACGTTCATTAGATAAATTTCTGCAACTTCCCATTGAATTCATAATTACTCAAACAGTTGATTTTATAAACTCCAAAGAGGCCCTAGAATCCTTTCAACATCAACACAAAATTCTCGGTGTCAGTAAGGATACAAAATTAGAAGAAATGGCAGAAATTACAGATATGTTAAATGCAGATCACCATAAAGAAACCGATTTTGGTGAACAACAATTAACAATTATGCTTCTTGCGGATACAAAAAAGCAATTATCAACTGCTGTGGATAAAACAGTTAAAACATTTCGTTCATATGGCCTAACCATTGTTAGAGAAGATTTATTTATGGAAAATTGTTTTTGGTCACAATTACCAGGTAATTTTTCTTACATAACCAGAAGAAAACCCATCAACACTGCCAGAATTGGAGGATTTGCTTCCCTATCTAATTTTCCAGCAGGAAAAATGAAAAATAATAAATGGGGTGATGCTGTCACCGTATTTTATACCAAAAACAAAACTCCATATTTCTTCAATTTTCACTATGGTAGTAATGGGCATACTATGATAATTGGCCCGCATGGAACAGGAAAAACGGTATTATTAAATTTTTTATTAAGCCAGTCCACAAAATTTAATTATAAATTATTTTATATAGATTTTTTTAATAGCTCTGAAATTTTTGTTAAAGCCCTAGGAGGAAAATATCATAGTCTTAAATTATCTACCAAAGAAAAATTCTTTAACCCCTTTTTATCCTTAAAAGATGATATAACATTCCTGAAAAATTTCTTAAGCTATTTAATGATACAAAAAACAGAGCTGAGTAATGGAACATATGAAGCAGATCCAAATAAAGAAAAAATCATAAATAATATTTTTAAACATATACAAGATAATAATCTTTCTTTAAACAAAATATCCGATTTAGCACCATTTTTTAAAGATACCCAGTTCTATAATTTCTTCAAATTGTGGGTAGAAGAGGGAAAACTGTCACATTTCTTTGATAATGATAATGATATTTTTCTAGATGATACAAACTATCTAGCTATTGATGTTACCGAAATTGCAAAATATAAGGCAGTTTTAATACCAATAATCTATTATATAATGCATAAAATAGAAAAACTACTAGATGGAAGGCCTACTATAATTGTACTAGATGAAGCATTTAAATTACTAGATAACCCATTCCTTGGCAATGATATTCATGGGTGGCTCGCAAGATTAAAAGCAAAAAATTGTATAGTTATATTCGCATCCGAATCCATAGAAGATGCAAAAAAAAGTAATATCACCGGATTATTAACAAAAGAAATATCTACAAAGATTTTTTTGCCAAGTAGTGATGTAGGAAAAGAATATAAAGAAATATTTCATCTTACTAATCAAGAATCTGAAATGATTGATAAAATCTCTAATGACGCAAGACATTTCTTATTAAAACATGGAAATGATAGTATTATTGCTGAATTAGATTTAAGTGCCCTTGATCATATAGTTGCCATATTATCTAGTAACCATATCAGCATTAAAATTATGAATAAAATTATAGAAAAAACAGGTAACAAACCAGAAGATTGGGTTCCTCCTTTCCAGGATTTTATTGCAGAATTTATGGACTCTACAGATGTCGAAGAGGAAGATGATGATAACTATGGAATAGATGAAGATTACGAAGCTATAGCCAGCCAAGAAAAACAAAAAGAATTTAAAGAAGATATAAAAACAAACCAAGAAGAACTTATAGCAGAAATAAATAATTACGGATCTACAGAAGAAAAAACCTAAAAATCAAATATAATAAGCTAGAACAACCACCAATCAATATTACGTTTCTAAGACCTATTCTAGACATGCCACACAAATATGTGCTAACAGTACCAAAGAAACCAAAAGGTACTAATAATAAACTTAAATATAGCGTATATTTTACCTCTTTTCTGGTAACACCTACATTAATATTTAATAATCTTACCGTTACAACTCCCA
>Ga0066825_10000607_pt1 | contig 11444 bp, 10 predicted proteins | sample ETNtaG_6_FD_65608 | JGI IMG/M metagenome (GOLD analysis project Ga0066825, IMG submission 65608) | Marine microbial and viral communities from oxygen minimum zone, Eastern Pacific Ocean - ETNP201306SV45 | ecosystem: Environmental > Aquatic > Marine > Oceanic | place: Pacific Ocean: Eastern...
AAATGTTCTCTCCTCTTCTTTTCTTTGGAGGATATTAATTGTTTATTCATTTATTGTACTTGACCTCTATACATTTTTTTATGATTTTGATCAGAATTTAATTTCTCAAATTTAAAACCATTATGGCTAGCACCTCTATAAACGCCTTTATCTAAAGATACTTTTTTTTCAGAAATTATATTTTGACTTCCTCTATATTGATTTTTCATAGTTTTCTCCTTAAATTAGTTTTAAAATATTACATATGATACATAAGTTACACACATAACACAGGTTTGTCAACTATATAATTAAACTTTTTTATTGTTTTTATAAAAAACATTGATAAAACATCAATTAATGGTGCTTTTAGCTAAGAGGGAAACAGTTTAAAATACTGTGCTATACCCGTAACTGTATTTAGGGAGCAAAGAATCATTATGCCACTGGCTAATGCTGGTAAGGCGATTCTGAGTGTTGATCTTTAAGCCAGGAAACCTGCCATTAAGTCGTTCGTCTAGGACCGGGATTAGTCTTTAGGGCAAGGTATTTTCTTTGAAACGACAAAATAGTTGCAATGTAAAACTTCTTTTTTTGAAGTCTCATTGTTTGTTAAATTTTTTTGTGAGGTTTTGATGAAAAATTTCTTAAACAAATTATTTTTATTTATTATACTTTCTACAAATATTTCGTTCTTAAATAGTACTTTCGCTAACGAGGTTAAAGAGATTATTGTTAAGGGCGCAAGAATAGATATTTCAGAAGATAATTTTGGTTCAAGTATATTTATTTTAGACAGTGAAGAAATAAGGCTGCGAGGCTTAAGAAGTGCAATAGATGCAATTTCCTCTTCTCCTGGAGTCACTGCAAAAAAGAACGGTAGCTTTGGAGGTGTTGGTTCTGTAAGAATTAGAGGGGCCTCAAGTTCTCAAACCTTAGTTCTTATTGATGGTATTCCTGTAAATGACGCTTCATCGCCAGGTGGTGGTTATAATTTTGAATATTTAGATACATCCAACATAGATAGAATAGAAGTCTTAAGAGGCTCTCAATCTACTTTATGGGGTTCGGATGCAATTGGAGGCGTAGTAAATATCTACACAAAATCAGCAGACAAGAACTCTATAAACTTACTTTCAGAATTCGGCAGTTTTGGTTTGAGAAAAATTAATTCTGAACTCGGTATAGCAAGCAATAGTAGTAAATTTCTTTTTTTAGTCGATGACACTTCATTAGATGGCATTAGTAAGGCTGATAAAAAAGATGGAAATGTCGAGAAAGATGGGTTTGAAACAAATTCTTATTCTTTTAAAGGAGACATAGATCTAAATAATATTCAGATAAAAGGATTATTATCTTATATTAAATCAGACGTTGAATATGATAGTTTTGGTTTTGTTACAGGTGTCCAAGATGGCGATGAAAGGAGTATTACCGAAGAATTTATAGGTAACCTTACAATAAAATTTAACTTATTTGACGATAAATTAGTAAATACTTTTTCTGTAAATCAATCTGATATTAGTCGCGATTATTTTACAAATGATAATTTAACTTTTGGGGCTGATGGAGAGAGGAAGTTATATCGCTATCAAGTAAATACAGGTTTTGGTGAATTCAATAAAATTGCTTTTGGTCTTGAAAAGGAGGAAAGCAGTGTTAATGCGGATAAACTATCAATTGATAGTTATTTTTTTCTTTACCAGTTTCAACCAATCAAAGATTTAGTTATTTCGGCTGGAATTAGAAATGACGATAATAAAGGCTTTAATTCAAAAACAACAAGAAAGATTTCTGCTGCTTATAGAGTTTTTGATAATCTTTCAATAAAGACCAGTTGGGGAGAAGGTTTTAAGGTTCCAACAATATTTCAAACAACTTTCTTTTGTTGTGGCGCTGAAAGCGCAAATACTAATATTAGACCCGAAGAGTCAACTTCATATGATTTAGGGCTTGATCTTAGCCTAAAAGATAAATTTTCATTTAGTCTTGTTTATTTCAAAAAAGATATTAATGACCAAATTAATTTTTCATTTGGTTTGGGTGGTTATGAGAATATTGACTTTGTTGAGTCTGATGGATTTGAAATTTCTGTTAATTCCCAAATTTCAGAAGAAATAAATTTATATTTAAATTATTCCTATATAGATTCTATAGATGGAAGAGGTCAAAGATTAATTAATATCCCAAAAGATTCTGGTGAATTAGCTTTAACTTATAATTCACCATTTAACTTATCAGGATCTTTGACGATCAAATATAATGGATCAGAAATAAGCACTTATGGGAATCTTGATTCTTGGTCAAGGGCTGATATTAATTTATTTTATAAGTTGAATAATTTTAGTGAAGTATATTTTAGGGTAGAAAATTTACTTAATAAAAATTACCAGCAGGTTTTTGGTTATGGGACCCCCGATAGATCTGGTTTGGTTGGAGTGAAAGTTAATTTTTAATATAACTTTTTTGTTTAGCTTGTTTTCTTTTATGAATTTATGTTAATTCAGTGCTTAGATATTAAATTTATTATAAATTGGGAGTTTCTATTATGATTAATTCTATTTACACTAATTTTTTGGGCGCGGCGCCAAATTGGTATAAGAATACTATTATTTCTTTTCTAATTGCCAATCCGATTATTTTAATAGTTTTGAAATCAATGGGTCTTCCAGCTGGGTTTATACTTGGTTGGATTATCCTAATCCAGTTTATATTTACTCTTGCCATGGCGCTAAAATGTTATCCTCTCCAGCCTGGAGGTTTGATAGCAATTGAGTCTGTTATTATGGGGCTAACAGATACTAAACAAATTTACTATGAAGTAGACGCTAATCTCAAAGTTATTTTACTTTTGGTTTTTATGGTGGCAGGTATTTATTTCATGAAAGATTTTCTTCTGTTCATCTTTACTAAATTATTAATAAGTATAAAAAATAAAAGAACCTTATCATTATTATTTGTCTTTTCTGCTGCTTTTTTATCTGCTTTTTTAGATGCATTAACTGTCATGGCGGTCTTGATTGCTGTGGCTGTAGGTTTTTATCATGTATATAAAAATGTTGCTGAAAAAGAGGATGGATTTTCCGAAGACTCAGCTGATTTTACAATATTTAAAGGTTTTCTTAGGAATCTTCTTATGCATGGTGCCGTTGGCACGGCTTTAGGAGGAGTTTCGACAACAGTTGGAGAACCTCAGAATCTTTTAATAGCTAGTGTTGCAGATTGGTCATTTGTTGAGTTTTTTATCAAGATGCTTCCTATTTCTTTTCCAGTATTTATTTGTGGTCTATTAACTTGTTACCTACTAGAGAGACTTTCATTATTTTCATATGGTATTCAATTGCCAGACCATATAAGACAAATTCTCATTGATTTTGACACAAGCGAGTCCTCAAAAAGAACTCAGGCTCAAAATATGAAAATTTTAACTCAAGCTTTAGTTGCAGTAATATTGGTTTTTTCTCTTGCCTTTGGCCTAGCTGCAGTAGGCTTAATTGGTTTAATGATAATTGTTCTTTTAACAGCATTTAATGGTGTTATAGAGGAGCATCAGTTAGGTAAAGCTTTTGAAGAGGCTCTGCCTTTCACAGCACTTTTAGTTGTTTTCTTCGCAATTGTTGCTGTAATCCATGATCAACATTTATTCTCCTTTGTAATAAACTATGTTTTGACTCTTAAGCAAGAGACGCAAATACCAATGTTTTTTATGGTTAATGGAATATTATCAATGATAAGTGATAATGTTTTTGTTGCAACAATCTATATTAGCGAAGTAAAGGCAGCTTTAGATAGTGGTGCTATTGGTAGAGAGCAGTTTGATTTATTGGCTATTGCTATTAATAGTGGAACAAATCTTCCTAGTGTAGCAACACCAAATGGCCAAGCAGCATTCTTATTCCTGTTAACATCATCCGTTGCGCCTCTACTTGGTCTTTCTTATTTAAGAATGGTTTTAATGGCTCTTCCATATACTGTTGTTCTATCTGTTATAGGTGTTTTATCTGTTATATTTATTCTTCCACATTTTTAAACTTGGTTTAATAAGTATAATCAGTGGCAATTTATAAAATAGTTTCTTAGAGAAGTTTTAATGATTGAAGTGCCTTATTCCAGTAAATAACATTGCAAGTCCCGCGTTGTTCGCTGCCTCGATAACTTCATCATCTCTAATTGATCCACCAGGCTGAATTATAGCGGTAACACCAGCATCGGCGGCCGCCATAAGCCCATCGGCAAATGGAAAAAATGCATCTGACGCAACAACCGAACCAACAGCCAATGGTTCTTCTAAATTTATCATTTTTGCTGCATCATCAGATTTTCGAGCAGCTATTCTCGAAGAATCAAGTCGGTTCATTTGACCAGCGCCAATACCTACAGTTGAACCATCTTTTGCATAAACAATTGCATTTGATTTAACATGCTTGGCAACTTTAAAAGCAAACAATAAGTCATCAAGTTCTTGCTCTGAGGGTTGTCGTTTAGTGACAACTTTTAAATTCTCTTTATCAACTGTAATATTATCCTTCGTTTGTGTTAGAAATCCACCTGCAACAGACTTTATCATTACACCACATTTTTCTGGATCGGCTAATCCACCTGTGATTAAAACCCTAAGATTTTTCTTACTAGATAAAATATTTTTTGCTTCATCACTTATGGATGGGGCAATGATTACTTCTGTGAATATTTTTGAAATTTCCTTGGCTGTTTCACTATCTAATTCTTTGTTCAATGCAATAATGCCTCCAAATGCTGATACGGAGTCGCATCTCAAGGCCTTTTTGTATGCTGAATTTAAGTTATCACCTGTAGCAACGCCGCATGGATTTGCATGCTTAATTATAGCAACTGCAGATTTTAAGCTTGGGTCAAACTCTGAAACTAATTCAAATGCTGCGTTAGTATCATTTATGTTATTATAACTAAGCTCTTTTCCTTGAATTTGATTGGCTGTTATTAACCCACAAACATTTGAACCATCGTTATAGAATTTTGCTTTTTGATGCGGGTTTTCTCCATATCTAAGGTTTTGATGTTCAGTACCTCCAATAGACTTATATTTCCCTAATGGTATACTTAGTTCATTTGATAGCCAATTTGATATAATTGAGTCATAGGCTGCTGTTCTAGCAAATGCTTTAAATGCTAATTTTTTAAGAGTCTCTTTTGTTAATGATAGATCATTGTCATTCATTTCTTTTATAATCTCATCATAATCGTCTGGATCAACAATAACACCCACACTTTCATGATTTTTAGCCGCAGCCCTTATCATGGCAGGGCCTCCTATATCTATATTTTCTATACAAGTTTTATAATCAGATTTATTTTTAATGGCATCTTCAAAGGGGTATAAGTTCACAACCAACAAATCGATATTTTCAATTTCTTGCTCACTAATTGTTTTTTGATGGTCTTTATTGCTTCGTATATTTAAAAGTCCACCATGTATTTTTGGATGTAAGGTTTTAACCCTTCCATCTAATATTTCTGGAAAGCTTGTCACAGATGATACATCTTTAACATCAATATTAGCATTCTTAAGTTCAGAAAACGTTCCGCCCGTAGATATAATTTCAATTCCAGCATCATTAAGGGCGCTTGCAAATTTAACTATTCCTTTTTTATCAGAAACTGAGATAAGCGCTCTCTTTATAGCTGTCATTTATAAACCCCTTAAAGTTTTAATATTCTTCTCATACATATCTGGTCCACCACTAAATGTTGCTGTACCTGCTACTAAAACATTAGCACCTGCTTCAATAACTTTCGGGGCAGTTTCAAAATTAATTCCACCATCGACTTCTAGGTCAATGTTTTTCCCAGATTCATTAATCATTTCTCTTATTTTTTTTATTTTAATAAGTTGATCTTCCATAAAACTTTGTCCCCCGAAACCAGGAACTACGGTCATGACTAAAATCAAATCTAGATCCATAATTAGGTCTTCAAGAACATCTTCATTTGTCGATGGATTTAAAGAAAGTCCACTTTTACATCCTAAGTTTTTTATTTTTTTAATTGTTTCTTTTGGATTTTTTTCCGCCTCAGGGTGGAAGGTAATTATATCTGATCCAGCATCTGCAAAACTTTCGAGAAGTGGATCTACTGGTTCAATCATTAAATGAACATCAAAAGTTTTTGTGGATGATTTTCTAATATCTTTTATGACTTCAGGACCAATTGTTAAGTTAGGTACAAAATGACCATCCATTACATCTACATGGATATAATCTGCACCGGCATTTGTAATTGCCTCAATTTCTTTTCCTAGGCAAGAAAAGTCAGCTGATAAAATAGAGGGAGAAATTTTTATTTCATTGGCCATTTAGATTCATTAACAGAGCTTTTATTTTGAAGCAAGTTCTCAAGTAATTTTCTTAATCCTTGCAATAAAAAAACCATCATTTCCTCCTTCATAATTTAGACTATTTGGAAAGATTCTAAGCCATTTATTTTGACCAGATACATTAAGTTTTTTATCAATTTCATTATTATTTATTTTATCTAATAGTGAATTTTTTTTTCTTTTTATGAAATTTTCTATTTGATGTTCGCCTTCTTCTTTTTCTAGAGAACAAGTACAATATAGTAGCGTGCCACCTTCTTTTAATAAATCCCAGGCAGTATCAAGCAAATCAGATTGAAGTTTGGATAAAGAGACGATATCGCTCTCTTTTTTTTGATGCATTATTTCAGGATTCTTTCTAAGAGTACCAGTAGATGAACAAGGAGCATCTAAGATAATCTTTGACCAAGTTTTTTGTGTTGAAAAATTTCTAATATCTTTATTTTTTACAATAGCTTTATAGTCCAGTCTCTTAAGATTCTGCTCAAGTCTAAAAAGCCTTTTTTTATTATTATCTATAGATGTAACTTTTGCTCCTAGAGAAATTAACTGTGCAGTTTTTCCACCTGGAGCTGCGCATAAATCAAGCACATCATCATTATTTTGTATTTCTAATAAACTGACAGGTATCTGAGATGAATAATCTTGAATCCACCATTCACCTTGCTCATATCCTTCTAAATTTGATATTAATCCAGGTGTAAAAAGTCGTATGGAATTATTTCCTAATTTTTTTCCATTTAATTTTTTTACCCAATAATTTGTATTATTTTTTACATAAAGATCTATTGGAGGATTTAAGTTAAGATGACCTGTGACAATTTCATCATAATTTTTACCCCAATCTCTTTTCCATCTTCTCAATAACCAATTTGGAACTTTATCGCTTTCATTAAGATATTTTTTTGCTTTATCTTTATTTCTTAAAATTTCTCTACTTACACCGTTAACTAGACCTTTCCATTTTTTTCCACATAATTCTACTGCTGTATTAACAACAGCATGATCTGGAGTTTTCAAAAAGAAGCTTTGAGCTACATTAATCCTTAAAATCATTAAAACTTTTAATGGTGTTTTATTTAGTGGTTTTGACAAAAATTTAGTTAATAGATAATCAATTGATATTAAATTTCTGAGCGTTGTGGAAATAAGAAGCCTACAGAATGATTTGTCTTCATTTATAAGTTTAGAAAAATGTGAACTTTTTTTTGTCGATTCTTCAAACGCATTATCTAAGGGCTTATTATTCTCAAGAATTTTTACCAGAATTTCTATAGCTTTTTTTCTAGTATAAGCTCCATCATTATTAATATTATTTTTTTGTAAATTATTCATAATCAAGCTTTTATTTTCCCCTATTGTTAGGCTATATATATCTTTATGTCCAAAAACTTAGATAAAATTAAAGAAAAGCAAAAAATTAATGCTCGGAAAGCATTGGAGGAGGCAGCTGAAAGAAAAAATAAATCAGCTAAGGTAAGGCTTCCTAAAGAGCTAGATGGACGAGATGGACCTGAGCCTACTAGATTTAATGATTGGGAGAAAAATGGTATTACAAGTGATTTTTAGATTAAATGTTTGAATTTAAAAATTTCTACTTTCATAAAAAGACCTGCTTTTTTATAGGGATCATTCTCTGACCATTTATTCGCCTCATCTTTATTTTCGACATCTATAACAATTAAACTTCCTATCATTATATCATCTTCGGATAAAAATGGACCGGCATATTTTACTACCTTAGTTTCAGCGACATACTTTAAATGATCTTCTCTATTTTGCATTCTAGTCTCAATAGCATTTTCTTTGTCTTGGCAAATTAAACAGTAAAGCATTATTTCTCCTTTTTTATAGGCCGTGATAGAAGATTATCAATTATTTCATCAACTGATCTATTTTTCTCTATTAAATCGTTAACTGCATTTGTTATTGGCATTTCAATACCAAGTTTATTTGATAATTTATCTATAGCCTTTGCTGAATACATTCCTTCTGCTACAGAAGATAAATTATTCGTAGCTTCCTCTGTGCTTAGTCCTTGTCCTAGCTTTATTCCTAATGAAAAATTTCGGGAGTTTACAGAGTTGCATGTTAGCAGTAAATCTCCCATTCCAGATAATCCAGATAATGTCTCCTCTTGACCCCCCAATGCAACAGCTAAGCGATTTATTTCGCTATAACCTCTTGCTATAATTGCCGCACGAGCGCTGTCACCAAGATTTTGTCCTTGTACAACTCCAGCCGCTATAGCTATAACATTTTTGGTGGCACCACCTATTTGAGCACCTATAACATCTTCGCTTAAATATGGCCTAAATTCTGGAAGGCTTATGCTGTCGGCAATATTTTTTCCAATATTTGGGTCTTTGCAAGCTAAAGTAACAGCAGTTGGTTTATTATTTACAACGTCAATTGCAAAACTTGGACCAGATAAAACAGCCAGAGGATTATTAGGTATAATGGCCTCTGCTATTTCGCTCATTAGGTTTAATGTTTTTGTCTCTATGCCTTTAGAGCATAAAACAATTGGGATTGTCTCATGAAGATTATCTTTTATATCATTAAGAATAGATCGCATAAATTGCGCAGGAGTAACCATTAACATTAAATCACAGTTTAAAACGCCACTAAAATCATTATGAGCACTTATAAGTTCAGATAATTTAATATTAGGTAAATAAAGATCATTCGTATTTGAAGTATTTATACTTTTTACTACATTATCTTCTCTAGCCCATAGATTTACTTTATTGCCCTGACGACTTATTACTTCAGAAAGGGCTGTTCCCCATGCACCTGCACCAATGACAGAGATTTCTTTATAATATTTATTATTCTTCTTCATTTACTACCTCTTAAATTCTCATCTCATCAAGCGGCCATCTAGCTCTTGCTGGAATGTTCAATTTATCTTTTTGGCCTCTTAGCAATCTTAAGCCACCTACCCATGCTATCATTGCTGCATTATCTGTACAAAATTTCATTGGAGGTGCGATGAATTTCATTGCATGCTTATTGGCAATGACTGTTAAGTTGTCTCGAATAGCTTTATTTGATGCAACACCTCCAGAAGCTACAAAATATTGAATTTCAGTATTTTGATTTTCTTTCAAAATTTTTCTAATAGCTTTTTCTGACTTTATTTTTATACAATCAATTATTGCCTCTTGATATGAGGCTGCTAAATCAGCAAGGGTCCCATCATTAATGGGTTCAATTTTTTTAGCCTCTCTAATTAAAGAAGTTTTTAGCCCAGAAAAAGAAAAATTACACTCATTAGAGTTCTGTAAAGGCCTTGGAAAATTATATTTCTTTTTATTACCTTTTTTTGCCAAATTTTCTAATGCTGGACCTCCAGGATATCCAATATCTAAAAATTTAGCTGCTTTATCAAAAGCCTCGCCCGCAGCATCATCAATTGTTGTTCCAATTTGGGAGTATTGACCAATACTTTTGACCATAATTAGTTGAGTATGTCCACCTGACACAAGCAACAAAATATAGGGTGGTGAAATATCATTTGTAAGAATAGGGGTGAGTGCATGACCTTCAAGGTGATTAACCCCTATAAGGGGTATATTTAATCCAAGCGCTATCCCCTTCGCAGTTGTTAATCCTACAATTAAGCCTCCTATTAACCCTGGTCCTGATGTTGCCGCAACTCCGTCAATTTCCTCAATTTTTAAACAAGCCTCTTCTAGTGCTTGATCTATTAATGGATTTAAGGTCTCTACATGAGATCTCGATGCTATTTCTGGAACCACTCCACCAAATGGAGAGTGTTCATCTATTTGGCTAATAACAATATTGGATAAAATTTTACCTTTATCACCTTTGCTAACCTCAACAATAGAAACAGCCGTTTCGTCACAGCTACTTTCAATACCAAGAATTCTAACATTTTCTTTTTTCATAGGCTTCAAATTTTTTATTCTTTATAAATAGGCTATCATAAACTAAAACTTTGCTTTAATGATCTTTTAATATGTTTATGCATGAATGTTAATCTTTTGAAGATTTAAAAATTTGAAGTTCAATTATCAGGTTTAGAGAATAGTTAGAAAGTAACCACAATGAAGAAAAAATTAATATTATTTTTTATAATTTTTATTTTTCCGCTTTTCGTAAATGCGAAACTTGCTTCAGTCGACACAAGTCATGCAAAAATTGAATTACTAGTTGAGACCAATGAGATAGTTGTTAACGAAGATTTTGTCATAGGCATTAAATTCGAGATTGAACCTGGTTGGCATATATATTGGAAAAATCCTGGGGATTCTGGACTTCCGGCAGAGATTGAATGGAAAAATATTGAATCAATAGAATTTAAAAAATTCTTATGGCCCTCTCCTGAAAAAACTCCAGAGGAACCTCTTATGACTTATGGTTACTATAATGAGGTGGTACTTCCAGCAATTTTTTCTGTTGATAGCGATTATATTAAAAATGGACCTTCTATTTTTGAAATAGATTTTCTGATTTGTGAAAAAATTTGTATACCTGAGAAAGCCGTTATTGATTTTGATTTGAGCAGTTATTCCGATGATGATATTCAAGTTTCACGAGAAATTTTGTCATCATGGTACAATGAATTACCCATAAACTTTGACAGAAAATTATTAATTGAAGCATCTGATAATTATCTCTCAATAGAATGGGAGAATAAAAATAATGATATAACTCAGGCTTACTTTTTTCCTGAAAACAAAGGTTTAATTAAATACTCATCAGAGCAAGACTTTTACAATTTAGAAAATTCTACAAAACTTATTGTTGAACGCCCAATCAAATATTCTAACAATGCAAAAAATGCAATTGGCGTTTTGGAGATACAGTTTGCTAATATTAAGCAGACCTATCAAATTGATCAATCAATTAGCTATGTTGACAAAATAGAAATACCAGAGACCTCAAATTTATCCTTTATGCTCGCTATCATTCTCGCTTTCTTTGGCGGAATTATTTTAAATATTATGCCATGTGTTTTTCCTGTTATAGCTCTTAAAGTAATGTCTTTTGTAAAAGAGTCATCTGAAAAAAATGCCTGGCGTCATGGTTTAGTATTTGGATTGGGAGTCGAGTTAAGCATGCTAGCTCTTTTATCTCTTACTTT
>Ga0066825_10000615_pt1 | contig 11350 bp, 14 predicted proteins | sample ETNtaG_6_FD_65608 | JGI IMG/M metagenome (GOLD analysis project Ga0066825, IMG submission 65608) | Marine microbial and viral communities from oxygen minimum zone, Eastern Pacific Ocean - ETNP201306SV45 | ecosystem: Environmental > Aquatic > Marine > Oceanic | place: Pacific Ocean: Eastern...
GGCTTATTTTTTATCTAAATTCTCTTTCATATATTCCGATATGAAAGAGAATTTAGATAAAAAAACACTCAAAATATAACAAAATCTAAAAATATATAGATTTAACAACAGTGTCTAGGGGCTTGTCTCAAGCTAACAGTGTTTCAGTATCAGGGTGAAATTTCTTCAGCAGCATTGTTATATCTGAGTTTTTGTAAAGACTGTACCCATATTCTTTGAATAAAGAGATATCTTTTGCTTGTGGTACAGAATAATAATTTCCCATATTTTCTGGTGTTTTCGCTTTTGGAGGGGTTCCATTCTCAATTTCTTTTGCCGCTTTAATTATTGTTTTGCAGCCTTTTATGTATAATTGATCTAGGTGCCAGAAAAGAGATTGTGTCTTGTTAAAGTTGATATAACTAATTTTTATTATCTTTCCTGTGTCGATATTATTGTCATCTATATAATGCAGGGTGGTTCCTAGGGTTTCTTCATGGTTCAACATAGACCAGAAAGTTGCCATAATTCCTCTATATTGGGGTAATTTTCCTGAGTGTAAATTTAGAATTCCGTATTTTGGAATAGTAAGTGTATCATCTTTAAAAATTTGTCCGTAACGTATAGAGATAATTAAATCTAAATTAAGGGATTTTAGGGTTTCCCTACTTTCATCATTGTTTATATTATCAATTGTGAGTGATCTTATACTATATTTTGTAATGAAATTATCAAAATCAAGAAATCTTTTTTTTGTAAGTCGGCCAGCATCGCTAAATTTATCTGGGTTTTTATCCTCCACCAATTCCTCGATTTTGGTTGGTGCCGCTTGAGTGTTTTTTGTAAGCCGGTTGATATCGCTAAGTTTATCTAAATCTGTACTTTCAATCAGCTCATCAATTCTGGCTAGAGATTCTTGAAGGTTATTGGTAGGTAGATTTTTATATAAGGGAAATAATATTTCATATGGTAATGTTTTTTCTATAAAAGATAAGGCCTCTAGTGCGGGACTTGGTTTGCCAACACCATGGGATAAGGTGATGTAACATTTGTGTGATTTAAATATTTCTGATAGGTAATTGATGGCAATATTACTGAAAATATCTTTATTAATGCAAAATAAAATATTCACAATTTAAGGGTTCTGTATTTCGTTGTTTTCAAGAAATTCGTCATCTAAGAAGGTAATTAGATCTTTTACTGTCTCATTTAGATAATGCCCTTTTTTGACCATTATTCCATACACCATAGTAGGGAAGAATTTTTTCATAGATTTGGTAACTATATCTGTATCTGACTCGTCTATACAAATGGTTGATACCATTGCCATTCCGATTTTTGCTCTAACAAAATGTTTTAACATTTCCCAGTTTCCGTTCTCGAATGAGATATTACTACCAATACCATATTTCTCTACTGCCTCTTCAAAGAATGGTAAAGTGATGAGTTGCGGATCTATCCTTACTAAATCATGGCGACTCATATCTTTTAGGGTAATAGTATTTTTATTGGCCAGGGGATGGGATTTATGCATGATTAAAATAGGGTCATAACTAAAGGATGGTTTAAATAAGCATTCTTCAGGAATGGCGTCTGTAGGATAAATCATAAAATCTATTTTATTATTTATGAGCCTTTTTATGGCATCTGTTCTAGGGATATTTAGTATATTAACTTTTACTCTCGGAAAAGTTTCCATAAATGGTTTTAGATATTTAGGAAGTAAATATGAAATGGCAATGTGATGAGCAGCTATACTGATTTCACTTGTTTCAGCATGTTTTTTTTGTAATACAAACTGCTCATATAATCCGTCAATTCCTTGAATTAGGGGAACCGCAATTTTATATAGAAGATGCCCGTCACGGGTTAATTCAAAATTACCTCTAGATTTAACAAATAAGATTGCATTTAGGTCCCTTTCTAAGGATTGAATTTGCATAGTGACTGTAGACTGCCCTAGGCACATATATTTTGCAGCTTTAGATGGGCTACCAAGTTTTGCGGTATAATAAAAGCCTTTTAGCTGCTGAATTCTGTTTTTTTTGTAATAAAAGTGTCTAGGTAATGAGTCCATAAATAAAATTGAAGTATTAATCAATTAAATTGAAGTTATATATTTGCTTACATAAGTAAAGAGATTAATTCAAGTATAAAATATTATTCATTTTAAATGATGATGAATGATTTTTAAGAATTATTGAATTTAGAGTGAATTTTAGCTGATTCACTGAGTCATGAAAAATCAGTTATTTGGGCGGTGATTTTCGAGGTTTTTTAGGTGAGTATCAAAAAAAATGAAGTTCAAAGATTATAGTTAAATATAATTATGTTTACTAAATTTCTTATTACTATATTACACTCTAAGTTAGTGTTATTTTGCATGATCTAAGAATTATGACTGATTATAAGAATTTACAACGCCAAGATTTTAACTTAAAAACTGAATCTAGCCATGAGAAGGCAGATAGGTTTTCTAACAGGTTAAAATTATCTAAAAGACGGATGTTAGAGGATTTGTATAATAGTAACGATTCTCATATAGAATTCTTCGATGCTTATTGTAAGAAGATGAGAAGTCTTTATAAGTAATTTTTTTAAGTTCGGTTAACATTACTAGTTGTCTGGCTTTCTAATTTTCATAACCTTATCTTTTAGCCCTTGGGTTTGTTGTTTTAATTGTCTATGAATTATTTTTATCTTTGCTTGCAAGGGTGATATTTGGTCGTTTTACTCATAGTGTCTTTATGTGGTGAAGGGATTGTCGATGTTGCTTTAAATTGTAGCGTTTGACTATAAGAGAATATCTAAGTAATATGCTTTACTCAAAATCTAGGTTTTTTTATATTAGAGCGCTGTATGCCACGGTGATGGGTTGTATGGAGGGTAAAAAACCAGATAAACCAAAATAGTGTAACCGATTTACAGAAAAAAGGTAAAACATATATGTCTGATATTAAGAAATATTTTTCTAAAAGGAATTCAGTAGAGCAGGTAGAAGAAGGAAATGATTTTGCTCCTAAGTTTGATAAGGATGGTTTAATTGTAGTAGTGACCACTAGTGCTGAAACTCATGAAGTGCTGATGGTAGGGTATATGAATGAGGAAGCGGTAGTTAAAACTATAGAAACTGGTGAGGCTCATTATTATTCTAGGAGTAGGCAGGTGTTATGGCATAAAGGTGCCACTAGTGGTTTAATTCAAAAAGTGAAAGAGTTTAGAATTGACGATGATCAAGATGCGATCTGGCTTGATGTGGAAGTGGTCGGTAAGGCTAGTTGCCATGTTGGTTATAAGAGCTGTTTTTATCGTTCTCTTGATGTGCCTAAAAAAGAGGGGGTAGTTTCGCTTAAATTTGAGGAAAAAGAGAAAGTGTTTGATCCTAAAGAAGTATATGGGGATGCTCCTAATCCTACTAAGTTATAATTCTATGTTTTTGTAGGGCTGGTTAATACTTGCCAGGTTTATTTGGCTTTCTGCTCTCCACCAACGGTTTTTGAGTTGAGTGTTAGACAAGTTAGTAGTTGTATTATTTAACCTCGTGGTAAAAATTACCTTGCCAATGATAAAGCTAATTAAGCAAATACTGATTCTACCAATAAGATTCTATCGTTTAGTGATCTCTCCTTCGCTCGTTCCTACATGCCGTTTTGTTCCCACATGTTCTGATTATTCGATGGATGCTTTTAGGAAATTTGGGCCTTTTAAAGGTTTGTTTTTAACTATAAAAAGAATTGTAAAATGCCATCCTTTTCATAAGGGAGGGTATGACCCTCTTCCTGTTACTTTGGATGAAGTTCAAATAGAAATATCGGGGATAGAAAATAGTAAAGATATTTTTGATTTGGTTAATAAAGCGTATCTCGTAGAGAAGGGTGATCAAGGGGTGGCATTTAAAAATTGTGATAGATATGGTAGTGTAGATGAGGTGAAAAAACACTTAGGAGAAGAAAATTGTCTAATATGTAGAGTCGAATCAGGAGAGATTGTTGGTTGTGTGTTTTTCAGTAATGTGTCTGATATAGGTCATTTTGGCCCATTTGCGGTTGATCCTGATTATCAAAAATTAGGGATAGGTAGATTATTGATATCTGAGGTTGTAAGAAGATTAAAAATTTTAGAATGCAGGAAGATAGAAATAGAGGTGGTAGATACTAGAACTGATCTTCTTGAATATTATAAAAAGAGGGATTTTGCTGTTTTGAGGCAGGAGGAAAGCATTTCTGTTTGTAATTTAGACAACAAGATTCTCACCAGAGATATTAAGATTTTAGTGCTACAGAAAAAGATTTAGTTTGGTGTTATTCCTAATTTATTTAGTAAATTAAGATCTTGGTGTTCCTCTGGATTCTGTTGAGTTAAAAGTTTTTCTCCATAAAAAATGGAATTTGCACCTGCAAAAAAACATAATGACTGGGTTTCTTCAGAAAGGTTATGCCTACCAGCAGAAAGTCTTACATATGATTCTGGTAACATGATTCTGGTAATTGCAATTGTTCTGATAAATTCAAAAATATCAAAATCAGGGCGATCAGAAAGAGGAGTTCCGTCCACTTTCTCAAGTAAGTTAATGGGAACACTTTTAGGATGATTTAGGGTATTGGTTAAGGTCATTAACATTTTGTGTCTATCTTCTTGTGTTTCGCCCATTCCCAATATTCCGCCGCAACATACATTTATTTCATTTTCTGAGATGTTTTTCAGAGTTTCAATGCGGTCATCATAAGTTCTGGTAGTGATGATCTTTTCATAAAACTCTCTAGAAGAATCTATATTATGGTTATAAAAATCTAAGCCTGATTCTTTTAGCTTTTTTGCTTGAGATTTGCTTACCATACCAAGGGTTAGGCAGGTTTCTAATCCTGTTTTTTTAACTTCTTTTACTATATTACAGATATTGTCCACATCCCTATCATGTAGATTACGCCATGCTGCTCCCATACAGAATCTTGATGCACCAGACTTTTTAGCTTGCTTTGCTTCTTCTAGGATAGAAGCTGTATCCATTAATTGTTCTTTTTCTAGCCCGGTATCGTAATGAGCTGATTGGGGGCAATATTTGCAATTTTCAGGGCATCCTCCAGTTTTAATGCTTAATAAGGTAGAGATTTGGACTTTATTGGGGTCGAAATTTTTTCTATGTACTGTTTGTGCATAGAATAATAGATCATTAAAGGGTAATTCAGAAAGAGCTGAAATTTCGTCCAATGTCCAATTGTTACGTGATTCTCCTATTGTAAAATTTATTGTGTTATTACCCATATTTGAAAAATTTTTGTTACTAAATAATTAGCTGATATTCATTAGTTAATAATTAACCTGTGGTAATATTATGAGATATAGATAAAATTACTAAAGGGTATTATTAATATCAAAGTTTATATTGGCACGCTATTGTACTAAAAAAAAACATTATGACAAGTCTTGATTATTTTGCACAAGAAAAACTGAAGAAAATATCTGAAGAGGGGAAGTTAAGAAGTTTAAATTCTTTTGTACCAGAAGATGCAAAATATGTTTTACATGAAGGGAAAAAGCTTATCTCTTTTGCTAGTAATGATTATTTGGGGATGGCTAGTAATGAGTTAGTAAAAAAGGCTGCAAAAAATGCAATTGATCAATATGGGGTAGGGGCAAAATCTGCTAGGTTAATTTGTGGAAATAGTGACATATATGGTGAGTTAGAAGGTAATCTTGCTAAATATAAAAACGCAGAAAGAGCAGTGGTTTTTGGTAGTGGTTATTTATCTGCTATTGGAGTTATACCTGCATTAGTAGGTAGAAGGGATTTGGTAGTTGCAGACAAATTCATTCATTCTTCTTTATTGGATGGAATCGCGTTAAGTGGAGCAGCGCTTAAAAGATATAACCATAATGATTATGAACATTGTAATCAGATTCTTGAAAGGGAAAGAAAGAATTATCAAAATTGCTTAATTATTTCGGAAACAATTTTTTCTATGGATGGAGATTTTGGGGATATAGAAAAATTATCTATATTATCAGAAAAATTTTCTTCATGGTTGTTAACCGATGATGCACATGGTTTTGGTATAGTAGGTAGTGCAGAAGTTAGCAAAAACATAAAAGATAGTTATATCCAGTTAGGAACCTTATCTAAAGCTATTGGAAGTTATGGCGGATATATTGCAGCAAGTAATGATATTTGTAATTACATAATAACTAAAGCAAAAAGCTTTATTTATACAACTGCCCTGCCACACCCAGTAATAGCTGCTGCAAATAAAGCAGTAGAAATTATCAGAGAAGATAAAACTATAATAGAAAAATTAAAAAATAATATTTCCCTATTTGCCAGCCAACTACAAAAAACAGGTCAGGAAGGTAAAATGCTTACAAAGGAACAAGATGCCTACCGAACTAACAAAAAATCTCCAATATTTATTGTAGAAATGGATTCTATCGAAGAGTTGAATAAGTGCCATCAAAAACTAATTGATGGTGGATTCTACGCAGGAAGAATCAGACCTCCAACCAGTAAAACCCCAAGATTAAGAATCACCATCTCCGCTACTCACGAGGAACAAGAAATAAAAAAACTATGTTTTTTGTTAGTTCGGTAGGTATCTATGTGATGTTGGAAGCACCTACCTTCCTGACCTGTTGAATTGTTTTTTTCTATCTGGGCATTGTAATTTGGCTTTTTCCTTTATCTTGTCAGCCTGGAATTATGTGTTTCTCACCCTACCATCCTGGAATTTTGCTTCCTCCTGTCATCAATCCCGGAATTTTTACTCCCTTGTCATCCCGGAATTTTGCGGAACAAAATATCCGGGATCTAACCCCAGTTAAGTTTTTAACTTTCCTTCGGAGGGCATAGCCATGATTAATAAATTTTGACTTATTCATCATATTTAGTACTGTTAATGATGAATAAACCTATTTTTATAAATCATGAAATGGAATTGGCAGCAAAAGGATTGGCCTAATTTTAGTTATAACAAAGAAAGGTTAATTGAATATGAAGATGAATTTTTGTATAATTCGGGCTTGGTTTTTGGGGCATCTAAATATTTAGATGGTAAAGGCAGAGATGATTTAAAAATTCAATTATAGCATTTCTAATGTTTATTGATATTGGAATACGAGGTCAATAGCTTGATCGAAATCATCACAATAGTTTTTGATTTTTTTTATTCTATTTTTAATATTGGCCCATAAGTTTTCAATGGGGTTAAGGTCTGGGGAATAAGGTGGAAGGAATAGTATTTTGCATCCAGCATTTTCAATAATCACCTTGGTTTCTATGGTTTTATGAATGCAATAATTATCCATAACTACGGTCTGTCCAGGTTTTAGTTCTGGAACTAAGCATTTACTTAACCATTGATTGAAGAACTTTGCATCAGTGGTTCCATGAAATACTAACGGTGCCAAAATATTTTTTTGGCATTGTGCTGCAATCATACTAATACGCTGATATTTCTTCCCCTTGATATCACTAATTACTTGCTTCCCCCTAGGGGATCTGGCATAATCACGAGACAGGAATTTATCAATTCCTGATTCATCAAGATAAACAATATCAGCTGGATTTACCTGCTTAATTTCCGCAATAAATGCTTCACGCTTTTTTTCATCTCGTTCGGCGTAAAGAGTGGTTTTTTTTACGAGTAATACCTAATTTGCGAAACCAGTAATCAACATTTTGAAAGCAACACCCTAACCTCTCGGCCAGCTCAGACAGAGTCGCATCTGGCGTCTTCTCCAACTCTTCTAAAAGACGCTCTTGCGACACTTTTCTTGTCGCGTAAGTCGACTTAAATGAAGGAGAAACAGAGCCATGCTTTCTATCTAGAGATAACCAGCGATATAAAGTTGCTATTCCTATTTCAAAAAAATCACAGACTTCCTCGTGACTCTTGCCACGTTCCAAGCATTTGAGTACCTGTCTACGAAAATCCTCACTATATAGTTTCGGCATAATACTCGAGTCTATACATATTAATACCTTATATCAATACATTTTAGAAATACTATAATGTTTAGCAATACCGAAAATGTAATACTACCTATGGTTGTTTTATATATGTATATATGCTAGATATAGCTTAATTGGAATGACTATTAATTTTTGCTATGTGTAGGGTAAGTAAAATTTGTATATTAAAATGCATGATTATATTGCTATTTTGTGCTAATACAGCGAATGCTAGTTTAAGAAAAAACTATTTCAACCTTTCTCCAGAAGAATTTGCGAATATTCCTATTTATTCAGTATCTAAACAGGAAGAGAATTCTTTTCAAACAGCAGCATCTACATATGTAATTACAGATGAAGATATTAGAAGGTCTGGAGCTACATCCATTGTAGAAGCTCTAAGGTTAGCACCTGGTGTGCAAGTAGTAAGAGCTGATTCGAGCCGTCATTTAGTAAGTGTAAGAGGGTTTAATGAAACATTTACAAATAAATTGTTAGTCTTAGTTGATGGGCGTTCGGTATACACACCATTGTTTGCAGGTGTATATTGGGATGAATTAGATTACATACTTGAAGATATTTCTCGAATTGAAATAATTAAAGGTTCAGGGGGAACTTTGTGGGGTACTAATGCAGTAAATGGTATTATTAATATAATCACTAAAACTTCTATAGAAACTCAGGGAAATTTAATTGAAACAACAGTAGGTAGTGCAGATAAAGTTATTTCTTCAGCAAGGCGTGGGGGAAAAATAGGACACAATTTATATTTTAAAGGATATGCAAAATTTGTAGAAAGGAAAGAGGTACAGAAATTAAATAGTGGAGAAGGTTTAAATGATAGATGGGATAGAACACAGGCAGGGTTTAGGATAGATAATGATAGCAATAACAACTTAGCTATACAGGGTAATGTTTATAAAGTTAATAAAGATGGTACATTTCAATTACCAGCTGCATCCCCTTCGACAGTTAATGTAGAGAATGACAAAGAAGAAATTTCAGGAGGAAACATCCTTTTTAATTGGACAAATAAACTCAGTGATATTTCACAGATAAAGCTACAAGGGTATTTTGATTATGTTAGAAGAGATCATATTATCTTAGATCAAGAGATTTATAAAACTGATTTAGAATTTCAACATATATCAAGAGTAAATCCACGTCACGAAATTATTTCAGGATTTGGGGCTAGAATTATATCATATGATTTAGAAGGGACAAATATACTAAGCTTTGAATATCCAGACAGCTCTGAGAATATATATAATGCCTTTATACAAGATAAAATTTCGTTAATAGACAAAAAGCTATATTTAACTATAGGTTCTAAAATTGAATATAATGAATATACAAACGCAGAGTACTTACCGAATATAAGATTAGCGTGGCTAGTTTCAAAGAACCAAACGTTGTGGAGTGCTATCTCAAAGGCGGTTAGAATGCCTAGTAAGGCTGAAACTGATTTATCTTTTGCATTACAATCTAACGGATCCAAATTTTATCGATGGGTAGGTAATCCTGATTATGAATCAGAAGAAATGGTTTCGTATGAGGTAGGGTACAGGATTAAAAGCGAGAGGTTATTTTCTGTTGATACATCCTTATTCTATAATGAATATAAGAATCTTAAAACTTACGAATCTGGAGACAATTTAAGTGATACCTTTAGTGCCGATTATTTTTATAATAATGGTAAGGGGGATATTTATGGAGGAGAGGTATCATTAGATTGGAAGATCAAAGATAATTGGCAATTAATAGCTTCTTATACTCATTTGAAAATGATGCTTAATACTACCAATGGAAGTACTGATAGTTTTCTAGAACAGGATGAAGGGGAATCTCCCCGTAACATGTACAATATTCGTTCTCATTACAATATATTCAATAACCTAGAAGTAGATAATATTATATACTATATGGATGATCTACCAGATGTATCGACGGGTATTAGGAGTTATATTAGGTTTGATACTAGAATTGGCTACTCACTAAACAAAGGAAGAATAAAATTAAGCTTGGTTGGACAAAATTTATTTGATGATAAGCACCAAGAGGGGAAGGGATCTGTTCCAGGAAATGGGGCTTCTGATATAGGGAGAATGATATATGGAAAAATATCTCTAAGGTTTTAGTTGTGAGTGATGTTGTTTACAAAGTAACGCAAGACCATTCTTTAATTAAAAAGACCATAGAGTTAAGGAGTTACATTTATCATAATGACAAAAATATGACGGGTCTTCTTAGTAAAGGACAAAGGGACGTATACGATAATGATGATAATACACATACCATTGTTATTACTAAAGATAGTAAAATAATTGGTAGTGTTAGAGTTACAGTTAGAACTCCAGAAAATGGAGCAAAACTCCCCATAGAAGATATGGGGTTATGTTTAGAGGATCTATTTCCTAATCTATCGTTAAATCGTATTAATATAGTTCAATATAGTAAATTACTCATCAATCCAGATCATAGAGATACAAGTATATTATTGGGTTTATTTGTAGAGTTAAAATCACTATCAATGAAACTTAATGTCCAATACGGGATATTAGATACGAATGTAGATTATAGATGTCGTTTATTCTGTGCTTTATGTAAGAAAATAAAGCTAAAAGCACAAGTTCTAGATAATTTGTATATTCCACCAAATGAATCTACCGAATATGTAGAGCCAAGAGTAGTTGTTGTAAATTTTACATCAGAAGACAACGTTGACACCATCTTCTTTCCAAGTACCAAATATTTAAGAAGATAATGAAGGAAAGGTTACTCATTACATTGATATCTATTTCATTCTTACTATGTAACGATACGTATGGATTAGATTCTTTCGAGGGGGACTACAAAATATCATACATTCATCGTATATTACAAGAAACTCAGTGGCCCTCTGATCACAAAAAAATAATTACTCTATGTGTTATAGGAAAGGAACAAAATTATCCAAGTTTTAACAAATTACTTTCCCCGTCGTTTAGTCGATATTATACTCCAATGAATGTTGTATATGGTCTCACAATTTCTCAAACAGAAAGCTGTAATGCAATTTATGTTCCGTATGAAAATAGGATTAGGGGTAAAGAGATACTAAAATCAGTTTATAAAAAACCTATAGTGACTATAGGAGAAAGAGATATGGGTTGGCATTGCGCAATGTTTTCTTTTGATAGATTTAGAAACCATTTAAGGTTTGTCTTTAATAGTATGATTTACAATGTCTCACAGTTAACTATTAATGCTGATATTTTTATGCAGGGATATAATATTGATGCCGAATGTTCATAAACCACTAACTTTTTATTATACATTTAAAGAGTAAGGCACTGTTAACAAAGGTTCATTTTTATAGCAGCTAGCGCAATAAATGCTAAAAACAGTAAATCTGACTTTTCATATCTCATGGCCAAACGCTTGTTTTCC
>Ga0066825_10000621_pt1 | contig 11294 bp, 10 predicted proteins | sample ETNtaG_6_FD_65608 | JGI IMG/M metagenome (GOLD analysis project Ga0066825, IMG submission 65608) | Marine microbial and viral communities from oxygen minimum zone, Eastern Pacific Ocean - ETNP201306SV45 | ecosystem: Environmental > Aquatic > Marine > Oceanic | place: Pacific Ocean: Eastern...
GCGAGGAAGTGACCGAAACTACGCAGGCGGAGATTGTGAAACAAGTCCGCGCCGACATTGGCCCGCACGCGTCGCCCGACAAAATTCAGTTCACCCTAGGCCTACCCAAGACCCGCAGCGGCAAAATCATGCGCCGCATTCTCCGCAAAATCGCCGAAGGCGATACCGAAGACCTCGGAGATATCAGCACGCTGGCCGACCCCGGCGTGGTCGAATCACTGGTCGAAGGCCGAGTGGGATGATGTGCTGCCGGCGCCTCGCCAGCAGATCTTGAGCGGTGAACGTCTAAATCTTGCGCCGGCCACGCTGCGGCTCTAGCTTCGCGGAGATGAGTTGGCTGCCGTTTGAATTCTCTCTGGCGCTGCGTTATCTGCGGCCTAAGCGAACTGCGGTGTCTTTTATCACTCTCATCTCCGTGGTGGGCGTGATGCTCGGGGTGGCCGTGCTCATCATTGTTACCTCCGTCTTCTCGGGTTTTCATCTGCAGCTCAAAAAAACCTTCTTTCAATTCTCAGCTGATGTCCAGGTGCGGCAGGTGGTAGACGATGGATTCGGTGGCATGGCCGGCGTACCGATTGCGGATTATGATGATCTAGCCAAACAGATGGAGTCACTCGAAGGCGTCACCGGAGCCATGCCGATTGTAGTGGGGAAGGTGATGCTTGAAACCCAACGGGAAGGCATGGAGCCAGCCTTTGATGCGCCGAAATTGATCGGGGTTGATGAGGAAGGCATGCGCAAGGTCAGTCAGGTGCCGCAGTCGACGGTGCTGGGCGAGTTTGATTTATCGGGTAATGGCTTAGTGGTGGGCTGGAATTTTGGCAGGCCTGATGGCGCGTTTCGGCTGAACGTTGGCGACACCGTGCTGATTTATTCGCCGCAAAGCCTTAAGGAAATGAAGGATGCCAAGGAGGAAGGCGAAACGCTTGGGATTTTGCCAGAAGAATACACCGTGAAAGGCATCTTTGATGCGGGGCAGGGTGAACTGAACGATTTTATTTTTTGTGATATTTGGAACGCGCAGGACTTGTACCATATGGAAGATGACGTCGCGCACATGGTCTGGGCGGAAACCGATCAGCCGTTAAACCTGAAGCCGATCAAGGCCGGGCTGCAGCAGAAACTGGGCGCCGGGTATCACATTGGTACTTGGGAAGACCTGAACCCCGTGCTGCTGGCACAGGTGGAAGTGGAGAAAATGGTAACGCAATTCCTGATGTTCTTCATCGTGATTGTGGCGGCGTTCGGTATCGCCAGTTCGCTGATCATTTTTGGCGTTCAGAAAACCAAAGAGATCGGCTTGCTCAAGGCCTTGGGCGCGACCAACGGGCAGGTAAGTAATGTATTCCTAATCCAAAGCGCGGTGGTGGGAGTGTTGGGTACGGCCTTTGGCGTGGGGTTGGGCATGTTGGTGCTCAAATATCGCAACGAATTTCTAGAGATTATGCGCGGCAGAGGCGTGGAATTGTTTCCGGAGAAATTGTACGGCTTTCGGGATTTGCCGGCACAAATTGTCCAGAGTGATGTGTTAATCATATGCGGTGTGTCGTTAGTGATCTGTGTGGTGGCCGGTTTATTGCCGGCTTGGAACGCGGCCCGGTTGCAGCCGGTGGAGGCCTTGCGCAATGAGTAATGTGGTCCTCCAGGCCGAGGCGGTGGAAAAGTCGTATTTTCTGGGCGGCAAGGAGTTGGCAGTGCTTCAAGGGGTGAGTCTGGAATTGCAGGCGGGAGAATTTGTGGCGTTGCAAGGCGCCTCTGGCTCGGGCAAAAGCACGCTGCTGCAATTACTGGGGGGCTTGGATTGGCCGACGGTTGGCACCATTCGGTTTGATGGCGATCCGTTGCGGGTGCAAACCCCGACACAGGCGGCGAAATTCCGAGGGAGCCACGTAGGCTTTGTCTTTCAGGCGTATCACCTGTTGCCGGATTTGGATGCATTGGAAAATGTATTGTTGCCCGCGCAGGTTCAGAGACGGCCACAGGCAGCGTCTGAACAGCGGGCTCGGGATTTATTAGACAGCGTTGGGCTCAGTGACCGGATGGATCACCGGCCTTCGGAATTATCCGGCGGCGAACAACAACGGGTGGCGATCGCCCGGGCATTGATGAATGAACCGGAGATCGTGCTGGCCGATGAGCCAACCGGCAACCTGGATACCGGCACGGAGTCGGAAATAATTGATCTTCTCAAACACCTGCATGCCGATAGGCAATTAACATTGCTGGTGGCCACGCACGACCAAACGGTGGCCCGGGCCGCCCAGCGCGTGGTGCATTTGAAGGATGGCCGGGTGTGTGAATAGTGAGAGATTGCTCCGGCTAGGAGGATGCGGCTAAGGTGCGCCGACCGATGAAGGTATTTGTCGACGGAAAATTTGTGGATGAAAAGAAGGCGGTGGTCTCCGTGTTTGACCACGGCCTACTTTATGGCGACGGCGTTTTTGAAGGCATCCGCGCTTATAACGGCCGCGTCTTTAAGCTCAGCGAGCATGTGGACCGGCTCTTTTACTCGGCCAAAGCAATTCTGCTGAAAATCCCCATGAGCCACCGGGCAATCTGCGAGGCGGTGCGTGCAGCTTGCAAGCGGAACAAGATTCGCGATGGCTACATCCGGTTGGTGGTGACGCGCGGCGCGGGCACATTGGGTCTGGATCCCAACCGGTGTAGCAATCCACAGGTGATTATTATCGCGGACAAGATTCAGCTCTATCCGGAGACCTTTTACAAAAAAGGCCTCGAGATCGTTACAGTGCCGACCACGCGTAATCACACCAACGCAGTGAATCCGGCGATCAAATCGTTGAATTATCTTAACAACATCCTCGCCAAGATCGAGGCGATCAATGCCGGTTGCGTGGAGGCGATTATGCTTAACAGCCAGGGATTTGTGGCCGAATGCACGGGCGACAATGTGTTTATGCTCAAAGGTGGAGAGCTGCTGACCCCGCCGCTGGCGGCCGGCGCGCTGTACGGCATTACGCGCAGCGTGGCGATTGAACTGGCCGAATCACTGGGCATCAAAGCGAAGGAACCGAATTTGACACGGTACGATCTCTACAATGCTGACGAGGTGTTTATCACCGGTACAGCGGCGGAAGTGGTTCCGGTGGTGAAGATTGACGGCCGCCAGATTGGTTCTGGGAAGCCCGGCAAATTGACCAAGAAACTGATCAAGGCGTATCAGGATTTGACGAACTCCACAGGAGAGGTGATATAAATTAAAGATGAAGTGTTGCCAGCCAGACTGCGAGAATGAGGCCACGGTGCATCTGACCGAAATTGTGAATGGTCAGATGAAGAAGATTGATCTCTGCGAGGAATGTGCCAAGGACAAAGGCGTGACCGATCCGCAGGGGTTTGCGCTGGCGGATTTGCTGCTCGGCTTGGGGGCTTCCTCCGAAATGGAATCGGTGAGCGCGGAGCTTGAATGCCCGACCTGCGGGTTTACTCATGCGGATTTCAAAAAGACCGGTCGCCTCGGTTGCTCCACCTGTTACACCGTCTTTGCGGAGCCGTTGGTGGGAATGCTCAAGCAAATGCACAAGGGTACTCAGCATGTTGGTAAAGTGCCCAAGGCGTTAAGGGCGAAGCTCAATATCACCAAGCAGCGCGATACGCTGACTGAGCAATTGCAAAAGGCGATTGAGATGGAAAATTACGAAGAAGCCGCGCGCTTGCGCGATCAGTTGAAAGAACTGGAGTCAGTCGGCTCGGTAGAGGAGGGAACTTGATGGAGTTGCTAGATTTTCTTACCCCTTCGGATGAACTCTCGGTAAATGGCGGTCCAGAGGATCATATAGTACTGTCCAGTCGGGTGCGATTGGCACGTAACATTTCCGGCGTGCCGTTTCCCGGGCGGGCCAAGAAAGCCAGTCGAGAAGAAACGTGCGAAGCCATCAAGCCGTCCGTTTCAGGGGCTTCGGCCATGCGCGGGGGATTCTCCACTGGCATGGGCGACCTGAAGGCCCTTGATAAGCAATTGCTGGTGGAACGGCACTTGATCAGCCGCGAACACGCCGCCAAGGGCGGCGGCAGTGCGCTTGTGTTGAACAAGGACGAAACGCTCAGCGTGATGGTCAATGAGGAGGATCATCTCCGCATGCAGGCGCTCCTACCGGGCATGCAGATCAAGCAGGTTTGGCAGAAAATCGACCGGTTTGACACGAGTTTAGAGAAGAAGCTGGAGTATGCGTTTGATGGTTCCTACGGCTATTTGACGGCGTGCCCAACCAATCTCGGGACAGGCATTCGCGTCAGTGCCATGTTGCATTTGCCGGGGCTGGTCTTGACGGATCAGGTGAACCAAATTGTCCAAGCGGTGACCAAGCTGGGTCATGCGGTGCGCGGGTTGTACGGGGAAGGAACCGAAGCGCTCGGGCATATTTTCCAGGTGTCCAACCAGATGACACTGGGCGAGAGCGAGGCGGATATCATCGAGCGAATCCACAAAGTGGTGCTGCAGATTATTGAGCACGAAACGAACGCGCGGGCGACATTGCAGCAGGGGAAGCCGAAGGAATTGTTCAACCACATCGGTCGGGCGTACGGCGTGCTGGCCAATGCGCATATTGTGAGCAGTAAGGAATCGATGAATCAACTGTCGTTGATTCGGCTCGGCGTGAAGCTGGGGATGTTTGAAGATTTGGAGACTTCGGTGGTAGATGAGCTATTTTTGGTCACCCAACCGGCACATTTGCAGCAGTTGGTGGGGGAAAAATTGTCCGGCGAAGAACGCGACGTGCAGCGGGCGGATCTGCTGCGCAGTCGTCTGAGTGGACTGCACGGCCCTAAGGTGAGTGAATAGGAGGGAGTGACCCTAGAAATCCGTCCAATTCACTGGAGATTTCCGGGTTTCTGGGCATAAGTTGGCATCCGGATTGCTGGACGAAAAGGGGTTTTTCAGTTAAATTGAATTTCAGCGATGAGTGACGAAGGTATGAGCAATTTTACGCCGCGAGCGCAGCAAGTGCTGGCGCTGGCGCGCAAGGAGGCGGACCGGTTTAACCACAACTTTGTGGGCACCGAGCATTTGCTCTTGGGACTCATCAAACTGGGGCAGGGCGTGGCGGTTAACGTGCTCCAGAAAATGGGTCTCGATTTGGAAACCGTGCGTCTTGAGGTGGAAAAACAGGTCGGCACGGGCCCGGACCAAAAACAGGTCGGCAATATTCCGTACACCCCGCGCGTTAAGAAGGTCTTAAACCTAGCCTCTAAGGAGGCCAAGCAACTGCAGCATACGTACGTGGGTACCGAGCATATTTTGCTGGGACTATTGCGTGAAGGCGACGGAGTGGCCGCGCGTGTCCTTAAGAATCTCGACATCGATATAGAACAAACTCGTCAGGAAATCCTCAAGGAACTCGATCCCAATTTCGCCATGAGCGATGAGGAAATGGAGGAGGACGAGCAAGGCGAGGAGGAGGCACCTACTAAGGGCGGCAAAAAGGGCAATAAGACGCCCGCGCTGCGAGCCTTTGGGCGGGATCTCACGGAGATCGCCCGCAAAGGCGAGATGGATCCGGTGATTGGCCGGGCCGATGAAATCGAGCGGGTTATCCAAATTCTCTGCCGTCGCACCAAGAACAATCCCGTGCTCCTAGGTGAAGCCGGCGTCGGCAAGACGGCGATTGTGGAAGGGCTTGCTCAAGAAATTATCGGCGGCAATGTACCGGAAATCCTGCGCGACCGGCGCGTAGTCACCTTGGATCTTGCCCTCATGGTGGCGGGCACAAAGTATCGGGGTCAGTTTGAGGAACGCATCAAGGCAGTGATGGATGAAATTCGTCGTGCTAAGAACGTGATTCTCTTCATCGACGAGCTACACACCATCGTGGGTGCCGGTTCGGCCGAAGGCACGATGGATGCCAGCAATATTATCAAGCCCGCGCTCAGTCGTGCCGAATTGCAATGCGTGGGTGCCACGACGCTCAATGAGTACCGCAAATACATCGAGAAAGACGCCGCTTTGGAACGCCGTTTCCAGACTGTGAAAGTGGAAGCACCGTCAATTGATGAAGCGGTGGAAATCCTCAAGGGCCTGCGCGTCAAATATGAGGACCACCATCACGCTGAGATCTCTGATGAGGCGGTGGAGGCGTCTGTGAGACTTTCTGATCGCTACATCACGGCGCGTTATCTACCGGATAAGGCGATTGACGTCATGGATGAGGCCGGTTCTCGGGCCCGCATAAAGACCATGACTCGCCCGCCGGAGATCAAGGAACTCGAGCAGAAGATCGAGGAGATCAAGGAGAAGAAGGAAGAGGCGATCAAGGAACAGGATTTCGAGCGTGCCGCCGCCATGCGCGACGAGGAAAAGCAGGCAAAGGAAAATCTCGAGACCTCCATGGAGGAATGGAAAGCCGCCAGCGCGGACAATCGCGTGGTGATTTCCGATGAGGACATCATGCAGGTGATTTCTAAGTGGACCGGCATTCCTCTACAACGGATGGAGAAGGACGAGATTAAGAAACTCCTCAGCATGGAAAAAACGCTGGAGGAAACAATCATCGGCCAGAGCGATGCCGTCGAGGCTTTGAGCAAGGCGCTGCGACGTTCCCGCGCGGACCTTAAAGATCCCATCCGGCCAATCGGTGCCTTTGCCCTGTTGGGACCCACCGGCGTCGGTAAAACACTGCTGGCAAAGACGATTGCCAAAGAACTTTTTGGTGATCCTAAGGCACTGATCCAGATCGACATGAGCGAGTATATGGAGAAATTCGCCAGCTCACGTCTGGTGGGTTCGCCTCCAGGGTATGTCGGTTTTGAAGAGGGCGGTCAATTGACCGAGCAGGTGCGCCGTCGGCCGTACTCGGTGGTACTTTTTGACGAAATTGAGAAGGCACACCCGGATGTTGCGAACATGCTTCTCCAGATTCTGGAAGAAGGCAAGCTGACAGACAGTCAGGGTCGCACGGTTGATTTTCGGAACACGATTATTTTGCTTACCTCCAATGTCGGCGCCGAGAGCGCCAAGAGGAGCAAGTCGATCGGGTTCAACAATACCGATGAAGATGTCGATTACGAGAAGATGAAGGAACTGATTATGGACGAAGCCAAGAAGGCGTTTCGTCCGGAGTTCCTCAACCGGCTCGACGACGTCATTGTGTTCCACTCGCTCGACAAGGATGCTTTGATGAAAATTCTCGATCTGGAGATCATTAAGGTCGTGGAGCGGTTGGAGAAAAAGGACATCAATCTGGTGCTCGACGATAAGGCCCGCGATTTCCTTGTGAAAAAGGGGCACGATCCCGAGTACGGGGCGCGACCGATGAGGCGCGCGGTGGAACGGTTCATGGAAGACCCGTTGGCCGAGGAAATTTTGCGGGACAAACTGACTGAAGGTCAGCCCATTCAAGTGTCATCCGACGAAGATAAACTGACTTTTACGCAAGAAACGGCCGCCAAAACCGCTGTGGCCGGCGACTAATTCGCGTCCTTCGGGGCGCATCAAAAGGAGTGAGGTGGCATGAGCGCCGCCAAGGGGGAATTATCCAGCTTTGTGGAAGGCATGGGCCGAGTGACGCTGTTAGCGTGCGAGGTTTTAAGATCACTATTTTCTGTTCGTTTAAACTGGGCCGAGTTCGTGAAGCAATTGCACTTCATCGGCCTAAAATCACAGTTTGTTGTGTTAACGACTGGGGCTTCAACCGGAATGGTTTTTTGCGCCCAAACTTTCTATCAATTCCATAAAGTAAAAATGGATACTGCGACGCTGGGAGTGGTGGGGGTTGCGATGACTAGTGAACTAGGCCCAGTGCTTGCAGGCTTAATGGTGGCGGGGCGTGTGGGAGCTGCCATGACTGCCGAGCTGGGGACCATGCGAGTTACGGAGCAAATTGACGCCTTACGGACGATGGCTACCCATCCGGTAGATCATCTAGTTGTGCCTCGAGTTTTAGCAACGCTTATTTCCATGCCGTTGTTGACTATACTTGCGTGGGCTACAGGTATTTTCGCAGCAATGATTTTGGCGGGTTCTTTGCTTGGAGTCGAAACAGCATTTTCTCTAAAACACATGTACTTTTATGCGGATGAGGAGGATATTCTAATGGGCGTTATAAAGGCTTTAGTTTTCGGTTTACTCATCTCCTTGATTAGTTGTTATCGAGGTCTTAACTGTGGAAATGGAGCAGAAGGTGTTGGGCGCGCTACTAACGAAGCTGTTGTGCACTCATGTATCGCCATACTGGTTTCTAACTTTTTTCTCACACTCTTTTTACGGGCTTTGTTGTATCAGGAATGATGATTGAGGTTTCCCAAATCAAAAAGAGTTTTGGTGATCAAGTGGTTCTTAATTCGGTTTCCTTTTCTGTAAAGGAGGGCGAGAGCGTAGCGATAATTGGGCGGAGTGGTACTGGTAAAAGTGTCCTAATAAAACATCTAGTTGGCTTGCTTTCGCCTGATGAAGGCTCGGTGCGTGTTGATGGTCAGGATTTGGTGGGTATGACCGAGCGTCAACTGCTTGGCGTTAGGCAAAAATTCGGCATGCTTTTTCAGAGTGCGGCGTTGTTTGACTCGATGAGTGTTCACAATAACATTGCATTTCCTCTGCGGCGCTCGGGTGTGACCGAAATTGCGGAGATCGATCGACGCGTCGAAGAGGTGCTGGGACTGGTGGAGTTACCCGGAGTCGGCGGGAAGATGCCCTCGGAACTGTCTGGGGGTATGCAGAAACGAGTCGGTTTGGCTCGGGCCATTGTGCATCGGCCACAGATTATCCTATATGATGAGCCGACTACAGGACTGGATCCGGTTGTGGCCGATAGTATTGATCAATTAATGATGCGAGTACGTGATCACTATAAAGTTACGTCAATCGTAATCACTCACGACATGCGTTGCGCTAGACGTATGGGGCAGAGAATTATTTACCTGCGAGACGGACAAGTTTATCTGGACGCACTTGCTGATGAAGTTTTCAATTCTAATGATCCGCAGGTTGCACGGTTCATAAGGGGTGAGGCGGATTTGAAGGAGGCGGATTTCTCGTGAGCGGAGGTCGATTAGAGTTCAAGATTGGATTGTTTGTCATCGTGCTGTTGGCGATGGCGGCAGTGATGAGCATTAAATTCAGTGAATCAGGCTTCGGCTTGCGTAACACCTACCCCTTGACGCTGCGCACCTCCAACGCTGGGACTATTATTCGTGATTCACCAGTACTGATGTCTGGTGTGAAGATTGGCTATGTTGACAGTTTCGATCTGACGGAAGATGGGCGCGAAGTATTGATCAATGTGGAGTTATACCCGGAGTATAGGACTCGCGTGCGGGAAGGTGTGACGTTCCGCATTAAATCCACGGGTTTTTTGGGGGACCAATTCATTGGAGTGTTCCCTGGTGAAACTATGGGTGAAGAGTTGGCCGAGGGCTCGGAGCACCCATGTGAATCACCGTTTGATGTTGAGCAGGTGGGGCAAAAGGTAAGTGGTCTGATCGAGCGGGTGGATGGAGCGGTGGAAAGGATCGATTTGCTGGTGGGTAATGTGAACACCAATTTGCTGAGCTCGAATTCTGTGGAAAATATCACCGCGGCCATTGCGGAATTTCGGGTGACCTCCGAGAAGTTGAATCAAATTTCCACCAAAGTGGACGGCCTGATCACCACCAACGGTCCGGCCCTGACTGCCGGTGTGGCCGAGCTGAGTGCCTTCGCCAAGGAACTGCGCGGGGTCGTGCAAACGAATGCGCCCGTGCTACAGGCCAGTATCACTAATTTCAATACCAGCATGGCCAACTTCTCCGAGTTTACGGATCAGTTGCGCGAGGCCATGGACACCAACGCACCGGCGATTCACACCAGCGTGACCAATTTTGCGGCGTTCACCCGTCGCCTCCATGCCTCGGCCGGGGAGCTCGAGGTGCTCATTGCTACCAACGCGCCCACCGTCCAAAGCGCGCTCAGCAACATTGAGACGTTTTCCGTGAAGCTCGAAAAAACCACAGCCGATTTGCAATCCACGCTGGCAAATAACCGCACCAATATCACCGCGGTGGTGGAGAACCTAGCGACGGCTACCGAGAGCATCAAGGGCATTACCCAGAGCGCGAACCGGATCCTCATGGAAATTGAGTCCGGCCAAGGCTTGGCCGGGGGGCTTCTTAAGAACGAAGAGATGCGACTGCAATTCCAGGCCGTGCTGACCAACTTGAACGGCACGGCCATCCATTTCTCGAACCTCGCCAGTAACCTCAATGCTCGAGGGATTTTCTACAAACCTAAACCCGAGCGGCTGGTTAATCCGCCGCGCAGCGTGAAGCCTAAGTAAAATGGATCGCGTGACGGTGTTCACCGCATTCAATCCCGTGCAGGCGCAGATCGTAAGTACGCGCCTGCAAACAGCCGGGCTGGATGCCACCGTGGAAGGCGAGGCGGCCGCTCTGAGTATGGAAGGGTACTCGCTTGCCACCGGAGGGATTCGCGTGCAAGTTCCGTCCACTCAGGAAGACGCGGCACGTCGGTTGATCGAGTCGGATGAAGAAAACGAATCCTAAACTCTGGGGGGAATTGCAGGCCCAGTTGGCGCCGGGCGAATTGAAGCTCGATTCGGCTACGTTAGAGGGACATCAGGGGGATAAATGGTTTGCCACCGGTCGACCCGAAGCCGTGGCCCTGCCACGTTCGAGCAAAGCGGTCAGCACAATTCTTCGGTTTGCCCATCGTCATCAAATTCCGGTGACGCCGCGCGGGGCCGGTTATGGCTACGTGGGTGGGTGCGTGCCGTTACGCGGCGGTATAGCCCTTTCTATCGCGCGCATGCGACGGATCAAGGAAATCCATGAGGACGATTTCGTGGCCGTGGCCCAGCCTGGAGTAATCACTGCGGATCTTCAGGCCAAGGCCGAGGCCAAAGGATTGTACTATCCGCCTGATCCGGCTAGCCGAGCGGATTGCAGCATAGGCGGAAACGTGGCGACCAACGCCGGCGGTCCACGCTGTCTCAAGTACGGGGTCACCTCCGATTATGTGTTGGGACTGGAAGTAGTGCTTCCCGATGGCGCGATCACACGCGTGGGTAGTCGCACGCATAAAAATAAAACCGGCTTCGACTTTCCGCGCTTTTTCACTGGTACCGAAGGATTGCTGTGCGTGGTGACCGAAGTGACGCTCAAACTTTTGCCGTTGCCGCCGTATCGAGCGGCGTTGTCCGTGGGCATGCCGACCATTGCCGCGGCGGCCAAGGGGTTACGGCAGATTTTCAAGGCGGGCTTTCTTCCCAGCGCGCTGGAGATTGCAGATGAGTTTACCCTCAATGCGGCTATGCAACGCACCGGCAGCCGGCGGTTGTCCGGAT
>Ga0066825_10000622_pt1 | contig 11279 bp, 9 predicted proteins | sample ETNtaG_6_FD_65608 | JGI IMG/M metagenome (GOLD analysis project Ga0066825, IMG submission 65608) | Marine microbial and viral communities from oxygen minimum zone, Eastern Pacific Ocean - ETNP201306SV45 | ecosystem: Environmental > Aquatic > Marine > Oceanic | place: Pacific Ocean: Eastern...
ATCAGCAAGAGTATCAGAATCAATTAGAGTTTGTGTCGTGGTTACTTTATACACAGGCCCAAAGTTACCAATCAATGTCAACTCATTCACCTGTCCTCCATCAAGAGTACCAGTTGTTCCGATTCTCATTTCAGCATGAATCAATCGATTCATAATCGTTGTGAGAGATTTTGCTTTGAATGTATGTGCTTCATCTCCAATGATACATCCAAACTGTTCAAACCATTGTTGAGGTAATTTAATAGCACTCTGCCATGTAGTGATAACAACAGATTGATCAAATGTCTTTTCCTTACCAGAATAGATTCTGTGTACATCTTCTTCTACATCGAAGTCAGAATCATTAGTTGAATAATCCGCAAAGTCTTTATACATCTGTTCAACCAGTGAAGTGGTTGGAACAACAATGATGACTTTCTTATTGAGTTCTTCTTGAAGATAATAACGAATCAGCATGTAGATAATAAGAGACTTACCAGAACCAGTTGGAGATACTAGAATTGCTTTTCCATTCTCTGTCGCAAATTCAAATGCTTTCTTCTGATAATCTCTTGCTTCAATCTCTTTTCCTCCAGAGCACAATGGCAAGGAATCAATATATGATTCGTCATAAGAGAATCTGTTTTCAATCTCATTCGAAAGATTTACTTGATAACCTCGATCTTTTGCAAATTGAAGAACTTCATTTAATAGACCATAAGGAATGGTACTATTCATACGATTATAAAGTCTAATTTTGCCATCCCACAGCTTGTTCTTATATGCTGGCATCCATTTATAACCATCTGCAAAGAAAGTAAAGTACTCCCCCAGCTCCATCAAGATACCAGAATCATCCGAAGTGATGTAAAGCAATGCTTCGTTCTTTTTATTAATTGAAATCATATACCAGAGGTAAACTTACGAAACTCTATGATATTCTTAATATGCTGATGTCTCCAACGAATCGAATTGATAATTTCTTCTAATGTTTCGATCAAGGTTTTTGAGTATTGGATAAGGTCTCGGGCCTTCACAATATCCTTATCGGAGTTATAGTACATATCCATTTCAGACTTAAGCGGTTTAGACATACCTTGGAATGGATCGTATGCCCACCCCTTATCGTCCATTTGTTGTTGAGTCATCTTCCCCGTGAAATATAACCACTTATCCTTTTTGATAACATCGAGTTTATTCTCGTTCGATTTCAACTGTAATTTAGCAACAGCAAATAATTCAAGATATTTAGCATGAAGCTTTGATGTCTGAATCGTAACGTTATCTAAATCATTTTCGTCGATAACAGAGTCGGTTTTCCACATTTCTAATACATTCTCTAAAGTAACCATAAAATTATTTATAGAAACTTAAAGTAGTCGTATCTGAAACTAACGTCTATCTGAAAATACTCAATATCAGTATTCTGAGAACTGAACTCTAAAGCGGCAATTGATGTTGGAAAAAGATTAGTAAACTGAATTTGTTTATTTACATTCGCATGACTGGTCATAATCAAAAGAGTGGCATCACAAACTTCAACCATATTATTATCTCGGCTCCGTTGAATCCAATCATGTATTTCTTTATATACAACTAAATCTTCGTCAACCGCAATGCGAATTGATAACTCATCATACGTTACATCACCCGGTACGTACCCCTTAAATTGTCTAAGTGGAACATCAGCTTGTCCTAGTGATAATGACGGTAACGATGCTGATGTACAAAAGTATTCAGTATTTGCAAATTTTTCTCTATTAATTACTAATTTAAAACCAGTAGGAGATAGAAAATTATAATTAGATGTAATGTTACTAGTCGATTGCATAATAGTATTTAGACAAAAAAAGAGGCCCCCTTTCGAGGACCTCTTAAAATTAATTTAATGAATTAATGTTTATGCACCTGCCGGTACATCTTCAACATTGATGTTCTTCACGCGGAAGATTCTGAAGAATCTATTCTTACGATCATCACCAAGGCTGTCCTTAACAATCTCCGAACCATCACCATTCGCGAATGGATTTGCTACAAGACCATAACGAGTCTTGAATCCAATCTTAGGCTGGAATGTAGTTTCATCAACTGCACGAACCATAGTGAGAGGAACGTATGGGCAGTAGAACATACCAGCATCGTATGGGTTAGTTCCACGATATCCAACAGTTGCATAATCGGCTAGTGCATATGGATCGATGTAAACCTTCATTCCACCGATTGTACCAGCGAATGTACTACCAGTATCATCTACGCTAAGAGCATCATGCTTATAGTCAAGAGAACCAGTAGCTGCAAGAGCAGAAGCTACGTTCGAAGAACAGATAAGGAAGTTACCCTTACCACGACGTGTACGAAGAGCGATTGTATTTGCCTCAAGCTCGATTTGAGTAAGAAGAGACTTATACTTTTCGCCGGACCAACGACCATCAGCATCAAGAGACAAATCGAAGGTACCAGTAGAGTTTGTACCACGATTAGCTTGAGCGCCATGTACATCATCAGTTCTTGCGCCAAGTTCAGCTTTGGTATTAATACCGCGGATAATTTCCCGATTGATTTCAGCAAGGATTTCAGTCGAGAGGATATTAGCCAATTCGGATTCAGCGTCAAGACCATGAATAGCCTTCAAGTCTTGAGCGAGCTCCATTGTATATTCAGCCTTAAGGCCCCGAGTTTTAGCGGTAACGATTGACTTCTCGATAGTGAAGCCCATGTTGTTCATGAAGTCGCCTTCACCAGTTGCTGTAGATACCCCTGTTCCAGTTGTATAATCAACTTGTGGGCTATCGATATCGCCCAATGGATCTGTACCAGCCTGTGTGCCTCCACCCGAATAAGTTGTGTCTGCTTCGTTGAAGAATGCTTCAGTATCTTCAGTACCAATCTTATCACTTGGCGAACCAGCACCGGAATAACGGCTCTTCATCGCGAAGATGAGACCAGTTGGGCCAGACATTGGCTGAACACCGGCTACATCATAAGCGATGAGATTAGGCATTGCACGACGTACAAGAGAGATAATAACAGGATCGTAAGTAGCTACTTGCGACTTCGAAGCTGTATTAATATCTTCGGAAAGGAAGCTGGCTTGTGTGCGTTCTTCTTGAAGAGCCTTTTCAGTGTTCTCAAGAAGCTTAGCAGTAACAGCTTTCTTGTAGCTATCAGTGATAGCAGGAGCATCAGCGTGTTCAAGAACTGGCGCCCACTTCTTTAGTTCTTTTGTTGCATTTAACATTTTTAATTTCTTTCTATGTTGTTAGTTTAAGTGTGGAATTACTTGGACGAAGATAAAGCACTTACATAAGCTTTCATGTAAGACGGAAGTTTTTCCATAGGATCGGCTTCACCTTCAATAATTACTTCAGTCTCTGCGTTTTGATAATCTTCTACAGAGTCTTGCAGAGTAGACTCTTCTTTAATGTTAAAGAGCGAAGATTTAATAACACCTACTTTAGAAGCGAATGTTTCCTTATCGGTAAATTCGATATCTTCAACAATTGCTGTGAGCTTCGTGCTTTCATTTTCAGAAAGATCGGAGGATGCTTCAGCAAGTACTTCATTTCTTTCGTAAGCTTCGATTTGTTCCTTAAGTGCCTCAACTTGTTTTTCAGATTCAGACAACTTCTCTTGTGTTTCTTCCGCAACTGTGTTGAGTTCTTCAACAATATCACGTTTTTCAGTTGGAACTTCGATGTAATTTTCAACAAATACATCTTTGAGCGAAGAGATAAAGTTCTCAGCAATTTCAGTACGTAATGTATTTTCAACTTGCTCAGTATTTTCTTCAATCCAACTTTCAACTACATAAGAGAGGTAGCTATCGATTCTTTCAATGAGACTTTCTCTAAGAGCTTCGACTTCTTCGACGCGCTCTTGGTTATATTTCTCTTCAAGTCTTTCTTGAATTTCGAGAGATTTTTCGGCAATTGCTGCTTCAAAAAGAGTTGCAGCTTCTGTCTTAAAATCTTCACTAAGTTCTGCTTGATTTGTCATGAGAAGATCAAGGGCTTCAGCTACTTTAGCTTTTTTAGCTGGTGTAGACTTTTTGATGCTCTTTACAGTATCATCAATGGCCTTTTCACCATCTTGCTCGGAATCATCTGTTTGGGCCCCTTTGCCAGTAGGCTCGGGAGCTTTCGCTTTAGCAGACTTTTTGATAGCTTGAGAAACACCAACGGATACTTTCTCACCATCTACTTCGTCTTCTACCTTTGCAGCTTCTTCCATTTCTTCTTCTTCGTCCTCGTCTTCTTCCTCCTCTTCATCATCGGATTCTTCTTTCTTGGACTTAGAAGCCTTCATGTAGCCTTCTTCCATTTCTTCTTCGTCGTCTTCGTCTTCTTCAGACTCTTCTTCGTCGTCTTCTTCCTTACATGATTTCTTTTCACCAAGGAGAATCGACTTGATAGAATCATCAAAGGACACTTCCTGCTCTTCAGAGACTTCTTCAGGTAAATCCTGTTCAAGCTCTTCATTAGCAGTAAGCTGTTCTTCAGTGACATCTTCAATGATGTCTTCTACTTCTTGTGTTTCTTCTGACATAGCTTTTATTTCTATTAATGATTAGAGTTTGGAGAGGAAATCACTAAAGACTCTCTTCTGCGCTTCTGCAAGTTCAGAACTTGATGCCTTTTTAATTTCAGTCTCATATTCTTCAATTTGTTGAGGCTTAAGAATACCATTTTCATAAATCCATTCTACACCTTCCATAATTCCGTTAACGAATGCTTCTGGTGCGGACGGATCTTGCACAATATCTACAGTGGAGAGCATAAAATCACCCTTCACATAAGACTTGCTATTCTTATTTTCAACTGTTCCCATACCACGACTTGAGACACCCAACTTACATCCACCTTCCATAAGTCCTTTCACGATATTACCCATCGGTGTATTCAGAATGAGTGCCTTTCCAACAACATTATTACCTTCCCATTTGAGATCGGTAATTCTGTGTGAAACTTTATCAAGATTGATTGCGGGGCCTTCTGGGTGATTCAATTCACCAACAGCACGACCCGTTTCAACTTGTTCCTTAATGTATTTGTTACATGCTGCCTCTAGGACAGTCTTCGGATAAATTCTATTATTACGGTTTTGTTTTTCCGCCTGCATAAAGACACCTTCAATGAAGGTATTCTTGTTTCCTTTATCATCAGCTTCTGTGATGAAACTAAGGTTTGAATCTAAATGTTCTGTGATTAATTTCATAAATTTTATGCGTCCATTGCCCCAGCTGCATATTGATCAGCCCAAATAGCTGCAGCAAGTGTTCCAGACTTATGAGGGTTTTTGTCAGATCCACCATCATAACCAAGCTTATATGCTTTCTTATAATTCATATCTTTCTTCACCATCTTATCCCACTCGGAAAACAATTTATCGTCCATATTACCGTACCATGACATGTATTCATCATCTGTTACTCCCCGAACCTGCTTCGCTTTCTTAAGCAAATCAACTAAATCCTTTTTAGATTCTGGCTCTTCAAGCTTTGCTTCTGATAGATCAGAGGATTCTTCAACCATAGCCTGATTAAAGATTTCAGAGGAAACAGCTACTTTCCTTACAGCCATCGCCTGATCGAATTTGTCTTGAATCGCACCTTTGAATGATTCAAGTGCTGATGCCTCATCTCCATTAACGAGGTCTTTAAAAAGTTTTTCTGTGTTTTTCATAAGTAGTAGTATTTATAATAATTGATGTTTTTAGATTTTTATTCTTCCATATCGTCGTCAGAAGGTTCTTCCTCGATTTCTTTATCGATTCTTTCAATATCTTCATCGGTCTGACGAAGAATATTGTTTCGAACCCATTTTTCGGAATAATATTTTCCAACAAATTCACTGATAGTATTCAAAATTTCGATTCTTTCTCGGATAATTTCAAACTCTTTTAACTCAGAGAAATAATTATCTTCGACATAATCAATAGAAATGGAATCTTCAATTTCATTCCATTCAGCTTGTTTAATAATGCCTTTAAGAATCAATTGTATTCTTAGTGCATCAAGTAGTAAGAAAGAGAAACTTTTTCTTAATCTATTGATGAACTTCTGGAATTTCACCTCATCGCGAGATACTTCTGTAGCTCGTCCGAATGCAAAATTTGTTTCTGGATCTAATCTTGAGATAGGCACATTGAGTGCTTTATAAAGTTTCTTTTGAAAGAAAATAACGTCTTCGATCTGACCGAGATTCTCTCCACCAGGAAGCGTTGTGATCTCGGTACCTCTCCCGCCTTCTCGTCTTGGCATATAGAAATCTTCGAGCATCGACATATGTCTAGTATCATCCTTAATATCGCCAGTAGAAGAATCATATACAAGCTTATTTCTATACTTGGCCATCACGGATTGAACATATTCTTCTGCCTTACCCTTTGGAAGATTACCAACATCAATATAGAAAATTCTTCTTTCAGGCGCTCGAGATAGACGATAAATGACCAAGGCATCTTCCATCATTCGAAGCTGATTCACAAGCTTCATTGCTTTATGCAAGTGAGAAATTACTTTCTCATTCGAAGAATCAAAAATACCAGAAGTACACGAAATGATAGCATCTTTTGCAATTTTAATGCCAGATGACTGATAATCAGCAGTACCTCCTCCACTAATCAATGAATTCCCTTGATTAATTGATTCTTCGGAATAAATGTAATATTCAGCAACTACCTTTGGTATCTTAATCTTCGTTTTTGGATCAAGTACCTTTTTAATTTCTTTTACTTTTCTTAAATGAAGAGGGTTGATCTGTCTGAGTTCTCGAATTCCTTTGTTTAAACTCCCTTCATTTACAATGATATGAAAATATAATCTTCCATCGATATACCATTCTTTGAAAATGTCTGCACCTCTCCGATTAAATTTATATAATGTACAAACTTTAGTAAATTCTTCTAAAATCTGCTTCTTGATCGAATTGGGCATATCTAAATCCTGCATATTCAATTCAACAGGAGTAGATGTATCATCAGAAACAATTGCGGCATCAACGATATCATTAATCGCGTGTTCACACTCAGGTTGTGCCGCGGCTTCTCTATACTTTTTAATTAATTCGTGATCGGACGAAGCTGATGTTCCGTCAATATCAACATATTGCCCATAATATCCCCCAACAGAAACGGAAGTTGAACCTTCTGGATCACGTCTAGGCGCAAATGATTTATATTTAACGTCTAGTTTATCATCTAATGAGCCGACCCTTTTTGCTAAATCGGCCCCGAATAAGTTTTCATAAGAAATAGCTGCCATAATGTTATTTATACAAATAAATACGGGCCCCTAAAGAGAGGCCCGTATGTTTAAATGTTATCCTATTAATTAACTAGTTACTCCAGCTGCTTCCCAATATTGGTAAGCAAACTCAACAGTATACTCTTCAACAGTATCTGTTGTGTCATAAGATAGATCGATTGCTGCTACATTCACGGGGAATGCACCTTTTAAAACGATCGACTTGATAACTTCTTCTTGACGATTCAACTGATTAATAATCAAATCAGATTGATAGTCAGCTGGATTTAAGATACCAGTTCCATTTCTATGTTCATTAATTCCGTTCATCCAACGTTCGAATGCATTTCGAATTTGGAAGCCATCTTCATTAATAATAGTAACAGTCCAGTTTTCAAATGTTCTATCACCAGCAATCTTCAACTGACGACCACGGAATGGAACATCAATCTGACCAACTACTGACGAAGGAAGCTGAGCTGCTTTACAAAGGAATGAAGTTGTTCTACTATCTCCTCCAGCATAACCTGGAAAGTTAATCGTTGCCTCAAATAGATTAGCGCGAGCACCTCCACCTGATAGCCTTGCTTTTAAGTCATCTATTTTTAAACTCATATTAGTTTATCCTTTCTTTTATTTATATAATTAACCGTTAGATAAACCAACAATTTCAGCGAAATCAACACCAGTTCTTGTGGCGATGAAGTTCAATGAAATGAAGTTAATAGAACGAGCAGGCTTGATAAAGATATCAGCAACAAATCGATTAGTATCAACAACTTCTCCAGTATTGTTTGTTTCATCACAAACAACTAAGAAATCATAGATACCTCTTCGTCCTTGTACATCTCTCAAGAAAGGCTCAACAGCATTTCTGAAAGTAGCCCGTGTAAACTCATCATTCAATTCGAAGAGTTGGAACTTAGCGGCAGTGGCAATAGCTTTTTCAAGAGTAACAAAAAGTCTTCTTACATTGATTCTGTCAAAGGCAGAAGGCTTAGATTGAAGAGTTTTATCACCGAAAAGGACAATACCTTGACCAGGGAAAGCAACAATTGGATTGATTCCATTCTTGTAAAGCGAATCTCTTTGTGCTTTAGTCGGATTGAAAGCAACCTTAGCTACATTTCTTAATTGTCCACGATTGAATCCTGCTGGAGAGAACCAAGGATCAGCTACTCCATCAGTATTAGCGCAAAGACCTGCAAGATGGCCTTGTGATCCAATATAAATGAAGCCATCATTATATTTGTCATAGACATACAATGATGTTGAACCGATTACGCCATAAGAATCTGGTGCACCTAAGGAATTCTTGTATCCATTTACATTATCCAATGCAGCTGAACCAGATTTACCCTTTGTATCATCAATAGCAGGAGAAACAAATGCTACACAATCTTTTCTAGCAGTTGCTGTAGCAAGGATGTAGTTACCAAGAGTGGTATTACCATCTGTATCTGTTTCTGTGAAGATAAGATTAACATCTTCAGTTTCTGGATCAGAGATAAGATCGATCGCAGTCGTAATAGAGCCATTATCGCGTGTAGCACTTCCATCGGAACCTCCACTAAGAGTAAATGTACCAGTGGTAGCTGTAAGAGTGGCTATATTAGTAATTGCAGATGGAATATAAATCCAATTAGAATTTTCATTGATAACATCAGAATAATAAATGTTCGCGCCATCAACTGCTTTAGCATCTGATGCTACGCCCAAGAACGGCCATGTTTCAACAACCAATTCTGTATTTTCCGTATTATCACCAGTGAACTCTTTTGCTGTGGTAGTAACGAGAATGTGAACCTCAGTTGCTACATCGGGTGCACTATCAAAATTGTCGGCGACTGCAAAGCTGTCCCCACTCGCTCCCGTGAAATTACCAGCAAAATTAGTACTATTCACGATGTATACTCGTGTCTTATTACCAAGGGCTCCGGCATATCTAGAATAAACGTCATCATTAAGACCAGATTTTTGATTATCAAAAGAATCTTTATTCTTAATGAGTTCAACATCTCCGTCACCTGCTTGAGCTAATGTAAAAGTAAATGCAGATGTGAGTGTAACTTCAGTAGCAGCGGAATCCGATTGAATACCCGTTACAGCAAGAGTTGCACCTGAGAGACCACTACCTGGGTTAATAAGAGATACAGAAGATAGCTTAAATGTGATATCAACTGTCAAACCAGTACCTGAACCACTTACATTTGTAGTGGAAATACCAAGCAAATTAGCTGCAGTTAGATTTTTAAGATTATCTGCTGTGAACTTAGTTCCTGCTGATAGTGTTGTTAGAGAAATAGCTGTAGGATCTCCAGCAGAAACAGTATCTACTTCCACTTGAAGAGTTTTACCAGCGATAACAAAAGAAGAGACATCTTCTGCAACATATCCGCTAGTACCTGGTGATTCGCTAGCAATCGAGATACTATCAATTACATAAAGAGGATTATCGACAGCTGGTGCTGTCCCTTGATCTGTAGTAATAGTAATATTATCTACAATATCATCTCCATCCGCAATACTATTGAGACTAGAAACTGCGGAAGCATCAACTTCCACTGTTTTAACAGAGTTTTCCGCAGATCCACTAGATGCATTGAATAGATCGGTTTCAGTTGCTCTAACTACTTTAAGAGCATTACCGTATTGTAAAAATGATGCAGCTTCGAAGAAGCTTCTTGCATACATTGGATTCGGTTTACCGAATTGAGTTGCTAGTTCATTTTCGGACCCGAGCAATGTCACTTGCTCTATAGGCCCCCACCTGAACCTACCCGCGAATCCACCGATAGAGGTCGATACCGCAGGTATGACGTTAGTTAAGTCGATTTCTTTTACCGCGACTCCCGGCGAGACTTGAAATGCCATGATTACCTTTCAGAATAGTTTGTTTATAATAAGAAGATTAAAAAATAACAAGAATTAATTCACTTCACTCAGTGTATATTTATAAATAACGCTTCTTTCAGAAATTATTCCAAGCCTTCTGCTGTTCGACAAGATCATTATGTCTATCTAAAAAATCTGAAGATTTCTCCGAAGACATAAATCCAAAAGGAATCAGTTCATCTTCAATCTCTCTTACTCTATCTTCGTATAGCATTGCCTTCAAATCCATATCAAGTACATTAGAGAATGCATCAGACGATACAAACCAAGAAAACATCACTAAATTCATAACTAAGTCATCGTGTGATCCAATCGCAGCTTCATATGATGAACCCTTTGATTCAAAGGTTGCGATTTCAAAGATAGTTTCTGCATCGACTATATCTAATTTCTTTTGCTCTAATAAATCCTTTAGGTTAGAACATCCGATTCTCTTAATCTTCTTTGACATAGTGACACCGATTCCTCCAGCTTTCACCGCAGATTGAACAAATGTATTTTCATATTCGTAGTCATAATAGACAGCATTACAAACAATAACTCCTGCATCATTATTTTCTATGACTACTATAGCTTCATTATATAACCTTGCAACTCTTACAATAATATCTGGAAAAACCAATGGTGATATCATATTATCTCTGAAGGTACACACTTGTTTAAATTTATCCTTTTCAACTTTAAATACGCTAAATGTTGAATAGTCTTGGCCTCTTCCCTTCGATACATCAACTGTCATAACATATAAACATCCCTCTTTCGGTTGTTCATAATACGATATGTCATTTTTAAATTCTATTGGATTCTCGGCTTTAAGATTTAGGATAGTATCTCCACTGATAAGTGTATTGCCTCGACCATGAAAGTTATTTCCGAACTCCTGCTCAAATTGAAGTTCTGATGTATTTGCTACAGTCTGTTTCTTCCATTCTTCATCTCGACCGGGCACATCCCACCAATCAACTCTAAATGCTTTATATTCGTTCCTATTTTGAACCGCGCCTTCATATAATTTATGAAAAGTATTTCCAACACCATTAGCGGTAGATGTGATAATAACTTTTGTTTCTTTACCCGCAGAGACAACAGGATAGGTTGATGTGTAGAATTCAGCAGCATTTTCAACGAAAGCAAACTCGTCGAGAAAGAGAAGATTAACCGA
>Ga0066825_10000630_pt1 | contig 11170 bp, 10 predicted proteins | sample ETNtaG_6_FD_65608 | JGI IMG/M metagenome (GOLD analysis project Ga0066825, IMG submission 65608) | Marine microbial and viral communities from oxygen minimum zone, Eastern Pacific Ocean - ETNP201306SV45 | ecosystem: Environmental > Aquatic > Marine > Oceanic | place: Pacific Ocean: Eastern...
TTACTCTCTGTGCCAGTAGTTTTTATGATATCATTTTTATCCTCGACCCATTTTTCTAACCAATTAAATCTTTCCTTACTCATTCCCTCAGGGAGAATTGCTACACTTTTAAAACCTAATATTTTTGAAATAGCAACGCCTCCTCTGCAGTAATTTCCAGTAGAAGGCCAGACAGCTTTATGTTTTGTATAATCAAATGAACCATTTAAAATTCTAGGGAGTAAACAACCATATGCTGCCAAAACTTTATGTGCAGTGATAAGTGGGAAATAACGACCAAGATTAACAATAATTTTTGCTTCAACGCCAGTAAACTCACTTGGTAACACAATATGTTCAGGAACATCTAAAAATTTACTATGATCTCTTTTATTAAACCAATGGACTCTAAATAAATTTGCTGGATCCATTGCATCTTTATCTAATTTTAAAACTTTATTTTTAATTTCATCATTAATTAAATGTGGATTTTGTAGTTCACCAATAGTTGGGAGCACTACACCTTTTTCTTTGAAATATTTTGAAGTTTTTTCAACAACATTGCTTTGCATAATTAAATCTTTCTTTGTTTAAAACGTTTTTCTAACTTCATTGCTAATATTGCCGAAGGAATGGACACTATTAAGAAAAATACTCCAACTAGAGTCATTGGTTCAAGATACTTATAATGACTATTACTATATTGATCTGCAGCTCTGAACAACTCAACTACTGTGATTGCTGCTAATAAAGGAGTTTCTTTAAACATAGTGATTAGATAGTTTGCAAGAGGAGGAATCATAGGCGGTATGGCCTGTGGCAAAATTACATTTTTCCAAGTTTGATATTGATTATAATTTAATGATTTTGCAGCTTCCCACTGACCTTTAGGAACGTTATCAATTCCAGCTCTAAAAACTTCAGCTGTATACGTACTGAAATGTATGCCAAGAACTAAAACTCCACAAGTAAACGCCTCAAAAAAAATTCCATAATCAGGCAAGACATAGAAAACAACATATAACTGAACGAGTATTGGAGTTCTTCGAATAAATTCTGTTATCCAATATAAAATAATTCTAAGCAGTTTGCTTTTAGACATTTTTAAAATAGCAATTCCAAGTCCCAAAACATAAGCCAATAAAGATGCTACAATTGTTGCCTGAACAGTTACCACAACTCCTCTTGTAAGCTGTGGCAAAACATCAAATGCTACTTCCCAACTCCAATACATTTTAATTCTCTCCTGCAATCATAATATTTCTTCCTTTAGAAAATTTGTTTGCAATTATATCGACAATCTTCACTAAGATTGTAGCGATGATAAAATATATTACTAATATCACTAAGAAAGGTTCTAAAGTTAAGGCAGTCTGAACTCTAATTATATGAGCCATAAAGGTTAAGTCTGAAATAGTAATAAGAGAAGCCACTGAAGTAAGTTTTAAAAGTTCAATAAGCAAATTTCCAAAAGTAGGAATCATAACTGGAATAGCTTGAGGAATGATTACGTATCTATACCTTTTGTAGGGAGGATAATTTAATGCTAATGATGCTTCATGTTGTTCCTTGCCTACAGCAAGTACACCCCCTCTTACAACCTCAGACCCATAAGCACCTAAGTTACATCCAATTGCAATAACACCAGCAGTTAAAGCATCAAAATAAATTCCCCACATTGGTAAAACGAAATAAATAAAAAACATTTGAACAAGAGCGGAACTTCCTCGAAAAAATTCCAAATAAATTATTGCTAAAATTCTTACTATTTTAAATTTCGAAATTCTTGATAGCCCAACTACAAAAGAAATAATTAGTGCTAATATGGCACTTAAAACTGTCAAAATAATTGTCGTAATTGTCCCATCAATTAATATGGGATAAAATGCTATAACTTCTTTCATAAAAAAAATTTGCCCTGTAATAATACAGGGCAAAAAAATTTAAAGATTAATTTATTTACCGTCTGGACATCTTGTTAAATATGACTCACCAGCAGTTGCTTCTGCAGAAAAACCGTATGGTTCAATAATTGCTGCAAATTCACCAGTAGCCTTTAGTTTTGCTAATGCCATATTATATTCTGCTCTGAATTCTTTATCATCCATATTAAAAGCAGCTCCAGCACATCCAATTGGAACTCCAGTAATCGGCATAACTAATTCCAGATTAGGATCATTTGTTTTATTCAACAAATCTTGAGTACCTAAACCAGAAAGAGCAAAGACGTCTACTCTGCCTTGTTGAAGCATTTTAATTCCACTTGGAGGTGTATCAAAATAAACAATCTGCTCGGCTTTAACTCCTCGCTCTAATGCATATTTTTCCTCAGCACATCCCGCACAAGTAACCATTTTTAAATCAGGTTGTGCAGCAATATCTTCATAAGTAAGAAGATTATTTGGATTTCCTACAGGGACAGCAAAAGCTTCAGCTCCACACAAATCAGGTTCAGAATAAATTATTGACTCACATCTATCAGGCTTAATATAAAGGCCTGAAGTTGCCATATCTACTCTTCGCGCTTGAAGTGCAGGTATCATAGCTCCATACATTATTACTTCAGCTTTTAAATCTGGAACTCCCAGCATGTTTAAAACTGCTCTTGCTACGTCTGGAGCAGCACCAGTAACATATCCATCAGTTTTTATATCACTGTAGGGTGGCTCATTTGCAACAGCAACAGTCGCGTAACCCTGCTTTTTTAATCTTTTTAAAGTATCAGACTCAGCAAAAGAAACATTTGCTGAACCTAAAAGAATTAAAAAAGAAGCAAAAAATAAAATTATTTTTTTCATAATTTTCCTCCTTAATATTTTTTATAAAAACAAGTTAACATTATCTTTTATGAAAAGTATTACTTTTTATAGGGGATAAATTGCAGAATTTATGCACAATTTAATTAAATTTGCATAAATTATGTGATATAATACGAAATGGATAAAATAGATGCTTTTGATTTAAAAATTCTTCAGTTAATTCAAGAAAATAACAAAATCACATCTGAAGTTTTAGCAAAAGAAGTAGGCCTATCTTCATCAGCCTGTCAAAGAAGAATAAATTCAATGCGTAAAGCTGGCATCATACAGAAAGATATTTCCATAATTGACCGCAATGTTCTTGGTCGCAAAATAACTATAGTTGTTCAGGTTCTTAGCGATAAGGAAGGAGTTGAGTATAGTGAAGAATTTAAAAAAATGATGATAAAAGCTCCAGAAGTTATGCAGTGTTATTATGTTACTGGTGATTACGACTATGTTCTAATTGCAACTTTTAAAGATATGGAAGAATACGAGCTTTTTACCCAAAAATATTTTTTAAATAATTCAAATATAAAAAGATTCAGCTCAATGGTTGTCATGAACCATGTGAAGGAAAATTTATCTATACCCCTTAATTAATACTAGTAATGAACTTTTTAAGAAATGATCGTGTGCGTTCTTCTTTAGGATTAGAAAAAATATCACTTGGTTTGCCAGATTCAACAATTTGACCATTGTCAAAGAATAGAACTCTGTCTGCAAAATCTCTTGCAAAATTCATTTCGTGTGTAACTGTCAACATTGTTGTATCTGAATTTGACGCCAATTTGTGCAAAACTTGCAAAACCTCATCTACTAGTTCAGGATCCAAAGCAGAAGTAACCTCATCGAATAGCATAATCTTTGGGTCCATTGCTAACGCTCTAGCTATAGCAACTCTTTGTTGTTGACCACCTGATAACTGGTGAGGATAATGATCTACTTTATCGCTTAATCCAATCATATTAAATAATTCTAAAGCTTTTTCATTTGCTTCAGATTTATTTTTTTTCTTAATTAGAATTTGAGGTTCTTGAACATTTTCAATAGCAGTTAAATGAGGGAATAAATTAAATTGCTGAAATACCATTCCGATTTGATCACGCATTTTTTGCAAATGCTTATCTGAGGCATTAACAATTTTACCAGCATTTTTTTCATGCCATAAATATTCGTCATTAACAGAAACAAAACCATCATCGATTGTTTCTAATGTCATTAGTATTCTTAAAATAGTTGTTTTTCCTGATCCGCTTGGTCCTATTAAAGCAAGTTTTTCACCATCTTTTACTTCTAAACTTAATTGATCTAAAACTTTTAAATCCCCGAATGATTTAGATACTTTATCAAACTCAATAATATTATTCATGGAGTTTAATTTCTAGTTGATTAAAATTTTTGTTCAAGCTTTTTTTATAATAGGTTTTGAAAAAATTTTAATATTTTTTATCTCACTTTTCTTGGCTTTTCTTACTTCAACAAGACAAGTATGAGATGTAGGTCCTTGTGAAAGCTCAGAAGTACCAATATCTTTTGTTAGTACATTGGGATTTCCGTGTAAATCGATATTTATTTCATAATCTGGGTCAAACCAAGCTCCAGTAGACAAAACTAAAACCCCTTTCATAATATCATCTGATAACCTTGCTCCTGCAAGTACTCTTCCACGTTTATTAAAAATTAACAAAATATCATCATTCTTAATATTTCTTTCTTTTGCATCTTTAGAATTAATTAATACAGGCTCTCTATTTTTTATTTTACTTTTAAAACTATATTCTGCGTTGTCTAATTGACTATGCAATCTAAATTCTGGTTGATTTGAAATAAGATGCAATGGAAAATTATCTTTTTTTCCTAACCATTCATATGGCTCAATCCAAACTGGATGACCTTTGCAGTTTTTTAAATTAAAATTTTTAATTATATTTGAAGTAATTTCTATTTTGCCTGAAGGAGTGTTTAGTGGATTTTTAATAGGATTATCTATAAATTCTTTAAACATAATTTTTTTAGTTTTCTCAATTGGGACCTCAAAAAATCCATTTTCCCAAAATTGATTAAACTCTGGTAATTCAAGATCCATTTTTGCAGATATTTTTTTACTTTCATTCCACAAATATTTTATCCACTCTAGTTCTGATTTATTTTCAGTAAAAGAATTCTCAAATCCTAATTTTTTTGCAAGGCTACTAAATATTTCAAAATCTGATTTAGACTGACCCACTGAAGGAATAGCTTTTTTATTTGCAATTATAGTAGGGTCTCTTGGATTAAGCATAATATCATCTCTTTCCAAAGCGGTGTTTGCTGGAAGAATAATATCAGCATGTCTTGCTTGTGCATTCCACCAAATCTCATTAACAATTACAGTTTTTGGAATTTGCCAAGCTTTAACTAATCTATTTAAATCTTGATGATGATGGAAAGGATTACCTCCTGCCCAGTATATTAATTTTATATTAGGATATTTTAAATTTTTTCCATCATATTGAAAAATTTCATTAGGTTTTTCCAACATGTCACTTATTCTAGCAACCGGAATAAAATCTTTAATTTTATTATTACCTTGAGGTAAGCTTTTCCATGGTATTTTTTTAAAAACATCACCAGTGCTATTAACGCTTGAATAACCAAAACCAATTCCCCCACCTTCAGTTCCAATATGTCCCAGCATGGAGGCTAAAGTTATACCCATCCATAAAGGTTGCTCTCCTGCTGATGCCCTTTGAAGACTCCACGAAACAGAAATCATTGTTTTATTTTTAGAAATTTGTTTTGCGAGCCATTTTATTGTTTCAACTGGGACAGAGGTAATCTTTGAAGCCCATTCAGGAGTACATGGCTGATTATTGTTTTCTCCTAATACATAAGATTTGAATTCATTAAACCCTTCAGTGTACTTATCAATAAATTTTTGATCATAATTATTAGACGTAATTAGAATGTATGCCAAACTTAACATTAAGGCAGTATCAGTATTTGGTATAATAGAAATTTGATTTGCATTTAGAAATTTTGCAGAGTCATTGGTATTGGGACTAATGTTTATAAACTTAGTTCCTGACTCAACACATTTCTTTAATGCCAGTTCCGTAGTATGTTTACCAACTCCTCCAGCAGATACTTGGGAGTTTTTTAGTGGCATTCCACCAAACATTACGATTAAATCACATTTTTTTTCTAGAGTATTCCAAGTATTATGTTCATCTAAGAAAGAGTAAAGATCATGACCTACAACATGTGGCAATAATGTTTGTGCGGCTGCATAAGAGTAACTTTGAAAAGAAGAGGAAAAACCTCCAAATAAATTAAAAAAACGATTCAATTGACTTTTTGCATGATGAAATCTTCCAGCACTAGCCCAACCATATGAGCCCGCATAAATAGAATTATTTCCAAATTCTTTTTTTATATTTTGAAGCTCAGATGATGTAATCTCAATTGCTTCTTCCCATGAAACTGGAACAAAATCATCAAGGCCTCTTAAGTTTTTTTTATTATCTCGATTTTGAAGCCATTCTTTTCGAATATATGGTTGATCAATTCTAAGATCACTTCTTGCTGCTTCAAGAAAACCTAATCCAAAATTAGATGGATCTGGATCTTTTGACCATTTATTGATTTTTATATCATTTCCATCTTTTTTTGAGGTTTCATATGTTCCCCAATGAGTACTGACAAAGTTGGTCATGTAATTAATTTATTGAACAATTGTTCCTAATTTTTTTTTGTTTGCAATTGCATATGCATATCGAGCAATTGCAGTATCTTGTACACCTGTTCCAGTTAAGTCAGCAACAGTAATGTCATCAATATTATTTCTTCTTAGTTCAGGATTGATAATAATTTTTCCTAAATCATTAAAAATTGATTCTTTTTTAATTAAATTATTTTTTAGGGCATGATTTAATTCCCCTAAAATTGTTGTTTGAGCCTGATTGTCAGGAACATAAAGATCACATTTTTCAATAATTTCTGGATCTAATTCATTTTTTTCCTCTGCATCAGATCCCATTGCTGTAATATGAATTCCTTTGGGTAAGGAAGAAAATTTAATAAGAGGTTTTTTACTTGGTGTTGTTGTAATTAAAATATCTGCATTTTTCACAAGATCATTAGTATTATCAAAAGCTTGAAAATTTAAGTTAAAATTTGTACGCATATTTTCAATATAGGCATGAGTTTTTTGTATATCTCGAGACCATACATTTATATTTTTAATATCTCTTACTAAAGTAAGTGCCTCAAGTTGCATACGAGCTTGTATACCGGCTCCAATTATGGCAACTGTAGAAGATTTTGGATTAGATAAATACTTTGAAGCTATTGCGCCCGCTATAGCAGTTCTGACATCAGTTAAATATCCTTTATCTAAAAGTACAGATTTAATAACTCCTGTTTGAGAGTCTAAAAGAATCATTAAACCATTACTAGATGGCAAACCTAATTTTGGGTTATTAAAAAACCCTGATGCAACTTTCACTGCAAAACTATCTAACCCTTCAATATAAGCTGCCTTAACATCTGACTCACCATGGTATTTTTCTATATCAACTCTCAATATTGGTGGCATAACTGTTTTGCCAAGTGATAAGCTTTTAAACGCATCTTCGATTATAGGAATAAGTTCCTTATTAAATTGTACGCAATCTTTTATTTCAGTTGAATTAAGTATTAGTGTCATGAAATAATTTTATTAAAAAGTTCAGCATCAATATTTCCACCACATATTAAACTAATAACATTTTTGCCAATTTTATTAGACATGTTATCTTTGACTACCATAACACCTGTAGCAGCAGCTCCTTCAGTTACAAGTTTATGTTCAGTAAAATTAAATTTTATACCTTCAGCAATTTTATTTTCACTTACGAGGACAAAATCATCAATCGTATCTTGAGCTATTTTAAAAGTATATTGATTATCTAAGCCTATACTTCCACCTAAACAATCAGCCAAAGTTTCTAACTCTTCAACATCAGTTGGCTTACCATTTTTCAAACTTTCATACATAGAAGGTCCTCTTTCCATAGAAACAGCTATTATGTTCACAGATGGTTTTTGTAATTTAATAGCAAGAGCAATACCTCCTATTAAGCCACCACCAGAAGTTGGGATAATAACAGTATCAACTTCTGGAAAATCTTCCAACATTTCTAATCCTACAGTGCCTTGACCTGCGATTACCTCTTCATCGTCAAAAGGATGCACTAGAGTGATATTTTTTTCTTTCGCAAGTTTTTTTGCATACAAATCAGCTTCATCACTATTATTGCCAATAATTTCAACTTTAGCACCTAAAGCTTCAATTGCTTCTTTTCGGTATTGAGGAACCATTGATGACATATAAATTGTTGATTGAATTCCAAGAACACTTGCAGCGTAAGCAACACCTTTTCCGTGATTGCCTGTTGAGACGGCTATTACACCCTTTTGTTTTTGTTCATTATCCAATGACAATAATTTATTTGTAGCACCTCGTAATTTAAAGGAGTTAGTGATTTGAAGTGACTCTAACTTTAATTTAACAATTCTGTCTTTAGATAAATAATTAGATAATATTAGTGGAGTCCTATTGATATAAGGAGCAATAGCTTGATGCGCTTTTTTAATTTTTTCTAAGTTAATCAATTTTGTTTATTATACTTCATTTAAAAATTTTAATGTCAGTTTAGAAATAATTTACCATAGCCCTTTATTTTTGAGTCAATACCAACTGACCTTAAGCAATCCCATATAATAGCCTGATTACTGGATATTACTACAGTATTTTGAGAGCTCTCAACTTTATCCAATACATCTACAATTTTGAGAGCGGTGCAAGAAACAAATAATCCATCAACGTTACTAAGATCAATTTTTGAAATTTCTTTTTCCAAACTGGCTAAACTTACTTGAGCAATTTCAGAGTCATATTCTAAGTTAAATGAGCTAAAAGACTCAACATTGATGTTATTATCTATCAAGTAATTATAAACAGTTGCGTTTACATCTTTTGGATAGGGAGTTAACACTGCGATTTTTTTTAAACCTAAATGATTAAAAGCTTTCATCGCTGCAGTGATTGGAGTCGTCACTTTGGCTTTAGGTTTAGTTTTGTTGACCTCTTCTTTTATTCTATCCGATCCAATTGCAATTGTTCCAGATGTGCATCCATATGCAATAATATCTATGTCTTCAGATGGCAAAATTTGTTTTGAAACTTCACTAATATGATCAGCCATTTTTAAATAATTTTCATGATTTAATGGATTTTCAAAGGGTATTCGGTTAACAAAAATATCTACAGGGATGTGGTGACATATATTTCTATAATCTTGTTCAATGGTAAAATCTGTTGATAACGCGATTACACCAATTCTTGGGTTATTAGTTTTAACAATGTCTGGAATTAAATCCTGTTGAATAAATTTATTCATGGTTGGTTAGGGAAATAGTCTTCACATTCACCTTCTCTATAAACATCAGTTGTTGCGCAATGAAGGCTGCCACCAAAAGCATATACGTCTCTAAAAGGAACAGGCACAACCGTCATGCCAAAACCTTCCATTTGCTTAATCATTTTTTCCTCAGAAGCCTCCACACAAATAGTTGTTGGGTTTAAAATTAACACATTCATTGATAACCAAATTGATGAATAACACATTGGAGGTGGTGTATTGTGAACAGATGGCGCTGCATCAACAATCTCCCATTTGTTGTCATCAAAAATTTTTTTCTGCTCATTAGAAATTTTTCTATTAGGATTGATAATTATTATACCTGGTTTCACGGGAGTAAAACAAGCATCTATATGGGTTGGAATTAATTCCCCAGGCAAATTTACTTGATGAACACGGTGGTTAGGGAAATGCCTTTTTAACCAGTTTAGTCCTTTTAGGTTAGAAGTAAAATTATTATGATAAAATAAATCTTTTCCAAAACGTAGAACTTCAGCCGCATCAAACAAAGGTTCCTGTTCTGTTAAAATCATATCTCTATTTTCAATCTTTTTATACCTTTCTTCCTCAGTAATGCCTTCGGGTAAATAATTTGATTTGTATGTGGCACTTGTTAATCGAGGCTTTGGTGCCGACTCCCAACGCATATTGGGATCTTCATCATAGTACTTTTCCAGTAAAGGTCTGTAAGCTAGATACTCAAACCATCTACATCGATAAGACATAGGAGCTTCTAACATTTCATTACCAACAGTTAAGATAACATCTCTTGGTGGCATAGAACCAAATTGTCCATCATTTGTCCAATCAGGTGTTGCGATAGCTTTTGTAAAATCTATTGGTGTTGGTCTATCTACTTTAACATTATGAGACTCAAGAATTTTAACAAAATTGTTGAGCTGTATGTTTGCTTTTTCTATAGCTTCATTTGATCGAGGTCCATGTGAACCAGCCATACCACTATCTTTACTAATTTTAGGTTCTAAAGCAGGTTCCATTGGAGGAATGTTTGAATGTTCTACAGTTCCAACAATAACATGCTTTAACGTATCCCATTCATTCCACGAGTTAACTGTTGTCATATTTGTCCCTATAAATTAAAAGTTATAAAGTAATTCAATAAATACATAAATAAGAGGAAGTAAATATGGAACTAAAAAATAATGCACTTTTTAAGGAAACTTGTTTTATCGGTGGAAAATGGATTGAAAGTGACTCCAAAGAAAAAATCAAGGTTGATAATCCAGCTAGTGGTGAAATTATTGGAGAAGTTCCTAAATGCTCTACATCTGAGACACAAAAAGCTATTCAAGAAGCGCAATCTGCTTTTCCAGCTTGGAGAGACAAAACTGCGAAAGAAAGATCCATAATATTACAAAAATGGGCAAGACTTATTGAAGCAAATGCTGATGATTTAGCAAAAATCATGACCATTGAACAAGGAAAACCATTAGCCGAAGCTAAAGGTGAAATATTAATGGGGGTTACCTATATTGATTTTTATGCTGAAGAAGGAAAAAGAGTTTATGGAGATATCATACCTGACCCAATGCCAGATAGAAGAATAGTTGTCATAAAACAACCTGTTGGTGTGGTTGGAGCAATCACTCCATGGAATTTTCCAAGTACAATGATTACAAGAAAGTGTGCTCCAGCTTTAGCTGTTGGATGTACCGTGGTAATTAAACCAGCTAGTCAAACTCCATATTCTGCTCTAGCACTTGGCGTATTAGCAAAAGAAGCTGGTTTTCCTGATGGGGTAATGAATATCATTACAGGATCAGCTAGTGCTATTGGTAAAGAATTAACTGAAAATCCACTAGTCAGAAAAATTTCATTTACTGGCTCAACAGAGGTTGGAAAAGTTCTTCTTCAACAAAGCGCGACTACTGTTAAAAAAGTTTCTATGGAACTTGGTGGACATGCACCTTTTGTAGTTTTTGATGA
>Ga0066825_10000632_pt1 | contig 11152 bp, 10 predicted proteins | sample ETNtaG_6_FD_65608 | JGI IMG/M metagenome (GOLD analysis project Ga0066825, IMG submission 65608) | Marine microbial and viral communities from oxygen minimum zone, Eastern Pacific Ocean - ETNP201306SV45 | ecosystem: Environmental > Aquatic > Marine > Oceanic | place: Pacific Ocean: Eastern...
GTTCGCGTTACGCTCGCTGGAGCCGGCTCAGGCCAGCCAGTTGATTGGGCAACTGGTGCAACAACGCAAGCTGCCTGCCAGTGGAGATAGCCCGTTGATCGAGTTGATTGGCGAAGCCGGTGGTCCGGGTGAGTTGAGTACTCTGTTTAAGCAACTGCGCGCTGATGGATTTGAAACGCAAGTTCATGCGCGCGTGCTCACAGCTCTGGCGCGTGCGGCGTATCTCCGCAATGCCCGGCCGGCTGGTGATCTTTCCGGCCTGGGCGATTATTTGAAATCAAACGATGAAGCCATTCGCACGGCCGCAATTCAGTTGGCGGGCGAATGGAAACGATCTGAGTTGGTTGAGCCTCTGCTGGTCATCGCCGCCGAAGGCGAATCAACAGCCTTCGATAGCCTTATCCAAATCCGTGGCCCACAAGCACTTCAGGGACTCAAGGCGCTGGCTGCGGCTGATAAACCGGCGGGCACTCGTCAGGCGGCAGCGCGCGCGCTCGGGCGCATGAACCTGAAAGGATCGTTGAATGAAATCTTTGCCGTGCTGCGTGACAGCAAGGATGACAATTCCGCCCTCGAACTTTGGCGGAGTTTGCTCAATACCCGAGGTGCCGGAGGTGTGCTGGCTGCCGGCCTGGCTGGGGCGCAATTGCCCAAGCCGGTGGCCAATGCCGGTCTGCGCGCCGCCCGCGAAGGTGGGCGCAATGAGAAAGGTCTCGTGGAGGCACTCGCGCGTTCTCAAAACATTTCTCTGCTGACCCAGCAAATGAACGCCGCCCAGCTCAAGGCTTTGGCGGCTCGAGCGATGAAGGAAGGCGATCCGTTTTCTGGCGAGAAGGTGTACCGCCGGCAGGCCTTGGCCTGCACCGTATGCCACGCCATCGGCGGCGCGGGTGGCAAGGTGGGTCCGGACTTCACCTCCATCGGCGCCAGCGCGCAGCCGGATTACCTAATCGAATCGATCCTCTACCCCAATCGCAAGATTAAGGAGGGCTATCATTCGGTGGTGGTGGAAACCAAGGACGACCGATCGCTGGTGGGGGTGCAGGTTAGTGAAACCGGATCGGAAATTGTGCTGCGCGATGCGGCGGATAAACTGGTGTCGATTCCGCGCAATCAGGTGAAGCGCAAGATCAACGGGCAATCGTTGATGCCGCCCGCCTTGATCCTGAGCCTGACCGAGCAGGAGCAGCTCGATCTGTACCGCTTCCTCGCCGAACTCGGCAAGGCCGGGCCGTTTGATGCGACGAAGACCGGCGTGGCGCGTACCTGGCGGCTGTTGCCCGGCACCCATCGCGTGGAGCAGTATGGCATTGAGAAAATTGTGCAGGAAGGCTTCGAGAAAAAGTGGTCGAACCACGTGCTCGGCGCCGGTAACAACGCCGGTTGGAAGCTGCTGCCCGCCCGCGTGAATGGCGATCTACCGGCAGAGGATATTACTGAACTTACCGCCGTGGGCCGGCATGTCGGTCTCGTGCACGTATTTGCCGGCACCTATTTCGAGAAACAAAAGGCCGGTAATGTGACCTTTAAGTTGCCCGCTGGCGTGAAGGCCGATGCTTGGATTGACGGCAAACCGCTCGGACGCGCGAATGCGTTTACAGCCGAGGTCGTTGCTGGTAAACATCGCATGGTCTTACGACTGGATGCCAAGGCGTTGCCTAAGGCGCTCCGTCTCGAGTCGGATAGCGTCGTGTTCCTCAATGAATAGCCACCGCAGCATGTCTTTCTCATCCCCAGTATCACCTACACTTGGGTGAGTGCTATTTGATTTTTACCCGGCTTGGTTTTTCTAAATAAACCCATTGTTAAAAAATTACGCATTAATGCGTGGAAATTCATCATTGAAAATCGTTTAATCTGTGTTCTTGGGTAAAATATCTAAAAAAATCGAAGGGGGGGGGGTGGCATAAAATATGCGGGTAATTGCGATCTGACAAATGTCATATATTGCCAAGCAGAGGGGGTTTTGAAAGCCCTTCTACCGCAACAGAAAGCGTAACCCATTAAAAAATAATATAATGAAGAAAAACACCAAAGGATTCACCCTAATCGAACTGTTGGTCGTGATTGCCATCATTGGCATTCTGGCCAGCATGTTGCTGCCCACTCTGGCCAAGGCCAAGACCAAAGCCAACCGCCTCAAGTGCTCAGGCAACTTGGGCTCCATCGCCAAGGCGTATCAGTCGTTTAGCTCCGCTAATGGAGGTTTTAATCCCCATATGGATCCTGAAATGTCAGATACGAGAAACGACCATAAAGCGGCCCAATACAAAGGATATCGTCATAATCACCGATTTCACCAGGCTGTCGGCTGGATGCATGGATTTGAGCTTCGTGATACGCTCGTGACATTTTCCGTGCTGGCATCTCCACTTGATCCTAAGGCCATTGCCGAGCAGCGGAAATGGAACCAGACAAACTTTGCCCAATGGAACGGTGCTGTAAAAGGCAATGACTTCAACCGCAAGCGTCAGAGCTATGCTATCCACATGGGTGGCGACTCAGCCGTTGATGCCACGGTGATTGCTTCGACCCGCAATATTAAGAGTGAAACCACTGGTGCGGACCGGGAAAACTACTATCAGGCCAAGGGAGGCATGAATAATAAAGGTCAATGGAAGTTTGCTTCTCGCAATGCGGGTTTCAGCACGGATGCCAACTGGTGGAACCACGCTACCTATGACACTGACGGTACCAATCTGGGCACCACTGGCTTCTACGGCCCGGGAGTCAAGGAATACAGCATGACTGGCTTCCAATCTGATGAGGCCAACTGGGTCACTAGCGGTGGCTCGGCTAAGCAGGGAACCGCCTCTGACTTCAATGCGCAATTGGCCGAAGCGGCAAAAGTGCAATCCGAAGGCATGGCGATCTCTGAAGGCTTGTGCATTTTGATGGCCCGCCCCAGCCAGCGCTAATCAGTATATAACCCGCAAACAATTCAACGCCGCCCGGTTGGGCGGCGTTTTTTTTCTTGTTTTAACACGATTATTTGAAGTGACATCGGAATCTCTACGACGACTAGTAAAATAATGTTTTTCATAGTTTTTGCATCTATATTGTTGATTACCTACACGTGGGTAGGTTGGCGATTGATTCGGCCGCTGGAGGCCGGATCCGGTTGGCGTTGGGTAGTGATCGGGTTGTTGGCTGGGCATTTCATTTCCGTCTTTGTCAGCTTCGCCATCCTGCGCAGCCTTGGCCCGGGCGGTTGGGCCGGTCCCTTGTATTGGTTGGCCTATGGCGGTATGGGACTGTTCTCGCTGATCTTTACCGGCATGGTGGCAATGGAACTGGGCGTGTTGGGTGTGCGCGTGACGGAGCGGGGGCAGGAAACAAAGCGCGTGCCGGAGGATCCGGAACGCCGACGGTTTTTCAATCAAACCGCCAACCTTGGTGTCTTGGGCGTGGCTGCCGTGGCCGGAGCGTTCGGCGTATGGCGCGCACGCCGGCATCCTTCAGTGGTGGCCGTGGAGGTGCCCATTGAAAATTTGCCGGCCGAGTTGGATGGGTATCGCATCGCGCAAATTTCTGATCTGCACCTGGGACCGACGTTGTCGGGCGCGTTCATGCGCCGCGTGGTGCAATCGGTGAACGGCTTGAAACCGGACATGGTGGCCGTAACGGGAGATTTAGTGGATGGTTCCACAGAACATTTGGCCGAACACGTGGAGCCGCTCAGGGATTTATCCAGTGCGGATGGCACGTTTTTTGTGACCGGTAATCACGAGTATTATTCTGGCGCGGAACCGTGGTGCCGCACGCTGTCCGAACTTGGATTGAATGTCCTGAACAATGCCCATTCCATCGTTCGCCGCGGCGCGGCCAAGCTGATGGTGGCGGGCGTGAATGATTATCGAGCGCACAAAATTCTGCCGGCGCACCGATCCGATCCGGCGGCTGCGGTCGCCGGTGCGCCGGAGTGCGATGCCCGCGTGTTGTTGGCGCATCAACCCGGTTCCTGCCTGGATGCCCGTGAACAGCAATTCGATCTTCAACTTTCCGGCCACACACATGGTGGTCAGTTTTTCCCGTGGAATTTTGTTGTAGGCCGATTTCATCCCTTCTATCGCGGCCTAAATGCCTGGCAAAAAGGGTGGGTGTATGTGAACCCCGGTACAGGCTATTGGGGACCGCCCATGCGGATCGGCGTAGAATCGGAAATCACTTTGCTAACCCTGAAGCAAAAGGCTGACCGTAGCTGATCGCACGGGCTAGGTTGGTGGCTGCCAAGTGATTATCCGAATGATTCTCGCCTAAAGAGAGATGACGCTGCGTTCGGCGTTTGATTGCAGCGCGGCTTGCCAAAGTTCGTGGCTGGCGATCGCTTCCTCCACGGTGGCGCAGCCAAAACGGTCGCCCAAGGATCCGGCGCGTTCAGCGGCAAAGGCCGCCCACATCTGCAGATTATAATCCGGGAAACCCGCCTCGAAGATGCCGCCAGTGATCACCGGGAACGCCATGGCGTGGCCGAGATCTAGGCGATTCCAGCTCTGGCCGTTTTGGCGGTTGAACAGGAAAATCGAGTTGGCGTACGCCGTGTTAAATCGCACACCTCCTTCGGTGCCAAGTGCCTCGAAATACCACGAGTTGGTTTGGCCCGGCGCCATGCGCTTCTGTTCCAGCCGCAACGGCACAAGGTCACCATCGATTTCCACATCACAATTCAAGGTGGAATTGTCCCATGTATCGCAAGTGGATCGGCCGCCCTTTCCGTCGGGGCGTTCGGGATAACCCTTTTGCAACTGCGCAAACACGCGCTGCGGTTTCCAGCCGAGCCGAAAGGGGATGTGGACGGTATGCAAGCCGAGATCGCCCATCACGCCGATCTCGCCGCAGGTGGTGGATTGGCGTTTCCAGTTGGCGGCCTTGGTGGGATTGAGATCACTGCTATGGAGGAAGCCGGCCCGCACCTCGAGTACGCGGCCCAGTGCGCCGGATTGCACATACTGAAACGCGCGCTGTGCGCCGGGGGCAAAAGGGAATTCCGAACTGCACCGCACAAACCGCCCACTGGCTTCGGCGGCTTCATGAATCCGCCGCGCCGCGGCTAGGTCGATTCCAAAAGGTTTCTCGGCCAGCAGATCTTTTCCCGCTGCCAGCACATCGCAGTACAGCGCCTCATGCAAATGATGCGGCACGGCGACATAGACCGCATCCACATCATCTCGCGCGAGTAACGCGTGATGATCCTGCGTACGTAGTTGCACGGTGGGCACTTGGGCGAACCAGTCGAGCAACTCCTGGCGCAGATCGCAAACGGCAACCAGTTCCGCGCGCACAGGGAAATTCTCCAACGCGAACCAGCGTCCGAAACACGCTGCCGCCTCCCGCCCCATCAGGCCGCCGCCAATAATGCCGATGCGCAGGGTCATACGGATTTCTTTTGTTGAGGCAAAAAGCGGATGGAAAGCGGGTAAGTATACAGTCTGCCTTGGGCGGATTCGTAGGCCCCGCGCAGGATGAAGAAAATATTCAGGTACGCCCAAAGACGCATTAGCAGGGCGACCGGTGTAGCTAGGACATCCACTTTGCCGAGCAAAAACAGCACGACAAAGTAGAGCGTCATGGCGAGTTGGAAATTTAGCACGGCCCGGCCGTGTTGATCGGTTGAGGCGGAACTATTTTTTCGGATTAACCAGACAATTAACGGGCCGAAGACATTGGCCACGGGGATTTTTACCAGCAACGCCAATGGGGCCAAATGACAGCCTGTTTCCCATGCCCGATCTTGTTCAGCCACGGCGCAGGGTAGGCTGGCGTATAGAGCCAAGTCAACTGTGGGTAAGTGGGGATTGACGGAATCAGGCGGCAACGGTCTGCTATTGCGCAGGAGGTAGGGATGGATCAATTAAAAAAGAAACTCGTGGTGGTGTTGGCGTTCACCTTTCTGTTTGCCGGCGAATTAAACGCAAACCCAGCCGGTTCCGGCAAGGACGCTCCAGCAATTATAGCCGATGTATTCATCTGCCGACCGCTGGGGCTGATTGCGCTCACCGGTGGAAGTGCCTTATATGTGCTGACCCTGCCATTCACTGTGCCCGCCAAGGGTAAGGAGTCCGCCAAACGCACGTTGGTGCTGTTTCCCTACCATTATACGTTTACTCGCCAACTGGGTGAGTTTCATGACGACGATTTATAAAACCGCAATCGCGTGCTTCGCGTTCACCTGCGGTGTTCGTGCACAAGAGGTGCCAGTATTCGGCCCGGTCCAATTGCCTAATACCGAGGCGTTGTACCAGCAATTGCTACGGTCCAACGTCGAGGGCATAGGCAAGTTCTACATGGGGCGCCAGATCTCCCACGTGATGGGGCATCAGGGTGCCACTTGGCTGGAGCGGCCTGAGCGGGAGCGGGAGGAAAACACCACGGAACTCATTCGCTGCCTAAAGCTTAAGGCCGGCGATCAGGTGGCCGACATCGGCGTGGGCACTGGTTATATCGCGCGTCGAATCGCCAAAGTGATCGGCCCGCAAGGCACCGTGCACGGTGTGGATATCCAGCCGGAGATGCTGGAGCTGCTCGAAAGGAACATGAAAAAGCTCGGGCTCACCAATGTGAAAGGCGTGCGGGGAACGATCTCGGATCCCAAGCTCAAACCGAACACACTGGACTTTGTGATTATGGTGGATGTCTATCACGAGTTTTCTCACCCGTACGAAATGATGGCCGGCATCGTGAAAGCCCTCAAGCCAGGCGGCCGCGTGGCTTTTGTCGAGTATCGTGCGGAAGATCCCAAAGTTCCGATCAAGCGTCTGCACAAAATGAGCGAGGCTCAGGTGAAAAAAGAAGCCTCGCTCTTTCCGCTCAAGCATGTGGAGACCTACAAGAAACTCCCGTGGCAGCACGTGGTGTTTTTTGAAAAGCTGACTGAATAGTTCCGATCCATGAACTCGGAACGTCAGGCCTATTTCCGCGGCAAACTGTTGGGACTGCAGGCGGATATCGAAGGCGATCTCAATTCCAGTAAATCCGCTTCGAATGTAGTGGAACTGGACACCGCCATTGGGCGGCTCTCCCGGATGGACGCCATGCAGGATCAGCAAATGGCCCTCGAGCTACGCCGCCGGCAGGAGCAGCAACTCCAACGCATTACCAACGCCCTCAAGCGCATCAGCAATGGCACTTATGGCCAGTGCGGTCGCTGCCAAAAACCCATTGCGGAGGAGCGTTTGGAGCTGGCTCCGGATGTGTTTCTTTGTGTGCGGTGCGCATAAAAAAAGCGGCAAGCGATGCTTGCCGCTTCTGTGATTGTTTAGCCCCTAGATCCGGCCGCCGTACACGGCGCTGTTGCCGAGTTCCTGCTCGATACGTAGAAGTTGATTGTATTTCGCGGTGCGGTCGCTGCGGCTGAGGGAGCCGGTTTTGATCTGGCCGCAGTTGGTGGCCACAGCGAGGTCGGCGATGGTGGCATCTTCGGTCTCACCGGAGCGATGGCTCAACACGGCGGTGTAGTTGTTGATGTGCGCTAGCTCCACAGCGTCGAGCGTCTCGGTCAATGAACCGATCTGGTTCACCTTCACGAGAATGGAATTGGCCGTGGCGGTGTCGATGCCCTTTTGCAGGAACTTCGTGTTGGTCACGAACAAGTCGTCGCCCACGAGTTGCACGCGGTCGCCGATTTTGTCGGTAAGCTTTTTCCAGCCGGCCCAGTCGTTCTCATCACAGCCGTCCTCGATGCTGATGATCGGGTATTTGCTGGTGAGTTCATCGTAAAAGGCCACGATCTGATCCGCACTCATCTTGGAGCCGTCGCTTTTCTTGAAGATATAGCGCTTCTTTTTGCTGTCGTAAAACTCACTGCTGGCTACGTCGAGCGCGAGGTGGATTTGTTTGCCGGCCTTGTAGCCTGCGGCCTTGATGGCGGCGAGAATGCATTCGATGGCGTCCTCGGTACTGTCGAGTTGCGGCGCGAACCCACCTTCATCGCCGACGGCGGTGGAAAGACCGCGCTTCTTGAGTACGCCCTTGAGCGCGTGGAAAATCTCGGTGATCGCGCGCAGGCCCTCGCTGAAGGTCGGCAGGCCCTTGGGCATGATCATGAATTCCTGAAAATCAATTGGCGCATCACTGTGGGCGCCGCCGTTGATGACGTTGGCCATGGGCACGGGCAGTACCTTGGCGTTTGGGCCGCCGATGTATTTGTAGAGTGGCTGGCCGAGTGCATTGGCTCCAGCCTTGGCGGTGGCGAGGGACACGGCGAGCACGGCATTGGCACCTAGTTTTGCCTTGGTGGCGGTACCATCGAGTGCGAGCATGGCGGAGTCTACGCCCACCTGATCGGTGGCATCGCGTCCGAGTAGTTCGGGCAGAATCTTGGTCTCGATGTTTTTGACCGCCTTTTGCACGCCCTTGCCGAGGTAACGTTTCTTCACGCCGTCGCGCAATTCCACGGCCTCGTTAACGCCGGTGCTGGCGCCGCTGGGCACAGCGGCACGGCCCATTGCGCCGCTTTCGAGGATGACGTCTGCCTCCACGGTGGGGTTACCGCGGGAGTCGAGAATTTCACGTGCTTGGATGTCGATGATTGTGGTCATAATCAGGTAAAAGGGGCCGCGATAATAGGCAGGAAGCCTGCGCAGTCAAGGCGGGAGGGCCTAGATGTAGACATTCAGCCCGGGCTGAAACGGCCCTACACCGGCGTTTACCTGATGTTGAGCATAGACCAATATCGGATTGCCTCGATCCACAAACGGCCGCAGACCGAGGATGGCGTTGTGCGTGCTGGGCTGGGGTTTGGCCATGTTGACATGATAATATCCGTAACGCTGATCCATGGAGGAGGGCAAGGCTTGCGCACTCCTGCTGCCGGGAAAGCGCAAGGTGCGAAAGGACATCATCTGGAAGCTATGCGAGCTTCCGACTCCGCCGGTGATGGATTGCAGGGCGGTCATTCAGTTGGGGCCTGATGGGAATCAGGCATTCGGAGCTGGAGGGGGATCCAGTTGTTTCTCCGAGGCTGCAATGACGGCCGTCACCGCAGCATCTCCCGTAACGTTCACCGCAGTGCGGCACATGTCAAGAATCCGGTCGACACCAAGGATCAGGGCAATACCCGCTGCGGGCACATTGATCGCCTCTAGGATGATGATCAGCATCACGATACCCGCGCCTGGCACAGCCGCGGTACCTACTGAAGCTAGCACGGCAGTGAGAACAATTGTGATCTGCGCGCCGGTGTTGAGATCAATTCCGCTGGCTTGCGCGATAAACACCGCGGCGACGGCTTGATACAGGGCCGTGCCGTCCATATTGATGGTGGCGCCCAGAGGGAGCACGAATGAACTGACTTCTTTGGAGGCCCCCAGTTTTTCCTCCACGCACTTCATGGTGACCGGCAGGGTGGCGCCGCTGCTGCTGGTGGAAAACGCCAGCAACTGCGCCTGACCGATGCTCCGGAAAAAATGCGGGATCGAAATTGATGTGAATATTTTCAAGAGGCCGAGATACACAATGCTGCCGTGGATCAGAAGTCCGATGATTACGGCCAGGCAATACCAGGCAAGCGAGCCGAGGAGGGAGATGACTTGGCTGGGATCTTCTCCGGCCATGTTGGTGATGGTGCTGGCGATCAGCGCGAATACGCCGACGGGCGCGAAGAGCATGATGAGAAATGTGATGCGGATGACCATTTCCTGCAGACCACTGATGACCTCAATGACCGGCCGTCGTTTCTCTTCGCGCACCTGCACCAGCGCGATGCCGGCTAGCAGACTGAAGAACACGATTTGCAGCATGTTCCGGTTGCTGCTGGCGGAGCCGAAAAAATTGTCCGGCACCATGTCGATTAACGGCTGCAACGGGCCGCGTTCTTTCACGGTGGCGGTGGTTTCCTGCCGTTTCGTTGCGTCGGCCTGATACTTGGCTTCCAACTGCGCCTTGGTCTCATTGGGCAACCGGTCGCCGGGCTTGATGGCATTGACCACGAGCAGGCCGATCGTCACCGCTACCGCAGTGGTGGCAAGGTACAGCCCAATGGTCTTGCCGCCCATGCGGGAAAGCTTTTTGAAATCCGACAACGAGGCCACCCCGCAGATCAGCGAAGTAATTACCAGCGGCATGGCAATGAGTTTGAGGAGGTTTAGGAAGATTGTTCCAAACGGGGCGACCCAGTCCGTCGTGAATTGCCCCCAGCCGTATTGGGCGGCCGCCACGCCGAAGAGAGTGCCCAGCGCCATGCCGAGAAGGATTTGCCAATGCAGCTGCTTGTACCACGCCATGCGGACGGCAGTATGAGGGCGGGAGTGCCGTCAAAAAAGGGCAAAAATCTTGTGTAGAGGCCGTTTTCTCGGCATAGTCCCGCCCCTTTTTGATGACGCGAACGGTAAATATCGGCCTGATTGGTGCCGGCACAGTGGGCAGCGGCGTGGTGCAGGCATTGAAACGCAACGGGGCTTTGATGGCCTCGCGCCTAGGTGTGCGCCTGCGGGTGACGCGCGTGGCGGTGCGCAGCCTCCGGAAGAAACGCGATTTCAAAGTGCCTCCAAGCGCCCTCACAACCGATTGGCGTGCGGTGGTGGATGATCCCAAGGTGGATCTGGTGGTGGAACTGATCGGCGGCACCACCACCGCCAAGGACGTGGTCCTGACCGCCCTGCGCGCAGGCAAGCCGGTGGTGACAGCCAACAAGGCGTTGCTGGCGTTTCATGGGGAGAAACTGTTTACCGCCGCCGAGAAGTCCGGCGCGAATTTATATTACGAAGCCAGTGTGGCCGGCGGCGTGCCGATCATCAAAGTGATCCGCGAAGCGCTTGTGGGCAACCGGGTGACCCACCTCTACGGAATTCTCAACGGTACCTGTAATTTCATCCTCACCAAGATGAATGAGGGGATGGAGTTTGATGCGGCGGTGAAGCTGGCTCAGCAGCAGGGGTATGCCGAGGCGGATCCCACGCTGGATGTGGGGGGGCATGATGCGGCGCATAAGGTCGGCATTCTCGCCTCGCTGGCACATGGATTTTGGGTGAAGCCAAAGCAGGTATACACCGAGGGCATCGACCACGTGGCTCCGTTGGATTTGGAATTCGCCGATTCATTGGGATACGCCATCAAACTTTTGGGGATTGTGAAGACCTCAAAATCGGGTCCGGTGCAGGTGAGCATGTATCCGGCGTTGATTCCCGATGATCATGTGCTAGCCAACGTAAGCGAT
>Ga0066825_10000634_pt1 | contig 11125 bp, 7 predicted proteins | sample ETNtaG_6_FD_65608 | JGI IMG/M metagenome (GOLD analysis project Ga0066825, IMG submission 65608) | Marine microbial and viral communities from oxygen minimum zone, Eastern Pacific Ocean - ETNP201306SV45 | ecosystem: Environmental > Aquatic > Marine > Oceanic | place: Pacific Ocean: Eastern...
GATGGTCGTAGATATAGGTGGCGGCACAACAGAGATTGCCATTATTTCGCTCAACGGTGTTGTTATCTCAGATACTGTTCGAGTCGGCGGCGACCGCTTTGACGAATCAATTGTCGCCTATGTGCGTCGTACTCAAGGTAGTTTAATCGGCGAGGCGACGGCGGAGCGGATTAAGCAGGAAGTGGGGGCTGCCTATCCGCAGAAAGAAATTCGCCAGATTGATGTGCGGGGCCGTAATTTGGCAGAAGGAATTCCGCGTAGCTTCACTTTGGACAGCAACGAAATTCTTGAAGCCTTGCAGGAGCCGCTGTCTATGATTGTACAGGCGGTCAAAAGTGCGCTGGAACAGTGCCCCCCAGAACTGGCTTCCGATATTGCGGATACTGGCATGGTGCTTACAGGCGGTGGCGCATTATTGCGGGATCTGGATATTCTGCTTGCTGAAGAAACAGGGTTGCCGGTAATTATTGCCGAGGACCCTCTCACGTGCGTTGCCCGGGGTGGAGGTAAAGCACTGGAGTTAATGGATGAAGCAGGCAACGCACACCTTCTCGATATCTAAGAGCGCGCTATGATCGACAGAGCTATTTCACTAGCATTTGAATCAGCTCAAATCCGTTAGAGGCTTGTCATCAGAACGCTTTTTGTCAAAAGCAGCGGGGCAGGATATCTACTGCTGGGTTTGATTTTGGCGTCGATGGGGTTGGCGGCACTAGATTCTTATTCACAATATCTTCGACCGACGCGGGCGCTGTTATTGCAAATTGTGAGTCCACTGTATTTTATTGCAGAAGCTCCTTACGCGGTGGGCAATAGTCTCAGCGAGAGTTTGACCAGCAGGGAAAATTTATTGGCGCAATTACAGCGCCAGCGCCAACAACTGTTAACACTCTCGCATACAGCACAACGCTATCAGACCCTCAAGGCTGATAACGATCGCATGCGCGCGCTGTTGGGCTCCAAAGAAAAATTGCCAGGGTCGGTGCTGATTGCAGAAATCGTCAGTGTTCGATCTACGCCGAGCGCGCATCAGGTAATCATTGATAAAGGTGCAGTAGACGGCTTAAGAGTGGGGCAAGCGGTACTGGATGCTGAGGGTTTGTTCGGGCAACTGGTAGAGGTTGGTCATTCTACGAGTCGCGTGCTCCTATTAATCGATAAAGACCATGCGGTTCCCGTTCAGGTCACGCGAAACGGGGCGCGCAGTATCGCTGGCGGTACTGGCTCGCGAGACAGTCTGGTGCTGGAGAATGTGCCAGTATCTATGGACATTAGTGTTGGCGACCTTTTGGAGACTTCTGGTTTGGGAGGGCGATTTCCGGTCGGCTATCCCGTGGGGGAAGTGATTTCGGTGGTATTGGATGCGACCTCTGTTTTTGCTGAAGTTGAGGTGCGGCCCCTAGCTCGAACAAATCAGTCGCGATTTTTGTTGGTGGTTTTTACCGCAGAGCAGGCGCGTGCTGCGCGTTCGGAGGGTGAATCTTGAATCCATTGGTCCTGATGCTCTTGGCCTCTGTCGCAGCTGTCTTAAGCATTGCTCGTCTGCCGGCTGGCTGGTACGAGTGGATTAGTCTTTGGCAGCCACAGTGGCTATTGCTGGTACTGATATATTGGGCGTTAGGTGTCGGGTCGCGCTTGGGGGTGTTGTGGGCTTGGCTTGCTGGAAGTGTTGTTGATGTTTTATTAGGCGAACCCTTGGGTCTGAACGGCTTATTGTTCGCCACCATAACTTATCTGTCGTTGCGCTTTCGCGAGCGTTTCGTGATGTATGGTGCTATTCAGCAAGCATTAATCGTCTTTATCGTTGTAATGCTTGCGCAAGTGGTCAGGAGCTTCAGTCTTAATTTTTTTGCGAATCAAGATTGGAATCTACTGCCGCTTACGACGGCCTTAAGCACCGGCTTGCTGTGGCCATACGCCTATCGATCTTTTAGAGCATTGGAACCACGTAGAGGTTTTCGGTGAGTGATATTTGTTGCCCATCTGTTTTGTTAGCATCGTCGTCACCGCGGCGGGTCAGTTTGTTGCAACAAATCGGTTTGATGTTTGAAACGATGTCGCCGGATGTGGATGAAAGCTTAGCGGCTGGTGAGATGCCAATGGCCTATGTCGAGCGGCTGTCTAAGTCGAAAGCGGCTGCTGGACTGACTCATAGGCCGAGCTATGTCGTAATAGCGGCAGATACGGTCGTCACTCTCGGTGACGAGGTTATAGGGAAACCGATGGACCGAGCGGATGGTATTGAGATGCTGATGCGTCTATCCGGTACGACACACCGAGTTTTAACGGGCGTAACGGTTGCTTCGGCTGCTGATTCTAGGACTCAGGTAGTAGCCAGCGACGTCAGCTTTCGTGCAGTATCCGAGGACGAGGCGTATGCCTATTGGCGGACACAAGAGCCAGCAGACAAAGCCGGGGGCTATGGGTTACAAGGTATTGGCAGTATTTTCGTAGAAAAGATTCATGGCAGCCCTAGTGCCGTGATTGGACTGCCAATGTTGGAAACAGAATTAATGCTGAAACACTTCGGCATAGATACATGGAGTGGTCGCGTTGACCGAACAACCTAAGCAGGGCGGTGAGACTGCCGAGCAATTGGTAATTAACGTTGGCTCTGCGGAGACGCGAGCGGCATTAGTTGTGGATCAAAAATTGCGTGACCTGCAAATCGACCGAGCGCAGCACAGAAGCCTAACTGGCAATGTTTATCGCGGCAAAGTAGTACGGGTGATTGGAGGCATTCAGGCGGCCTTTGTTGATATTGGCCAACAGCGCCATGGATTCCTGCACGCTGCGGACGTCACTGCCAAGCCGCTTATGGTGGCCGAGCCAGATAACGATGGGCGCCGCGTAGATATTCGTAAGCTTCTGCATGAAGGGCAAGAAATTGTCGTGCAGGTTGTGAAGGACGCCATTGAGGACAAGGGCGCGAAACTTACGATGTCGCTCTCTGTAGCGACCAACGCGCTTGTGCTGACCCAGCGCCCGGGGCAATTGGGTATTTCTCGGCGTATCGATAGCACTGCGGAGCGCCAACGGCTGAAAGATATTTTGTCGAGACAATTGGCAGATACGGACTTTGGTTTGATTGTCCGCACCGCGACGGAAGGTGCCAGCGAAAGCGCTTTAACCGAGGCTTTTGCCCGGCTCTGCGACAGCTGGAATGAACTGTTACAAAATATCGAATCCAGCAAACAGCAAAAAACGCCTTGCCTCGTGTATGCCGAGCTGCCGTTTGCCTGCCGTATTCTGCGCGACTTGGCTGGGCCGAATGTGCAAAGGGTCACAGTTGATGATGAAACTACATACACCCAGATGCGCAATTTTGCGCAAGAGCATTTGCCTCAATGGTCTGGTCGAGACGTACTGTGCTACAGCGATGAGGATCTATTCGCGGAGCTTGGACTAGAAGAACAAATTCAACAGGCATTGGAGCCGAGTTATTCGTTGCCTTCTGGCGCAGGGCTGATCTTTGAACAAACCCAGGCCCTTGTCAGTATTGATGTTAACAGCGGCAGTTTTCTTGGCACCGGTGCAGGTTCGGCCGAAGATACGGCTCTCCAGGTGAATCTGGAGGCTGCCGCAACAATCCCGGCGCAATTACGTCTGCGTAATTTGGGGGGCTTGGTCGTAATCGACTTTATTGATATGCAAAACAAGGCTCACGAACAACAGGTGCTGGCAATACTAAAGGAGGCCTTTACAGCTGATCCGTCTCAGGTGCGGGTGGAGGATTTTTCTGAACACGGCACTGTGCAGTTAAGTCGCAAGCGCGTGCGGCAGAGTTTAGGTCAGCTTATGCAGGCAACTTCGGAAGATGGTGTCGATGCCTCGGTTGAAGCGGCGTGTCAGGCCATCGTCCGTGATTTGATCAAGCGTTCGAAATCGAGCAAGGGCGGCGTGGATCTTGAGTTTTTGGTGCGTGCTGATCAATCGGTTGTGGATCGATTGTTGTCGGATGAAGGCGCCTACCTTGATGGCGTTCGAGCAAAGATTAGGGCAGCGGTTGGTGTGCAAGCGGAGCCTGATTTCGCGGTTGGCCAATTTGATATCTCGATGGTTCAGGGGTCGGTGGGCTAATTAGGCCTTGCTGCCTGATATGTCGGTCGCAACGCGTTTGCCATACCAGGATAGACTGCGTCGCTACGTTGTCGCCCCGCTAATACTTTTTCTATGCGGTTTGATTGTCGTTACGGCACTTACCCTAGGGGCCGGGCGCGGACTACTTTTTTTTGCCAGTGAATTCACGCCGCAGCTGAACAGTATGCTGGCCTCAAAGAGAATCAGCCTTGAAGGGGTGCAAGCACAGTGGCGCGGAATTAATCCGGTCGTGCAAGTGCAGAAGGTGACCTTTGGTGCGGGTCAATTTCAGAATCTTGAGCTGGAACTGGATTCGCTAGAGAGTTTAATTCGCAATGCTTGGGTGCCGCGACATTTGTATTGGCAACAGGCGGAAGTCCATTTTGAACAACAACCCGTAGGTTGGCGGTTACGTAACCAACAACGGATCGTCTTGCCGTTCGATATAGTCAAAAGCCTGCGGCATGGGGACCGGTTGTTTGGGGCGATAGAGCTGATATTTCACCCGCAAACGGGTCAGTCCATGGGTTTTAGTGCTGATATTCGAGCGCAGAATATTAGTAATGAACATATGCTCGATATGGTTTTGGCCGCGAATAAGCCCGAAGCCACCAAACTTGGCGTGTCCTGGGTTGAACGGGTGTCTTGGTCTGACGAGCAAGTGGTGGCCCGGGATGTCAGTGTCTCGGGGCGGCTAGCATTGCCCGCAGGGCTTTTCAGCAGCGCCGATATGGTAATTACAACCGGGGATTCTCGTTGGCGTCAGCGACAAGACGTCGGCCAAGGGCGACTCGCTGCGCAGGCGTTGCTGTCCGCTACGAATATGACAGCGCCAATGCCAACTTTACGCGCGGGTATTGATACGGAGTGGATAACTAGGGGCGATGCCATTCATGGCACGACCCGTAAGGTAGATCTGCAATCTGGAGTCGATCGTTCTAATTCGATCGCCCTCGATCCCCTGCACTTCCGGATCAAGTTCGTCGCGGATGAACTGTGGCCTGAGCTTATGGCCTGGAGCCAAGGCGTAGATCTCGCTGCCATAACTTCGGTGCTCCAGCCAAGCGCGGGCATTTGGCCAATTTTTGACGAATGGTTAACGGCATTGGCGCCAAGTGGCAAAGTTCATAGCTTGTATGGCTATGTCAGCAATCAAGGCGCAATAGCCTACTCGGCTTCTCTGTCCGATGTGTCTGCTCAGGGTTATCGGGGGGCGCCGAGCTTACGCAATGCTCAAGGTCGTTTCTGGGGCGATAGCGCAAACATCGCGATGCAGTTAAATGCTGACGACATCAATTTGCAGTTTCCGACCTTATTCGCCCGAGTATGGGATTTTGAGTACGTTCAAGGGCTTATCAAATTCCATTTACAACCTGGGCATATGGGCTTGCGCGGGCAGAACATTAAAGCGCGGCGGCATGGCAGTGCACTCGCCGTGCAGTTCGCAGTCACCCGGCCGAAAAACCCATATGAGCAACGCTTCAGCATACAACTTGGCATGGATGGCGCAGATACATCAGTTCTACCCGACTATATTTCTTTCAAGATGGCCGAGGGTCTACAAAGCTGGCTCCGCCAGGCACCCCAGGCAGGGCGGTTGGATGGTCTGTTTGGCGCATACCATGGCCAATTACGACAGCGCCCTGGCGAATTAGCACGGCGCTTAGAAATACGCAGCGACTTGGCCCAGGGGCGTATCATTTACGAACCCAGTTGGCCGGAGTTACAGAATGTATCTGCCAATATCCATGTCGCCGGCCCTAATACCCGCGTGCAAGTATCATCAGCTGAAATGGCGGGTGCGCGTTTTGCCGCCAGTCAAATAGCGCTCGGTACAGGTGCGCGTGTCGCTGATGTGCAATTTGATGCTCAGACTGGTGCAGCACAACTGCTTGATTTTCTGCGCGATACGCCACTCCGATCGTCCTTTGCCTTTGTCGGAAATGATTGGTCGGCGAATGGCAATGTGCGTTTGCAGGGCAGCATGAGGTTGCCGTTGACGGCGGATGCTGAGACGCCGCTTGCGCTGGATTTAGATTTCCAACCAGAGCAGATGTCGCTGTCCATGCCGGACTACCGGCTCAATTTAGAGAACGCAGCAGGACAAGGCACATTCACACTGCCTCATCAGTTAGCCGGCAGTTTTGCTGGCAATATCTTTGGTCAGCAAGCCTCAATTGCCGTGACCAGCGACGCTCAACAAATCAATTTTGCAGTACGCGGCGCCCTTACCCCTGATGATATCTATACCCTGGCTGGTCTCTCTGATCTCGGCGTGCTGAGCGGTAAAAGTCAATTCAGTGCAGATCTATCTATCGATATGAGAGGCGGTATTTCTGCTTTGGTGGTGGATACGGATCTCCTAGGTATGGCTGTAAATTTGCCTGGAGAGCTGGGTAAGACCGAAAATATATTGTCGCCCAGCCGCTTTGATCTGCAATTTCTGGACAGTTATCAGAGTTTGCAATGGCGCTACCAGAATACTCAGGGCTGGGTGCATCTGGATGACCGAGTGTTGCGAGGGTCTATCGGCCTAAGTGCTGTTCCCGCAGTGATCCAAGCGGACCAAGATTGGGTCAGTATTGGTGGTAATTTGGCTGCGATCGATGTTGAAGCTTGGTCTCAGTTGGCCGTGGGAAGCGGCCAGTATGCGGTGGATTGGCAGATGGATAACCTGCGAGTGGGCGAGCTCGTGGTAGGTGATTTGATTTTCGGTGATCTTAGGTTGGCGGGTCGTCGACGCGTTGGCGAATTCATTTTCTCGGTGCAGGCCGACGACCTGGTTGGCAGAGTGGACTTAACTGATGCTGAGCGTCTTGGCATAGATTTAGATTTTCTTCGGCTACCTGCTCCGAACTCTGTAACGGCTGACCCAGAAGCGGATCTGTCTAACGACGTTGCTGGGTTGTCTGCTGCTGATCCCCTAAGCATTGAGCTGGGCCGATCCTTGCCTGCGGCGTGGGTCGCTGTAGAGGAACTGCGCATAGGCAATGAAGATTATGGTAACTGGCAATTTGAAATTAAGCCTGACCAGGACAGCATAAACTTTGATGCGCTAAATGCGGATGTGAGAGGTGTGCATCTGCGCAATGCCCAATTTATTTGGGACTTGTCCGACAACACTACGGCCTATTCCGGCCGCGTAGCACTCGATGACCTTGCCCTTACACTGCCAATGTGGGACTTCGCGCCGACAATGGAGACCGAGAGCGCCTCGCTGCAGGTGGATCTGCAATGGCCGGGTTCGCCACCAAATATAGAGTTGCTGGGGTTGCATGGCAGCATGAATTTCAAGGCCAAGAATGGTCGATTTTTGGATGCTGATACGTCAGCTAATGGTTTACGGTTGATCAGTTTGTTCACGCCCTCTGCACTTGCCAAAAGAATCAATAAGTTCGATTTTTCAGACATCGTCGATGATGGTATGAGCTTTGATCGACTCAGTGCCACAGTAAGTGTGGGTCAAGAGGAAATGGTATTTACTGACCGCATGATTGTTGAAAGCCCATCCTCTTCTTTTGAATTTGGCGGTCGCGTTAATCTGCGTTCAGAAATGCTCGATAACGAAATGATCGTTACCCTGCCCGTCAGTAGTTCATTGCCCTGGTACGGCGCTTATCTGGCGCTCGCAAATCCTGTGGCGGGCCTGAGTGTTATGCTGGGTGAGCAAATACTGCGCAAGCCTATTCAGCAATTCAGCAGTGCTAAGTTTGCCATTACCGGCACGCTTGAAGAGCCTCAAGTGAAGTTTGTAAGTTTGTGGGATAAAAGCATGAAAGCTGCACCACAACCGGGTAGCCTTGCGCCGATAGGTGAGCCAGCTCAAGAGGCGGAGGCGCCGCCGCTTGAGCCCGCTGTGACGGATAGTGGTGGGACTCAGAGCATCGCTGAGCCGCTGGCAGAAACAGCTGATCCTGCTGATGTTTCCCCCGCGGCAGAAATTCCAGCGGCCATCACTGTGGCTAAGAAAGACAAAGACGAACCATAGACGTCTTGATGGTCGGAAAAATACATCATAAGTAGTAATAAATGAGTGAACTGATACAGAGGGTAGAGGCGGAGCTATTGGCGCCGAAGGGCATTGAGTCTGCGGATGTGCAGAGTGCCATCGAGCATATGCTGGGGCGCAATGTAGATTATGGTGAGGTTTTTATTCAGAGCGCTCGCTCCGAGTCCTTCGGTATTGAAGACGGCATTGTCAAAGATGGGGCTTTTTCGGTTGACGCAGGAATCGGGGTGCGGGCGTTGGCGGGCGAAAAAACTGGTTTTGCCTATTGTGAAGACATTCGTGCTGATGGATTACACAAGGCCGCAGTTGCTGCGAAGTCAGTAGCTGGTGCTGGTTCGCGCGGGCCTGCACAGGGTCTTCGAGTGGTCAGTGCAGACTCGTTGTATAACACTCAGGATCCTATAAGCAGTTTGTCTCAAGAGCAGAAAGTCGCTTTGTTGCAACAGGTAGACCAAACCGCTCGAGCCGTTGATCCAAGAGTCAAAGAAGTCAATGTGCGAATCGCAGCCAGTCACTCGAGTATGTTGGTAATGGCCAGTGACGGAACGTTTAGCGCTGACATTCGTCCGTTAGTACGGTTGGACGTATCGGTTATTGCCGAGGATCAAGGCCGGCGCGAGCGTGGTAGTGCCGGTGGCGGTGGGCGCAGAGATCTGGCGTCGTTGTCCGCCGGAGATTGGGCCGACGATCTAGCGCGTGAGGCAGTGCGCATGGCGCTAATAAATTTGGATGCGGTTGACGCGCCGGCAGGGCCAATGCCGGTGGTACTCGGCCCTGGTTGGCCAGGAGTTTTATTGCATGAAGCTGTTGGACATGGATTAGAGGGTGACTTTAACCGTAAGGGTAGCTCTGCATTTTCTGGCCGAGTTGGCGAGCAAGTTGCTTCCAGTCTCTGTTCGGTAGTAGACGATGGCACCTTGGCCGAGCGTCGGGGGTCTTTGAGTGTTGATGACGAGGGAACGCCGACGCAAAACACTATGCTGATCGAAAACGGTATTTTGCGTGGCTACATGCAAGATAAGCTGAATGCTCGACTCATGAATGTTGCTGCAACGGGTAATGGTCGCCGCCAGTCCTACGCCCATGTGCCCATGCCGCGGATGACCAATACCTATATGTTGCCTGGGCAGGATGTGCCAGAGGACATTATTCGCTCAGTGTCGCGGGGTGTATACGCGGTGAATTTTGGTGGTGGTTCTGTAGATATCACTTCAGGGCGTTTCGTGTTTTCCGCTACCGAGGCTTATCTGATTGAAGATGGCAAGGTTACGGCGCCGATACGTGGAGCAACCCTCATAGGCAATGGTCCCGAGGTCATGAATAAGGTGTCTATGGTGGGTAATGACCTTGGGCTGGATGCGGGAGTAGGCGTGTGTGGTAAAGATGGTCAGTCAGTGCCGGTAGGCGTAGGCCAGCCCACCCTTAAGGTCGATGAGATCGTTGTTGGCGGAACGCAGGCCTAAAATGTATCGGATGTCTCTAGTTGTTCGCGTAAGAAACGGAATAGTGCCCGTGCAGCCTTTTTTTGCGCGGGAGATTGCAATTCATTTGCATTTGCTGAGTCGGCGCTGGTGACGCGTTTGAGTAATTGGCGCAGCTTTTGACGATCAATATGAGGTTGTTCGCGGAGCAGTTCAGTCAGATGTTGCGGGTCCTCAAGCAAGCGGTCCCGCCATTGCTCAACGATGTGCAAGGCATGCCGCGCAGCATTAGATTCGCCTCGCAAGTGCTGCAGTTGGCGCTCGATCGCTTCGGTATCGAGTTTGCGCATAAGGCGGCCAATGTATTGCAACTGGCGGCGACTGCCCTCGCGACTTTTGATGCGGCCATGTTCTTCAATCGCGAGGCTAAGGGAAGGAGGCAGTTCGAAGGTGGCTAAATCTTGGGCCTTGAGTTGGGTCAATGCGCGTCCCACATCTTGTAATCGAGTGGCTTCGCGTTTGCGTGCACTTTTTGATGGTTCTTCAGTCATTCGTCTGGGAAGAAAATAGTGGAATTTATTAAGCAACAAGCTGAGTTAGAACAGCTGGTACACGATATTCTCAAAGAAGCGCGCCAGCAAGGAGCGGATCAGGCTGAGGTGTCTGTCAGCGCCGAGGAAGGCCTTGGGGTAAGTGTGCGCAAGGGCGACCTTGAAACTTTGGAGTTCAATCAAGATCGCGGGTTTGGTATCACGGTTCAGTTTGGCCAGCGTCGTGGTACAGCGAGTACTACAGACAGCAGCGTAGATGCAATTAAAGAAACGGTAACCGCGGCTAAGAATATCGCTCGATTTACTGAAGACGATCCCTACTGTGGCCTAGCGGATGCAGAGCTGATGCCGCAACAGCCAGAGGATCTGGATATGTATCATCCCTGGCTTTTGGACCCCGATGCGGCTCAACAGGTGGCAATAGAATGTGAATCGGCGGGGTTGGATGTCGATGCGCGTATCGTTAACTCAGATGGTGCGCAGATTGGCACGCAACAGGGTATTCGCGTGTATGGCAATAGCCATGGTTTTGTTGGCAGCTATGCCAGTACCCGACACAGCTTGAGCTGCGTGCTGATTGGCGAAGATGCAAACGGCATGCAGCGTGACTATTGGTATACCGTTGCGCGCAGTGCCGATGAACTTGAGTCAGCGGTGCATGTCGGCCAAACGGCTGGCGCAAGGACAGTTGCGCGACTCGCGCCCCAGAAAGCGCCAACGGGAACTTTTCCCATTATGTTAGCTCCGCAACTGGCCTCCGGTTTGATTGGTCACTTATTAGGCGCGATCAGCGGTGGTGCTCAGTATCGTAAGGCGAGCTTTTTGCTCGACAGTCTGGGGCAGCAGGTTCTGCCGACGTGGCTGTCGCTTCAGGAGTCTCCGTTGTTGTCGTGTAGCTTGGGTGGCGCATATTTTGATGCGGATGGTGTTGCCACGCGGCCAAATCGGTTCGTCGATGCAGGGATTCTGAATAGCTACGTCCTGTCTGTTTATTCCGCACGTAAGCTAGACCTGGCGACTACGGCCAACGCCGGCGGGGTGCACAACTTGGCATTGTTGGGGCC
>Ga0066825_10000635_pt1 | contig 11125 bp, 7 predicted proteins | sample ETNtaG_6_FD_65608 | JGI IMG/M metagenome (GOLD analysis project Ga0066825, IMG submission 65608) | Marine microbial and viral communities from oxygen minimum zone, Eastern Pacific Ocean - ETNP201306SV45 | ecosystem: Environmental > Aquatic > Marine > Oceanic | place: Pacific Ocean: Eastern...
AAAAGATTTTGGTGCACAGGGCATTTTTGTAGAAGTATTTAGCTCGTTGGCTTCGGTTGAAGCGGATAACAACGGTTCTGACAATAATGAATTCCAAGTTTCATTGGGGATGAGTTTGGGTCGAAAGTGGATAAACAAAAGTGGTTTTACTTTTGAAACTTTTTTGGGAATGGGTCGCTATCTTCTCGATTCTGAAGAAGGAAATGAAGCCCACGGACGCATTGGAATTGCTATCGGAAAGCGCTTCTAAGAGTTTGCTAAAGCTTTTTTAACAGATACTGCATCTCCAATCATTGCACCTAGTTTTGCAATCGATATCCGTTCCTGAGACATTGTATCACGATGACGCAGAGTAACCGTTTGATCTTCTAAGGTTTGATGATCAACCGTCACGCAAAAAGGGGTTCCTAGAGCATCTTGACGTCTGTAACGACGACCTACGGCATCCTTTTCATCGTAGGCAACTTCTAAGTCCCACTTTAAATCAGCGACTATTTGTCGAGCTACATCTGGAAGCCCGTCTTTTTTGACCAAAGGCAACACCGCCACTTTGGTAGGTGCTAAAACGGCCGGTAAGCGAAGTACCGTTCGCAGAGAACCATCTTCCAATGTTTCTTCCTGAAGGGCGTGAGAAAATACCGCCAAAAACATACGGTCTAAGCCCACTGAAGTTTCTAAAACATAAGGGACATAATTCTCTCCTTTTTCTGGGTCGAAATACTGCAATTTTTTTCCTGAATATTTCTCATGACTAGCTAAGTCAAAATCAGTTCGTGAGTGGATGCCTTCTAACTCTTTAAAGCCAAAAGGAAATTTGAATTCTATATCACAAGCCGCATCTGCATAGTGGGCCAACTTATCATGGTCATGAAAACGGTAGTTTTCCGCACCCATTCCTAAAGACAAGTGCCACTTCAAACGGGCTTCTTTCCAATGGGCATACCATTCTTTTTGAGATCCAGGTGGGATGAAAAACTGCATTTCCATCTGTTCAAACTCTCTCATGCGGAAAATAAACTGACGTGCAACTATTTCATTGCGAAAAGCTTTTCCGGTTTGGGCAATTCCAAAAGGCAATTTCATGCGGCCAGTCTTTTGAACATTCAAAAAATTGACAAAAATCCCTTGAGCGGTTTCTGGTCGTAAGTATAGGTCCGTCGCATGCTCAGCAGAAGCACCCAATTTGGTTCCAAACATCAAGTTGAATTGCTTTACATCAGTCCAATTTTTAGATCCTGATAAAGGACAAACAATTTCCAACTCTTCAATTAGATTTTTAATGTCTGTTAAATCTTCCTTTTCTAAGGATTTTCCCATACGAGAAAGAATGGAGCTGGCTTTTTCTTTATAACCCAATACTCTTGGATTGGTACTAACAAACTGTTCTTGGTCAAAAGCATCTCCAAATCGTTTGGCCGCTTTCTTGACTTCTTTTTCAATTTTAGATTCCAATTTGGCCACATAGTCCTCTATCAAGACATCGGCACGATAACGTTTTTTAGAATCTTTGTTGTCAATCAAAGGATCGTTAAATGCATCTACATGACCAGAAGCTTTCCATGTAGTAGGATGCATAAAAATGGCGGCATCTAAGCCCACAATGTTTTCGTTGAGCTGTACCATGGCTTTCCACCAATAATTTCGAATGTTATTTTTGAGTAAAACCCCCTGCTGGCCATAATCGTATACGGCGCTTAAGCCATCATACACGTCACTTGATGGAAAAACAAATCCATACTCTTTGGCATGGGCGATGACTTTTTTAAATTGATCTGTTGCTGACATGGCGCAAAAATAAGGTTTCTTTTCGTAAATTGTCAGAGATAAGTAGCCCCAATGCGTTCTGTTTTTGTTGAGTTGGTACAAGTTTTTGTTCCCAAGCTATGTTTGGGGTGCCAATGCAGTCTTCCAAAATCCCTACACCAATTGTGCCTGAGTTGCCTAGAAAAGTTACCTCTTACCCACTATGAAAAATCTCCTATCAACCCTTTATATAAACTTCTTATTTGTCAGAACGGTATAGAGGGTGCCGTCTCACTATTTTTTTTTGAAAAAGAGGGGCTTTTACAAAAACTGATTCACTCCCTTAAGTATAAAGGACAATACGGCTTGGGTGTTTTTTTTGGTCAAATGTTGGCTAAAAAATTGGCAGCAGCTAACCTCAAGTCCTACACTATGGTTATCCCAGTCCCTTTACACAAAAAACGACAACGCCTTAGGGGCTACAACCAAGTGGCAGGTTTTGGAAAAGCCTTGGCTCAAACTTTAGGCATTGCCTACAACGACCGTTTGTTGTATCGCCATAAACCCACCAAAACATTGGTTCGTATGACCCGAGAAGAAAGATGGGAACAGGTACAGGACGCTTTTGGAGTTCATAACCTTAGTGCTCTCAATGGGCATCATATATTGTTGGTAGACGATGTCATAACTACGGGGGCTACCTTGGCGGCCGCTGTCAGAGCTGTCACTGCTCTAGGGGAAGTACAAATATCCGTCGCAGCCATAGCCTTTGCCCAATCACCCCTTCCTTAGTCGTGAAAATAGTCGTTTCTTTGTAGGAATGAAACGGTCCATAGAATTCGTTTTGTTTGTGTTAGTGGTGCTCATGTTTGTGCAGTGTGCTCGGCGTGGTAGCCCTACAGGTGGTCCTGAGGACGAAAATCCTCCTATTCTTGTTCGTGCGATCCCGGAAGCCAATGCTACTCAATTTGAAGATACACGCATCAGGCTCTATTTTGATGAGTATATCAAGTTCAACAAGCTCAAAGAGCAGCTTATTATATCTCCTCCACTACCTAACTCTGCATACAATATTACACCGCAAGGAAGTGCCGCAAAGTACATACAGATTGATTTAAACGACACCCTGCAAGGCAACACTACTTATAGCTTTAATTTTGGCCAAAGCATCGTAGACAACAACGAAGGCAATCCTTATCCGTATTTTAAATATGTCTTTTCTACTGGAGAATACGTGGATTCTCTGGCGGTTAGGGGCACCATAGGAGATGCATTCGGCAGAGAGACCGACAATTTTGTATCGGTCATGCTTTATGCTGTTGACAGTACTTATACAGACTCCATCATCTACAAAAAACAACCTACCTACCTCACCAACACCTTGGACAGTCTGGCCTTTTTTGAAATTGCCAATGCCAAAGCTGGGCAATATTTGTTGGTCGCTCAAAAGGATGTAGCCAATAACTATACCTTTGATCAACAAGTCGATAAAATCGCCTTTTCTAGCTCTTTTATTGAACTTCCAACTGACAGTCTTTTTCACCTAGACTTGTTTTTGGAAAAAGCTGATTTTTCATTTGGAAGAAGCTTTCAAGCTGGGCAAAATCGCATCGGGTTTGGGTATGTTGGAGATCCAGAAGGGATTGATGTTGAACTCATCACCCCTTTGCCTGACAGTATAAAAACCACCATCAGCTATGACAAAGAAACCGATACACTGTATTTCTGGTATAAAAATCTTGTTGTAGATTCACTACTGTTTGAGCTCAAACGCGATACCCTCGTTAAAGAAGTGGTACATCGTTTACGACCCGAAGTATTGGATTCCTTGACCCTTAGCCCGTCTCATAATGGACGTATCAACCTAGCAGATTCGTTGCGCATAACGACCAATACGCCCATTGATAAGATCGACAACCGCTTGATAAAATTGTTTGACAAAGACACCGTACCTGTTCCTTTTGAAGTCCTTGTAGAGAATCCTCACGACCTAAGGGTTGAATTTGAAATGTTGCCCAATGATAACTACCAACTCGAGTTGCTCCCAGGAGCCATTTCCGATTTTTTTGAAACCACTCACGATACTTTAAAATACACATTCAAAACAGGAAGTCGTACAGACTTTGGTGGGCTCTATTTACAGGTCTTTGATGTCCCTAGCTATCCAATCATCATTCAACTAACCGACGAAAAAGAAAATGTTGTGCGCAGTCTGTATGTTACCGAACCTCAGCGTCAATATCCTTTTTTATTGCTAAAGCCCAACAAGTACTACTTACGTGTGATTGTCGATGAAAATCAAAATGGAGTTTGGGATTCTGGGCGTTATTTAGAAAGGCGCCTTCCAGAGCCAGTGTACCATTACGAGCCATTATTGGACGTACGCGCCAATTGGGAGCTGCAAGAACGTTTTATTTTAAAATAAAATCATCTCTATCCTCTAGAAAAGGTAGCTTCTTTCGAGTGTCATATAGTCGTTGCTTGTCCAAAGTGACCTGTCCTTGAGTCGTATTGGTGTTTAAATACAACATTTCATTGCCTAACATATCGTAGACAGCAGATGCTCCAGTGTATTGAATGCGATATGCATCCTTACCTGTTCGATTGACGCCGACAGAAAAAGCCATATTTTCAATGGCACGAGCACGCAACAATGCATTCCACGCTTGAATACGAGTTTGGGGCCAATTGGCGACACATAGCAGCAAATCGTATGGGTCTGTATTGCGAGTAAAAACAGGAAATCTTAAATCATAACAAACAATAGGTCGAATCCGCCATCCTCGAAATTCAATGGTTTTAATTTGAGTACCTCGAGTGTAAACCCTTGCCTCTCCTGAGGGGGTATAGGGGTGGTATTTGTCATAAGTGTCTAATTGGCCATCGGGGTGGGCAAAATAGAACCGATTGAAGTAATCATTCGCTTCCCTTATGGCCAAACTTCCACAGATAGCTGCTTTCCGTTGATGTGCTTGGGTGAGCATCCATTGCACAGTAGGTCCGTCAGAGGGCTCTGCCACTTCGTTTGGGGTCATGGTAAAGCCCGTAGCAAAAGTTTCAGGCAATACAAAAAGATTGATTTCTTCTTCGGATTTGTTCATCAAATCTTCAAAGATGCGCCGATTGGCTTCGGGGTCATGCCAAACTAAATCGGATTGGACAAGGAAAAGGCTTAGACCATTCATCTCATAAAGATAAAGATTTCAAACAGTCTTTAATATCACAAAAAAAGCCCAATAAAGCTTTAAGAAAAATGAAGGTTAGCCCTTAATATTAGCTGAAAGGTATTCTCGGTTCATTCGGGCAATGTTTTCCAAAGATATCCCCTTAGGACATTCGACCTCACATGCACCCGTGTTGGTGCAATTCCCAAAGCCCTCTTCATCCATTTGCTTGACCATATTAAGCACGCGGTCGGTAGCCTCTACTTGACCTTGAGGCAACAAAGCATATTGTGAAACTTTGGCCGACACAAACAACATGGCGGAAGCATTTTTGCAAGTGGCTACACAGGCGCCGCAACCTATACAAGTTGCCGCATCGAAAGCCTTGTCTGCATCTGCTTTTTCAATAGGGATGGCATTGGCATCTTGGGTGTTACCTGATGTATTTACCGAAACAAAGCCCCCTGCGTGTTGGACACGATCAAAAGCGGTTCGATCTACCACTAAGTCTTTGATTACTGGAAAGGCTTTGGCACGGAAAGGCTCAATGTAGATGGTGTCACCATCTTTAAACTTACGCATATGGAGCTGACATGTGGTAACCAAACGATCAGGGCCATGAGCTTCCCCATTGATGAACATAGAACAAGAACCACAAATTCCTTCGCGACAATCGTGATCGAAAGCCACAGGTTCAATGCCTTTTGCAATAAGTTGTTCGTTAAGGACGTCCATCATTTCCAAAAAGGACATGTCAGGAGATACGTCTTCAATTTGATAGGTCTGCATGCTTCCTTTTGCGGTTGCATGGGCTTGACGCCAAATTTTTAAATTCAATTTCATCATCCTATTTTTTTAAACCTATTTATACGATCGGGTTTTGAGTTCCACATTTTCAAAAGTCAGCGCCTCTTTGTGAAGCTTTGCTTTGCCCGGATCTCCTGTGTATTCCCAAGCAGAAACAAAAGCAAAATCGTTATCATCACGCAATGCTTCACCTTCTGGAGTTTGAGATTCCTCTCTAAAATGCCCCCCACACGACTCTGTACGCTCCAAGGCGTCTTTGGCAAATAACTCTCCTAGTTCTAGAAAATCAGCAACTCTTAAAGCCTTGGCCAACGACTCATTAAATGAATCCGCAGTCCCAGGAACTGTCACATTTTTATAAAAATCTTCACGTAATGCCCGTACTTCTTTTATGGCTTCCTTAAGTTCGTCTTCGTTGCGTGACATTCCGCATTTGTTCCAGATAATTTTACCTAGTTTTCTGTGATAATCGTCAACGGTCTTGTCGCCTTTGTTGTTCATCAAGGCTTCTATTTTTTGACGTACTTCCTTTTCTGCCGCTTCAAACTCTGGCGCATCTGTAGAGATGGGCCCGGTACGAATGTCATCCGCCAAATAATCTCCAATAGTATAGGGTAATACAAAATAACCATCTGCTAAGCCTTGCATCAATGCCGATGCTCCTAAACGGTTGGCGCCATGGTCAGAAAAATTGGCTTCTCCAATGGCAAAACAACCTGGAACCGTGGTCATCAAATTGTAGTCAACCCACACACCTCCCATGGTGTAGTGAACGGCTGGGTAAATCATCATTGGTGTCTCGTAAGGGTTCTGATCAACGATTTTTTCATACATCTGAAATAGATTGCCATACTTAGCTTTGACAATCGCTTTCCCCAATTTCTGTACAAGTGCAAGATCGTTTTCGTCTAGCCCTTTTACGTGAGCTTCTTCTTTGCCATAACGCTCAATGGAAGCGGCAAAGTCTAAGAACACTGCTTCGCCTGTTTTGTTGACTCCATATCCTGCATCGCAACGTTCTTTGGCCGCTCGAGAAGCAACATCTCTAGGGACCAAATTCCCAAAGGCAGGATAGCGTCGCTCCAAATAATAGTCACGCTCATCCTCTGCCAAATCAGTGGGTTTCAGTCGACCTTCTCTGATGGCCTGAGCATCTTCTTTCTTTTTAGGCACCCATATACGTCCGTCATTACGTAGTGATTCGGACATCAGGGTAAGTTTCGATTGATGGTCTCCCGAAACGGGTATACATGTTGGGTGGATTTGCGTAAAGCAGGGGTTGGCAAAATGCGCCCCTTTTTTATGAATTTTCCAAGCAGCAGACACATTGCTACCCATTGCATTCGTTGAGAGGAAAAATAAATTTCCATAGCCTCCAGAAGCAATGACAACGGCATGAGCTGCATGGCGCTCAATCTCACCAGTAACCAAGTTTCGGGTGATGATTCCTCGAGCTTTGCCATCGACTACTACCAAGTCCATCATTTCATGACGGCTGTACATCTTGATTTTACCACGACCTATTTGACGATTCATCGCTGAATAGGCGCCCAATAACAACTGCTGACCCGTTTGGCCTTTGGCGTAGAATGTTCGAGAAACCAATACCCCTCCAAATGAACGGTTATCTAGCAGTCCTCCATAATCTCTTGCAAAAGGAACCCCTTGTGCTACACATTGGTCTATGATGTTGGTCGATACCTCCGCAAGTCGATGCACGTTGGCTTCTCGTGAACGGTAATCGCCCCCTTTGATGGTGTCATAAAACAAGCGATGGACAGAATCTCCGTCTCCTTGATAATTTTTAGCTGCGTTGATCCCCCCTTGAGCAGCAATCGAGTGTGCGCGTCGTGGAGAATCTTGAAAGCAAAAAGCTTTGACGTTATAACCAAGCTCCGCTAAGGTTGCCGCTGCAGACCCTCCTGCCAATCCCGTTCCGACGACAATCACGTCGATTAGGCGTTTGTTGGCTGGGCTGACCAAGCGAATATCGTTTTTATGTTTTGTCCACTTATCGGCAAGTGGTCCTTGTGGAATTTTTGCGTCTAACTGGGCCATATTAATGATTTAAGTAATGAAAGATTGCGATGCCAGCAAAACCTAAAGGAATGGCAATGGCATACAATTTCCCAAATCCTTTGATGGTTGGGGTGTATTTGTTGTTAACCCCCAAAGATTGGAAAGCTGAAGAAAAACCATGTAACAAGTGCAAGGCAAGGAAAACAAAAGACACCACGTACAGACCCACACGTATGGGGTCTTCAAACTTGTGTACCAATTCTTCGTAATATCTGTTGGGGTCTTCTGGAAGAAACTCAATGTATTTGTAGTTTATTTCTGGAACCCAAAAGTCGTAAAAATGCAATCCTAAAAAAGATAAAACAACCGCACCTGATACAAGCATATTACGTGACATCCAACTTGCGTTGGCGCTTCCTTTGTAGCTGGCATAACTCACAGCACGTGCGCGCTTGTTTTGCCATTCCAAGACAAATCCCATAATAAAATGAAACATGACTCCAAAAATCAATACTGGCTGTAAAGCAAATTGCACCAGCGGATTGGTTCCCATAAAATGAGAAAGTTCGTTAAACAGCGATTCGCTAAAAACTGATGTCAGGTTGATTGCAAAATGCTGAAGCAAAAAGACAATCAAAAACAAGCCTGAAAGAGCCATAGCTACTTTGCGGATAATGGAACTGAGGCGTGCAGCACCCATAGATTTTTTGTTTGGTTTAATAAGCAAAATTAGGTGCTGGCAACTTGTTGACCAAGAATAATATAGCCTTTTTGGTTTGGAAAAATTCTAAATAGCGTTTTGTTGAGGTTTTTGGGCTGAAAAACTAAAAAAAAGGAGGGAATGTTAAACAAAATGAGGCCTTATTCAATCTTGAATTCAGCATAGATACCGCTTAGGTGCAAATGGTAACTTCCTTTCGGCAAGTAATACAATCCATCATCAGCCATTTGAACTTCTCGATGTTTGCGTTGAAAGGCTCGGATATTTTCTTCGTGAATTGTAAGATCATAAGTCAAATAATTGAGCCCAATTTGAAGATCAAGTGAAGTGCGATAGACCTCCACCCCTTTTTTTGTAGCGATGTGCATATCGATGCTTTTTTCTTGATCAGAAAAGACCACAAAGGTTTGTTTGGGTTTAAGCGGTTCAGACCACACATTTCGGATTTGTCCCCAACGATCGTTGTGGTCAATGTCGCTGATGGGAAATAAATGAAGTGATTTTCCAATTACTTCAGGTAATTGTTGAATGTGTTGCAGATCCACTTTGTAGATCGATCGTCCATGCGTACCTAATAACAAGTGGTTTTTGTCGGGCTGAATCACCAAGTCATGCACCGCTACATGAGGCAAAGAGTCTTTAAAAGCGTGCCATTGTGCGCCACCATCTATGGATACATAAGCAGCGTTGTCGGCGCCTACATACAATATGTTGGGGTTTGTTGGGTCTTCTTTTATCACATTGATTGGAGATGGAGGTAAATTTCCGTTCAAAGCCGTCCAGGTGGTTCCCATGTCCTTACTGACATACAGATAGGGGCGAAAATCATCGTTTCGGTATCCGTTGAGTGCCACATAGATGTGACTGGGGTCATGAGCAGAAAATTGTACACGGCTCACCCATAAATTTTGTGGAAGCGAGTCGCTAATGCGTTTCCAAGAGGCTCCACCGTCTTGTGAAAGCTGAACATACCCATCATCGGTGCCCACGACCAGCGTCCCAAATTTAAAGGAAGACTCATCTAAGGTTGTGATGGTTCCATAGGGTACATTTCCTTGTTTGCCGCCTTGGGTCAGATCATTAGAAAGAGTCGTCCATTCATCACCTTGATTCATAGAGCGGTGTAGTTTGTTGCTCCCCATATACAAAATGTCTTGATTATGAGATGATAGCAGTATGGGAGTCTGCCAATTGAACCGAAGGGGCGATTCACCCAATTGGTGTTTGGGTTGGATATTGGTTCTTTTATTAGCCGCTCTGTCAATGCGAAAATAATTTCCAAACTGGTAACCAGTGAAAACAATGTCTGTATTGCGGTTGTCAACCTGAATATACATTCCGTCCCCACCCATTATAGAGGTCCAATTGTTATGACCCGTTTGGTGCCAAGCGGGGCTTTCAACGGTAGTATGTGCTGCCACCCAAACCCCATTGTCTTGCAATCCGCCATAAATGTGATAAGGGTCTTGGCGATCGGCGTAGACTGTATAGAATTGACCAACAGAAGGCTCGTTATTTTTGATCCAGTTTTCACCCGCATCGTAACTAATGTTTACTCCGCCATCGTTTCCGTTTATAAGATGATCCGGGTTGTTTGGGTTGATCCACAAAGCATGATGATCTACATGCAAGTTAGACGCGTTGATGTCTGTATAAGTTTTGCCGCCGTCATTGGATTTTAAAAATGGTACCCCGTAGATATAAATGACTTCCTTGTTCTTTGGGCTTACATGAATTTGTCCAAAATAATAGCCATAGCTAAAATAAACATCGTCTAGGTAGTCATTATGAGTTTTTGTCCAACTAAGACCTCCATCCCTGCTTCGGTAAACTTCGGCACCAATAACTGGGGTGTCGAAAAGTTGACTGTTCGCATCTTCTAAATAAAGGGCCAAATCAGCAGGTGTTACTTTACCCAACTTTACCTCTTTTTTAACAGACTCGGCTGTATATTTCTTGGGAAATCTATTGTTGCGTAAATAGTCTTCAAGTAAACTGTCATTAACAGCAAAAAAACCTTCTAACGATAGGGTCTTAAAATCTTCTTTTTTTAGACCTTGATCTGATGGGTCTTTTTCTGCAGGTCGGCGGTTTTGATTGTCTAAAATGGCATAGATTTCATCATTACCATAAGCTGCTAAGCCAATACGTCCTACTCCATCTCCCTGTGGGAAACCCGATGTGGGGGTTGAGATCAATGTCCAACTATCTCCCGCGTCTGTGCTTTTATAAATACCCGAAGCCAAACCGCTACCTGTGAAATTCCAGGCCTTTCGGTCTTTTTGCCATGCTGCAGCATACATGATGTCAAAGTTTTCTGGCGATACACTGATGTCAATAATTCCTGTGCTTTCATTGATAAACAAGGTTTGTTCCCAAGTCTGACCACCGTCTTGGGTTTTAAAAACACCGCGTTGGGTATTGGGCGTATACAGGTGTCCCGTAACCCCAACAACAACTTCGTTGGGATTGTTGGGGTTGATTTCGATTTTTCCAAAGTGATGGGCATCTTCTAGTCCGGTAAGCTGCCATGATCTGCCTCCATCTTCAGATTTTAGGAGTCCGATACCTGCGTAAGACGATCGGGAAGCATTGTTTTCGCCGGTTCCCACCCAGAGTGTGTTGTTTTTCCAATCAACCGCAATGTCTCCAATATTTTGGGTAGGGCTGT
>Ga0066825_10000636_pt1 | contig 11114 bp, 9 predicted proteins | sample ETNtaG_6_FD_65608 | JGI IMG/M metagenome (GOLD analysis project Ga0066825, IMG submission 65608) | Marine microbial and viral communities from oxygen minimum zone, Eastern Pacific Ocean - ETNP201306SV45 | ecosystem: Environmental > Aquatic > Marine > Oceanic | place: Pacific Ocean: Eastern...
CGTTCACAACACGAAAATAGAGACCGAGCCATGCAAATGTTACGTTCTCAACTTTATGAGATTGAGCTTCAAAACAAAAGAAAAACAAGAGATGCAATTGAGGCCAATAAAATGAAAATCGAATGGGGGTCTCAAATTCGAAATTATGTGATGCAACCCTATAAAATGATAAAAGATGTAAGAAGCGGATATGAAACAAGTGACGTTAGCTCCGTTTTGGATGGAGGACTAGACCCTTTTCTTCAATCTTTTTTAATGACAAATCAAGAATCTAAATCAAATCAACTGTTATGATAAATACAATTGTTTTTGACCTTGGCGGTGTTCTAATTGACTGGAACCCTGAATATGTTTTCCTGAAAGAATTTCGCGGAGATCGTGAAAAAATGAACTGGTTTTTTGAAAATATTTGTACCTCAGAATGGAATGAACAACAAGATGCTGGATATAACTTAGAACAAGCAACCCTTGAACGAATTGCGCTCTTCCCAGAACATGAGCGTCATATTCGAATGTATTATGGTGAATGGGAACAGATGCTTGGTTATGAGCTTACTGGAACAGTAGAAATTCTAAAAAAACTACATCAATCTACCGATTACTCGATCTACGCATTGACCAACTGGAGCGGAGAGACCTTCCCTGTTGCGCTGCAAAAATTTCCCTTTTTATCATGGTTTGAGGGTATTGTTGTCTCTGGCGATGAGAAACTCGTGAAACCAGACCTTGCAATCTATAAATTATTGTTAGACCGATATAATCTAGATGCTAAGACTTGTGTATTTATCGATGATCGAGCTGACAATGTCCAGGCGGCTGTTCATTTGGGATTTAAAGGAATTCAATTTTCAAACGACCGTCAACTTCGAAATGAACTACTTGAACTAAACATCAAAATATAATGATAAGAAACACAACTTTAATTTTTATTTTTTTTCTAATTACTCTTGCAAGCTTTGGGCAGTCCGGCCAAATTGTTTTGAGTGGAATCATAACCGATGCTGAGAGCAGTGAGCCACTACCCTATGCCACTGTGTCTGTTTACAATCACTATGGGGATTTAGCAGATGGAGGAATTGCTGATGAAAATGGGGTTTTTAAACTCAATCTACCTCCAAATGACTATTCACTAAACTTTGAATATATCGGGTTTGAAAGTGTGACTATAGACATTAAACCATATCCAAACAATATCAACATTGGAACAGTTAAGCTCATTTCATCATTTGATTCTCTAGAGGGTGTCGATGTCGTAGGACAAAGTGCAGAAGTTGAAATTCGTTTAGATAAACGTGTTTATAATGTTAGTAAAAACAACCTCATTCGAGGCGGAACAGTGTCTGATGTGTTGGAAAATGTACCCTCTGTTTCAGTTGATATTGATGGGAATATAGAACTTCGAGGAAACAATAACGTACGAATTCTAGTTGATGGCAAACCATCGGGGCTAATTGGGCTCGGTGGCATCGACGCATTGACTAGACTACCTGCAGAATCTATCGAGAAAGTTGAAGTAATCACCTCACCTTCTGCGCGTTACCAAGCCGAGGGCACTACAGGAATTATCAACATCATTTTGGCCAAACGATTCTTAAAAGGGCTCAATGGGGTGTTTAATCTTTCGGCAGGAAGAAACGACACCTATAGCGGTTCTGCGAATTTAAATTATCGAAAAGGGAAATTTAACTTCTTTACCAATTCAGGATATAGTGACCGCACAAACAAGGGGCGGGCTGTTCAAGATAATGTATACACAGACCCTCTTGAATCGGTAGAACGTTATGTAGAAGAACGTCAATTCAATCGCAGAAGACAAGGGTTTAATGTTAATATTGGACTGGATTATCAAATGACTGAAAAGACTTCGCTAACCATGAGCTGCCTCACGAACGAGAGAGATGGCGACGACAGCACGATCAATGAGCAATCACAATATCAAATAGACGAGGTTTTAGTTACAAACCGTTATGAAAAAGAAATTGACCGAGAGGATAGCAATCAGTTTAGTGTTGATTTTGAACATCAATTCAACAAACAAGGGCACAAACTGACTGCAACTTTACAAACAGAAAAAAATGACGAAACAGAAACTTCTGATATCAATTCATTTTTCGAAAATGGCCAGCCTTCTGATGATAGTGAAATCAATAGAACAGTTGAAAATCAAGAGCGGAACTTGGCACAGCTAGACTATGTGTTTCCAATTGACAAAAACACGCAATTTGAAGCGGGTTATCGAGGAACAGATAACAAAAGAAAAATCGACTTTGAGGTTCAAATTATCGATGAAAATGACAATGCAATGGCAGATGAAAACCTGTCGAATGTTCTCGACTTTGAGCAGGAGGTACATGCGTTATATAGCCAATACGGTAAAAAATTCAATACTTTCTCATTCCTAGCTGGACTGCGTTTTGAAAATACCAGAATATTTGTTGAACAACTCGACTCGAGCTCTCCGCTCAATAACAAAAGCTATAATGATTACTTTCCGACTCTCAATCTTGGTTGGGAAATCAGCCCTACAGCAAGCATCACATTAGGGTATAACCGAAGAATCTCTCGACCGAATGCTTGGACGCTAAATCCGTTCCAGTCCAGATCTAGCAAAACCAGTTATTTTCAAGGAAATCCAAAACTGGATCCGAGCTACTCCAACGGGATTGATATCGGCTATTTAAAACAGTTCAAAAAAGTGACTCTGAACAGTTCTGTTTATTACCGCAAGTCAACGGATGCCGTTAGCCGAGTTGCCATAGTAACTGACGAAACCGTTTTTGTCAACGGCATAGAAACTCCTGTGATACGACGTCTTCCGATAAACCTTGGTACGGAAGAACAATTTGGAGTTGAGTTTAACACTTCTTTACGTTTGATCAAAGGAATGCGAACCAATGCTAGTGTGAATTTCTTTAGACGTATAGAAAAAGGGAATTATCAAGGCATTTCCTACGATTCAAACAACACGAGTTGGTCAGGAAATTTAAGTAACTCATATCGCTTACCTTTTGCTGTTCAGTCTCAATTTTCTGTGCGCTACAGAGGACCAAATGAATCCTCATTTGGGAAGAGTAAAGGATTTCTATACACGGATCTCGCTTTGAGTAAGGACATATTGAATGATAATGCGACAATCAACTTTCGATTCAGTGATTTGTTCAATACTGGGAAGTATGACTATCAAACCATTACTCCTGTAGCTGTAACAGACGGGATTTATCAAAGACGTGAACCCACATATACCCTAACCTTTACATACCGATTTAGACAAGAAAAAAACAGACAGCGCGGTCGAAGGGGATCCTACGGACAGGGAGACTTTGGGGAATTTGAATTATAAAGCTACTCTGACTGTTTAGCTTTTTTTCTTTCTTTAAACCACTCAATCAGGTTACCACTTAACCAGTAAGGAACTACAAAGCCAATGAGGAAAATCATAAGCCAAAAACCCGTTGTAAGTATGGTTAGAAATAGAATAAATCCTAAATATTGTTCAAACGTAAACATAGATAACAATTGATGTTGCAAATTTATTTAGAAAGTTTGATGCACACAAGAAAGGTTGATAAAATCAGCATTTGATTTTTCGTACCTTTGTATAAAGATTTATTTCCATGTCATTCCGAGCCGAAAAAGACACCTTAGGAGTTGTAAATGTACCCAAAGACAAGTATTGGGGTGCCCAGACCGAACGTTCAAGAAATAACTTTAAAATTGGAAACCCCGGTTCGATGCCAATCGAATTGATATATGGCTTTGCTTATCTAAAAAAAGCAGCTGCCTATGCCAATGCTGAACTTGGTGAATTGGAAGAGAACAAGCGAGACCTCATTGCCCAAGTTTGTGATGAAATATTGGAAGGGATGCATGACGATCAATTTCCACTTGTAATATGGCAAACAGGCTCAGGAACGCAGTCAAACATGAATGTCAATGAAGTGATAGCCAATCGTGGTCATGTCCTCGATGGCCAGCTTTTGGGTGAAGGTGAGAAAACATTGCACCCAAACGATGATGTAAACAAGTCGCAATCTTCTAATGACACCTTTCCAACTGGAATGCATATTGCAGCGTATAAACGCATCGTTGAAAACACACTACCTGCGCTATATCAGCTCAAAAAGACTCTTTCTGAAAAGTCTGAACAATTTAAAGATATAATCAAAATTGGACGTACTCACATGATGGATGCTACTCCATTGAGCTTGGGTCAAGAGTTCTCTGGCTACGTCGCACAGATAGAATATGGGATAAAAGCCATTGAAAACAGCTTACCGCACTTGGCCGAGTTGGCTTTGGGTGGAACGGCAGTTGGCACTGGGATCAATACCCCCGATGGCTATGCAGAGCGGGTTGCCGCCTACATTGCCGAATTTACGGGTCATCCATTTGTTACGGCACCCAATAAGTTTGAAGCACTGGCAAGTCATGATGCCTTTGTGGAAACACATGGTGCTTTGCGGCAAGTTGCTGTTTCACTTCATAAGATCGCCCATGATATCCGAGTCATGTCAAGTGGTCCCAGATCTGGAATTGGTGAGTTATCGATTCCTGCAAACGAGCCAGGAAGCTCGATCATGCCAGGCAAGGTAAATCCTACCCAGTGTGAGGCACTCACTATGGTTTGCGCACAAGTTATCGGTAACGATGTTTCTGTTGCGTTTGGAGGCGCACAAGGTCACTTTGAACTCAATGTGTTTAAACCTCTAATGGCCAACAATATTTTGCAGTCAGCTCGTTTACTCGCAGATGCAGTTACAAGCTTTGATATACATTGTGCTCAGGGCATCGAACCCAACAGGAATGTCATTCAAAAACTTGTTGAAAACTCCCTCATGTTGGTGACTGCGCTAAATACAAAAATTGGATATTACAAAGCAGCAGAAATTGTGCAGAAGGCACATGAAGAAAACACAACACTCCGCGATGCTGCCATAGCAACCGGATATATTTCAGGAGAAGAATTTGATCAATGGGTTCGTCCCGAAGACATGATCGGTCGTTAAACCCTTCCTTTAAGAGCATTGAATGCCCATCCAACAGCAATAAAACCTATTCCAGTTAAACTTGACCAGTAGATATATTCAGGATACTTTATTGCACCCAATAGGATTATAACGATGCCTATGATGGTTAAAATCAGAGATGCGATGGCAAAAATCACATTTTTATTGAACTTCATAAAAAGTCGATTGTTTGAATGGTTTGATTTCGCAGAATTTTTCCGTTTGTACGCACGAACTGCGAAAGTACGAAATAATCTTTTGGCTTCTCGTATTTGCTGAGTGTGTCAAGATTTAATACCATTGTTTCAATCTCATTTGGTATATGACCTTCAAACACAATGGACAATGACTGCCCCAATCGCTTGTCTGGCTTTCCAAATACAAAAAACGGAACTGAGATAATCGCTGAAAGCGCTTTTTCAATCTGTTCAGGATGCAGTTTAATCCCTCCGGAATTAATCACAAGGTCGTTCCTTCCTTTCCATAGAAATTGGGTGGGTGATATCAAATCCACACAATCTGTCGTTATGAGGTTTTCAATACCGATATGGGGCGCATGAACAACCAAAGAATCCCCTTGGGTGGAAAACCTAACATGATCAACCGCTGTATAGTGTGTTTCACCTGCACTTAAATTTTGAAGAGCAACATGACTATAGGTCTCCGTCATCCCATAAGTGGAGAAAATTTGACTCGTATGATTCTTTACCTCAGCTCTGAGAAAATCCTCGACAGGGGCTCCTCCAACAATGATTAGTTTAAATTGATCTAAATGGTTGAGAGAACTTTTCAACTGTAGTGGTGTCATCGCCGTAAAGTCATAGGTTTTAGAAACCATTGGCGATGCGGTTGGTTTGATTACATCGATCCATAATCCAGCCAATAAAGCTCGAATCAACATCATCTTTCCTGCGATATGTCGAAGAGGTAGGCAGAGAAGGGCTTGCTGTGTCGGTTGCAGAACAAGTGCTTTCACTGTGGTCATAGCCGAGGCAGACAACATGGCTTTTGGAACAACAATTTGTGTGGGTTTGCCTGTAGAACCACTGGTTTGGAGCTCAAGATGAGGACTATCGGAAAACCAATCCAAAACAAATCGACCCAATTCGTTCAGATATTCTGGCTTTGCGCTACTCAGCTCATGTGCATACTTCAACAGATTGTCACGATCATAAGAAACCCCATTGAGACGAAAATCAGCATGCATTATGAAGAAATAGAAACAGGGCCCGTCAACTTTGATTTCCAGGAAATCCACTTGTATTTTTTACTAAAAATAAATCCAACCAATGAATATATAATAAGAGGAAGGATAATATACTCAGCCAATACAGGATCTGAAACATCTTTATAAATCGAGTTTGTTTGAAAAGCAGTCCAGTCAGAAGTCACTAGCAAAGCAATAACCAAATTATTGGCAGCGTGGAAACCGATGGAGAGTTCAAGCCCTTCGTCCATTAAAGTAATCATTCCTAAAAAGAGTCCTGTAATGACATAGATTGAAATCAACAAATACCCCAATTTGGCTACTTCTGGATTCAATGCGTGAAGAAATCCAAAAGAAATGGAGGTGATCAGCAACGGAGCTAATCGACTTTTGAAAGCTGCACCTAGCCCCTGAAACAAATAGCCTCTCATCAATATTTCTTCAGCAGTTGTCTGCAAAGGAATCATCAGTACGGCTATCAGCACAAGTCCTAAAAAACGTTCAGGATCATAATTCCAAGCGTAATCATCAGGTGAAAACGCTATATCTATGAGGAAGGACAAAACTGCTATGATAGTAACTAACAGAAACGAAAAAACGACACGACTCCAGTCAAACGAGGAACGACTTGTAACAAGAAATTTGAGTGGCTGATCATGCAAAAAACGGACAATAACAAGAATCCCAAAAAATGTAAAAACAAAGGGCAAAAGCATGTAAAATAAGGTCGTGTTTGGATCGAGCACAGAAAGCATTTCAGTTTCAGACATTCCAGCAACTTTTTCAGCTCCTGCCTCTGCCATTAAGGCAATACCAAATGGCATAGAGGCCATAAAATAAACCATTACGATTAGAAAAACGCCAAGAATATAGCGCCACGCATCTGGTTTTCCTTTATATACATTTTCTATAAACATGATTTCAATGTAACGTCAGTGAGTTTGTTTGGATCAAATCCCATATATTGGCCTCTAAGATACAAAGGTACAGCGATATTGTTGGTAAAAAGTCCACCTGTTCCCAGCCCTTGAGGCATAGATGTTTTTTTTGTGCTCACCCATTGTGCAATAGCATTGAGTCCAATGTTACTTTCCAGCGCACTTGTTGCCCACCAGACAACACCATGATTTTCAGCAATTGATACCCACTGATCTGACCCTTGCCAACCCCCTACCAAGCTCGGCTTAATGATGATGTATTGTGGATGAACCTTTTGGATTAGATTCTCTTTATCTTGTTCAGAATTGATGCCGATCAATTCCTCGTCCAGTGCGATTGGAATGGGCGAAGTGTTACACAAATTGGCCATTTCATCCAATTGACCAGGAGCAATTGGTTGCTCGATAGAGTGAATGTCGTACTTTGACAACCTAATCAGTTTTGACATCACATCCTCGCATTGAAAAGCACCATTTGCGTCCAAACGAAGCTCAATATCAGAACTGTTATACTGTTTTCTGATATGATGTAAGAGCTCACATTCCGATTCGAAATCAATCGCGCCAACTTTGATTTTAATACATGAAAATCCAAGTTTAATTTTTTGCTCAAGTTGTATCATCATGCTATCAATATCACCCATCCAGATCAATCCGTTGATTGGAATCATTTGTTGATGGTGAGTAAATTGGGTGTCGAAATGCAAGAAAGGATGATGTGAGTCTAATCCAGAAAAAGCCATTTCAATGGCAAACTGAACAGCAGGAGCTTTTGAGTAGCGTTCTAGAAGAAATTCCTTTCCCTTTTTGAGATGTTGTGGAATATCATCCAAAATGTTTTGAACATCCTGTGGAGACTCTGGACTAAGCCCTTCAATAATGCTGCACTCTCCGATACCGTATTGATCTCCTTTGGAAATTTGAATAAACCAACTGTCTTTGTAACGCAAAACCCCCCTCGATGTCCCACTCGGAGATTTAAATTGAAGTTGGTGTCTCATCCATGAAAATTTCATGCTCAGAAGAAAATTAACAATAAACTAAACGAGATGGCATAAAAGAAAGTCAGCAAAGCAATTTTTTTGAGTTCTGGGTCGAGGGCTTTCTCGCTTTGTTTTTGAAACACAATATTGAGGTGGTGTGATATCGGAATCATCATAATCGCCGACATCACAAAAAAAGCAAAAGCATGGTAAATCAAGCCGTAGACAACTGTTAAAATAAGGGGGGTAACAACCAATGCCAGTTGATATAAGGCCGATTTTTCAGCACCCAGTCGAACAGCAATCGTAGTTTTTCCAAATTGCTTGTCATTTACTCGGTCACGCATATTATTGATATTCAAAACCCCCACGGAAAGTAACCCTATTGAGATTGCTGGAAAAATCAATGAAAAATCAAATTCGAATGTAAATAAGTAATGGCTACCCAAAACACTGACACACCCAAAAAACAGAAAGACAAATAAATCTCCAAAACCCTTATAGCCATAAGCATTAGAGCCAACTGTGTATCGTATAGCAGCAACGATGGCAAAAAAGCCCAATCCCAGAAAACTTAAAGCAGTTCTACTCAATCCAAAAGCGTTATAAACCAATAAAATTGTTAAAAGTACAGCAACCCCAGAAATGATAAAAATTGCTTGGCGAAGTTGTGCTCTAGAAATTAGTTCAGATTGAAGGATTCTTTTTGGACCAAGTCTTTCATCATTATCTGTTCCTTTGACACCATCGCCATAATCATTGGCAAAATTGGATAGCAACTGATAACAAATCGTAGTGAAGATCGCTAGTGTAAATACACTAATATTAAAATCATCTTTCAAAAAGGCTGACGCTGACCCAACTAATATTCCAGATATGGAAAGCGGAATGGTCCTCAATCGAGCTGCTCTGATCCAAGTCGTAAAAGTAACCCTATTCAAAAATTTGATTTTTAACTAGGGAAATTTAGGGTATTTGTCGAAATTAGGACGTCGCTTTTCCAAAAAAGCATTTTTACCTTCTTGCGCTTCTTCCGTTAAATAATACAATAGCGTTGCGTCTCCAGCGAGTTGCATCAACCCGTGTTGTCCATCTAATTCCGCATTTAAACTGCGTTTGATCATGCGAAGTGCCAAAGGGCTTCGTTGTTGCATGAGATCACACCATTCTAATGTGGCAGATTCCAAATCTTCTAAGGGAACAACGCGGTTCACCAGACCCATATCCAAGGCCTCTTGCGCGCTATACTGCTTACACAAAAACCAAATTTCACGCGCTTTTTTTTGCCCGACATGGCGTGCCAAATAAGATGATCCAAAGCCCCCGTCAAAGCTACCTACTTTTGGGCCAGTCTGTCCAAAAATGGCATTTTCACTCGCAATGGTTAGATCACATACAACATGAAGAACATGACCACCGCCAATGGCATACCCATTTACCATGGCGATTACAGGTTTGGGCAACTCCCGAATCTTTTTGTGTAAATCGAGAACATTCAACCTCGGTACGCCATCGTCTCCAATATATCCACCGATTCCTTTAACGTTTTGATCCCCTCCGCTACAAAAAGCTTTATCGCCAGTACCTGTAAAAAGAACAATGTCGATATCATCACGCTCCCTACAAATTTCGATAGCTTGAAGCATTTGCATATTGGTCTCGGGTCGAAATGCATTGTAAACCTCTGGGCGATTGATTGTGATTTTAGCAACTCCGTTGTAAATTTCAAACAAGATATCGGAGTAGGTTTCTATGGGTTTCCAAACTGGTTTCATATTCAATTTTTTACAAAATTAAGACTTAATCTCAATGTTCACTCAAAAACTTAAAATAGGATTGCAAAACAAGATCATTGATATTTGGTGGTGTACTGATTTCTAGTATTTTTCCACGGTTAGATTTTGAAAAAAATCGACCTAAAGCCAACCGCAAACCGATGCTAGTTCGCACACTTTGATAGGACAAGCCATACTGTTTTGCCATGTGCTTTGCAGTTCGTTTATGCTTGGTTTCAAAGTAAGTTTCAAAGCCAGGCGTTTCTTTTGCATTTGGTAATATCCTAAAAATGCCTCCTCCTCCATTATTGACGACAATCAATCTGAAAGTGGCTGGAATATATTGATTCCATAGTGCGTTTGCATCGTAAAAAAAGCTCAGGTCACCTGTGATTACCAAAGTTGGTCTATTGCTTCCTACAGCTGCTCCGACTGCTGTCGAAATACTTCCCTCAATTCCACTTGTCCCTCTGTTGCAAAAAGATTGGGAATCTGTTGGCACAGAAAATAACTGTGCATATCGAATCGGAGAACTGTTTGCCCATTGTAGCAAATAATTTTTTGGAATCGCACGCATAATTTTATCAAAAATCAACAGATCACTGAATGGTGCGTTTGCAAGAAAGTTTTTGTGTGCGATCTCTCGTTGTCTCGACAACTGAATCCACTGATCTTGATAATTCGCTTTGGAGTCAGATGAAGAGGCTAGGTTACTAAAAAAAGTATTTGGGTCGACCTGAAGGTGTTGAACACCCAAATAATAGGTGTCAAGTGGTCGATCAGTTCCGATATGATAATGTGAGACTCCTTTGTATGATCGCAACAACGATTTAATCTTTTTTGAAACCACCATACCTCCTATTGTAATGAGAAGGTCTGGAGCAAATGATTGAAAGATCTCTTGGCTGTTTTTCTGTTTCTCTATCGGTAAAATCACACGATCAATATGGGCAATAAAGTTGTCATTATGAAGATTGGAGGTGACTTCATGCAGGACGACAACCCTTGGATCTTGCGTTAAGACCGAAATGGTTTTTGTATCTAAAACATCTGGCGAAAGCGTTCCTACCAAAACAAGAATGCGTTTGGATTCATTCCACTTTGATTGTACGGATTCAAGGTTTTTTGGTTTTGGATTATTTGGCTGTTTCACTTGCTCGACTACGAGGTCTTTATGATCATTAAAATCGTAAAGGGGTTCTTCC
>Ga0066825_10000637_pt1 | contig 11114 bp, 10 predicted proteins | sample ETNtaG_6_FD_65608 | JGI IMG/M metagenome (GOLD analysis project Ga0066825, IMG submission 65608) | Marine microbial and viral communities from oxygen minimum zone, Eastern Pacific Ocean - ETNP201306SV45 | ecosystem: Environmental > Aquatic > Marine > Oceanic | place: Pacific Ocean: Eastern...
AGAACGCCTGTTAAAAGCCGCGCTTGAGGCATTGGAAAACGGTCAACCTGCGCGCGCGGTTGAGGTGGACGCAGAGGACGCCAAGGCGTGGAAAAGCCTGCAACTGCTGACAACTAAACCCATCCTCTATGTGTGTAACGTGGATGAAGGCTGCGCCAAAGAGGGCAACGAATATTCTGCCGCAATTGAAAAAATGGCGGCAGAGCAGGGGGCCGCAACTGTTCTAATTTCCGCCCAGATCGAAGAGGAAATCAGCAAGCTAGATGGGGAAGAGGCCGAAATGTTCTTAGGTGAGATGGGCCTTGAAGAAGCAGGCCTTGATCGATTGATCCGCGCGGGTTACGGCCTTTTGCGGCTTGAGACATATTTCACCGTTGGCCCAAAAGAGGCACGTGCATGGACAATCCGTATCGGCACCGCAGCCCCACAAGCAGCAGGCGTCATTCACGGCGATTTTGAACGCGGATTTATTCGCGCAGAAACGGTCGCCTATGAGGATTATATCGCTTGCAACGGCGAAAGCGGCGCACGCGATGCTGGTAAGTTGCGTGTCGAGGGCAAATCCTATGTCGTTCAGGACGGCGATGTGATGCACTTCCTCTTTAACGCGTAAAAATAAATGCACATTTTTGGGGGCGTTTTGGATTTTTTCGCAATTCGCCCCTTGTCCCTTGTGGCGGAGCTAGATAAACCAGTCGACGGAAACGTGGCCGAGTGGTCGAAGGCGCTCCCCTGCTAAGGGAGTAGGCGGGAAACCGTCTCGAGGGTTCGAATCCCTTCGTTTCCGCCATTATCCTAAAGATATCAGTATGATATGCGTAGATCTGAGTACTACCCACTATCTAACCCACTTATAATGCGAATGCTTGATTTTCTGCCAATTAACTGAGAGCCCGATTCAGCACTTCTAAATCCATTCAATGGCTATGTTGTAGTTGTCGTGAGGTATACGTGAACTAGGTGGGGTAGAGGGACCGACGGGGTGGGGAATGGCCATACAAATAGGTATCCCGTTCATTTCAAACGCCAATTCTAGAAAAACAACCTAAGGTAGTATTTGTGTGGATTGTATTATGTATCTAGGTTATAAGCGCGTTATATGCAGCGGATCAGGCCAATGTGACCTCTATAAAGTTCGCCGTAATCTACGCTTCTTTTCAAAATCTATTCAATTCGCAAAAGTCACTTTAAAACGCATTACATTTAAACTTAACCGTGACGCAGCTCTCAGCGAGTGGCGCTCTTTAGTCACCCCATAGAAAAAGCCGTCAAATGAATACCGATGCTTGGGCTCCTTTGTCCGACAGCACCCATAGAAATACTCATCAAATGAATACTGATGCTTGGGCTGGTTTGTCTGACAGCACCACATAGTTTTGCCATTTTGCACCCATAGCTGCAATGCGTTTAGAATGCAGCAAGGCGGACATTGCTGCCGTTTGTTAAGTCGTAGCGAAGGTCTGCTCCATTGCCATCTGGCAAGTCCTCAGATTTTCTCCATTAGTTGAATTCTTAACTCGAATTCCTTGATCCACACTCTTATGCGAATTTTTCCACAATCCTGATCATTTCCTGAAACACCACGAGATCAAGAGAAGAGCGTCTGATATAACCACCAATCGGGAACCGATCAATCGAAGGCTGGATATCGATAAGTTTGACACCGCGATTGGCATAGGTATTCGCAAGTTGGCAGGCAGCAGGTGTAATGAATTTACCGTTTGCGACCAGATCCAAGCAAAATTCAAAACTCGTGGTCACGACTTCGAATTTCGGTGATCTAAGCCCTTGTCGCACAAAGAAACTATTCACCATTTGCTCAGTCAGAGGGTCTTCCGAATATATCACCCACGGGTAATCCAAAAGCACGGAGTAATGCTGTGGTCGCTTGCCCGCCAATGGATGGCTTGCATGCACCAGCGCGCCCAAATCGAGTGAGGACACTGGGAAGGTATGCAATTCATCGTCTGATGGATCATCTGCCAAGGCTCCGAAGACCACATCGAGTTCACCATTCATAAGGACAGGCAAATTACGCATGTGAACATCGACTCGAAATTCCAGTTTCAGGTAGGGAAACTTTTTCCTGAGCTCTTCAAAAAGCGGGCGCATATAGTAGCTGCGAAAGAACGGGCCAGCGCCGATGCGAATGGTGTCAATTTCACCAATCTTCTTGGCTTTCACCGCTTCCATCGCCTGCAGATATTGACGCTGAATGCGTTTGGCATGGTCGTACAGCGTACTCCCGATATCGGTCGGTTCCATCCCATGTGGCAGACGCTGAAAGAGTGGTGTTCCATATTCATACTCTAATGATTTCAATCTCTTAGTGAGAGATGGTTGCGCCAGTCCAATCTTATCGGCAGCCGCTGTCAGATTGCCCATTTCCACCACATGGATTAGGGCCAAAAGATTTTTATCTATTCCCAAAAGCTATACCAAACCTCCAAAAAAGCGATTAGGATTTATATCAGTATGCGGCTAACTTTTCAACAGGAATCGCATTCTGGCCTGTCATCTGACGAAGCTAACTGCGCATAATTCCTAAAAGACATAACCCGCAGCTACTTGGCTGCATTGCGGTAATTTAGTGCGTTGGGAGGAGAAAATGACACTAAGAAGGACCACTGCAGCCTGTGCTGCGCTTGTTGCTCTGGCAACATCCGCTTCGGCAGCAGATGTGAAACTGCGTTATGCGATCTGGGACCAGTCTCAGGCGCCAACTTTGCAGAAGATTATCGACGCCTATGAGGCGAAAAACCCAACCATCGATGTGGAGCTTCAGGTGACACCCTGGAGCAAATATTGGACCAAGCTGCAGACAGAAGCAGGAAATGGCAATCTACCAGACGTGTTCTGGATGAACCCGTTCAATTTCCCGCTTTATGCCTCAAACGGCGTAGTGCTTCCAATTGATGACTTGGTCAAAGAGTCGGGATTTGACGTGGACGCTATTCCAGAAGTCATGCGTGATATCTATTCCTATGACGGAAGCCTATATTCGCTGCCCAACAACCGCGATGCGATCGTGGTTTGGTATAACAAATCCATCTTCGAGAATGCTGGCGTTGACCTGCCAACAGCGGATTGGGATTGGGCTGATTTCCAAGATACGGCCGCGGCTCTTACTGATGCAGACAACGGTGTCTGGGGGACAGCAGCCTATCTGAATTTCCGTCAGGTTTGGATCAACACCATTCACCAAGCGGGCGGTTCAATCCTGTCAGAGGACGAACAGACTGCGCAATGGAATACAGATGCAGCAATCGAAGGCGTTCGCTTTTGGGCAGAAATTGCACAAGCTGGATCTTCCCCAACAGTTGATCAACTGGCTGATACTGACCAATACAGCATGTTCCTCTCAGGTAAGCTGGGCATGATTTATGCAGGATCCTGGGTTGGTGTTGGCTTTGCTGAATCCGAACTCGCGGCGTCAGGAGACATTGGGGTTCAGGTTCTACCGAAAGGCCCGCAGAACCGCTCTGCGTCGACATCGTCGCTTGGAAATATGATCGGTGCGACGACCAAAAATGTCGATGAAGCCTATAAGTTTGTAGAGTTCATGGGGTCTAAGGAAGCAGCTGCGATCTATACCGCGGGTGGTATCGCACTGGCGGCCTATCCAGAGTATGATCAGAACTTCATTGATTACTACAAAGGCAAGTTTGATGCGCAGCCGATCTCTGATCAGATCGGGGACGTATTTGGACTGCCGCGTTCCTTCAATTCTCCTGAATGGCTGAAACTGCAAAACCCAGAGATCGCTCCGATTTTTAAGGGTGAAGTTTCTGTCGAAGAGGGTCTGGCAGACCTGCAGGAAGCCATGCAAGCGGCACTGGATCGCGAGTAACTATGACGTCGATGACTAAGACGTCGATGACTAAACCTACGGAACGCCCGGCTTCTGCCGGGCGTGAAGGGCGCAGCAAGTTTCGCCTTTCCGAAAAAACACGAGAGGCATTGACGGGATACCTGTTGATCCTCCCGCTTTTTTTCGGCGTAACCATCCTATTTTTTTATCCAATCGCACGATCGATTGAATTGTCTTTTATGAAAACCGGCATTTTCAGCGGCGAGACCTTTGTGGGGCTTGCGCAGTACAAACGCCTGTTTTCTGACCCGCAGACGTGGGTTGCAACGCGCAATACGTTTATCTACGCGCTGGTTGCCCTTTTCGAAATTCCGATCGCAGTGTTTTTTGCAACATTGCTGCACTCCAAAAACTTGAAATTCCTCTCCGGATATCGCGTCTTCTTCTTTCTGCCTGTTGTGACGCTCCCATCGGCGATCGGCATGATCTGGGCGCTGATGTATAATGGAGACTTCGGTATCGTGAACTACGTATCCGGACTCTTTGGCGCGCCAAAAATATCATGGCTCACAACGCCTTACGTGGTCATCATCGCCGTCGCCTTTGTCGGTATTTGGATGGGGTTAGGACGCAGTATTATCCTTATCCTCGCCGGGCTTCAGACTGTACCAAAGGAGCTACATGAAGCGGCAGAAATTGATGGCGCTGGGCCGATCCGTCAGTTCTTCGACGTCACCCTGCCAATGATTTCGCCAACGGTATTCCTTGTGGCTGTCTTAAACGTGATCGCCTCTATGCAGGTCTTTGATCTGATCTTTATCATGATCAACCCTGACACCAACCCGATCTATCGCGAAGCACAGACCTTGGTCGTCTATTTCTATGAAGTTGGCTTCATTGACTCCAATCGAGGCTATGCCGCCGCGATCAGTATTTTTCTTCTTGTGATCATCATGGCCATCACGGGCCTGCAATTCTGGCTTCAGAGGAGATGGGTGAATTATGACCGCTAAATCCCGCATTCAAACCCAACAGCAGCGATTGATGTTGGTCCACGCTATCCTGATCATGGGGTCGGCCGTGATGGTCTTCCCTTTCGTTTGGCAAATCATGACGAGCTTTAAGACCTCTCCCGAAGCTCTGCTGGTGCCGCCAAAACTGCTGCCTGCGGCCTTCCAATTCAGCGCATACGAACGTGTATTTGCGCGCATTCCGTTCTGGGACATGTTGTATGTGTCGATTTGGTCGGTTGTGGTGCGCACCATCGCGCAGGTCGTGTTCTGTTCGATGGCAGGCTATGCCTTTGCGCGTCTGCGCTTCCCGTTCCGAAACACGCTGTTCATCATGCTTTTGGCGATCATGATGGTGCCACGTGAAATCTATCTGTTGCCGCAGACCGAGATCATGAAATCGCTTGGACTTTTGGACACCATTGCTGCATTGACAGCGCCAGGATTGTTCAGCGCCTTTGGCACTTTCTTGATGCGCCAGTTCTTTATGACCCTACCGAGTTCGCTTGAAGAAGCCGCGCGTATTGATGGCGCAAGCCGGTTGCGCATCTTCTTTGAGATCATGCTACCGCTGGCACGACCCGGGATGGTCGCCTTGGCGATTTTCACGTCCCTCTGGTCTTGGAATGAGCTGTTGTGGCCGATTGTCGTTAACTCTGACCCTTCAAAGCTTAACCTCGCGGCGGGCATTTCCAGCCTCGCAGGTACTCGAACCATCGACTTTCCCATGATGATGGCGGGTTCGTTGATGGCGCAGCTTCCGATGATCCTACTCTTTATCGTTTTGCAGAAACGCTTTGTCGAAGGCATCGCAACCTCGGGATTAAAAGGATGAGCAAGTCTCCTAATATTTTGATCTTTATGACGGATCAGCAAAACGCGAGTACAGTCAACTCCGATGGGCATCACCGCGCCAAGACACCGCATTTGGATGCCTATCGGAAAAAGGCTATTTCCTTTGAAAAAGCCTATTCCCCGTCACCGCATTGTTGTCCGTCTCGCACCAGCTTTTTCACGGGGCGATACCCGTCTGAACATGGTGTCTGGAACAACGTGAATGTCTCAAATGCCCTTACGCGCGGACCACGGGAAAACACACCGTTCTGGTCTCGCGGTTTAAAAGATGCAGGATATAATCTGGCCTTTGCCGGAAAGTGGCATGTCAGCAATTGGCAAAGCCCTAAAGACTTTGGGTGGACAGAGCTTCTTGTGACATCGATTGGCTTCGGATCAGGCCTGACGCTGGAAGAGCAAAGGGACGAGGCAAGGGAACGTGAACTCAGCCTACTCGATGGGCCAGTGCCTCGTTCGGAAACCCGAAAACCCGGAGAGGTCATTCGCCCCGGCTGGCCCGACTACATACACTATGGCACCAACGAAGATCCTTTCGGCGATGGCAAAGTTGTTGACAGCGCGATTGATCATCTGCGGGAAAACCTATCCAAAGAGGATGAGCCGTGGTGCATGTTCGTGGGAACAGTTGGGCCGCACGACCCATATATTCCGCCGCAGGAGTATCTTGATTGGTACGATCCGGCTGACATTAGATTGCCTGACAGTTTCAAAGACACGATGGACGACAAGCCGGGACTGTATCGACGGACGCGTGACCGCTTCGACCAACTTACGCAAGCCGAGCACAAAGAAGCCCTGCGTCATTATCTGGCGTTTTGCAGCTATGAAGACGCCTTGTTTGGCAGGCTGCTCGCCACCCTTGATGAGACCGGAGAATGTGAAAATACGATAGTGATGTACCTGTCTGACCATGGGGACTATGCCGCTGAGCATGGCCTGTGGGGCAAAGGGTTGCCATCGTTCCAGTCCGCCTACCGTATCCCACTTGTGGTTGGTGGTCCTGATATGCCTGCAACGGTAAAGGGCCAGGTTTGCAAGCGCCCAACCTCCCTGGTGGAATTGGGAGAGTCGATTATGGAACTTTCTGGGACTGTAGAAAAATCGGGGACATCCAATCAAAGTACCCTGACGCAAATTCTGACCAACGGGCCCGAACACGTATCTTCCAAGAATGATCTGTTTTTTCAAAGCAATGGGAATGAAGCCTATGGCTTGCAGCGCGCGGTGATCAGCGACGGTTGGAAGCTGGTCTACAATATGTTTGATAACGACGAGCTCTATGATCTGAAAAACGATCCGGAAGAGTTGCATAGCCTGCTGTCAAAACCTCTTGGTGAACGCAAGTTAGGGCGCGGTCCGCTCGACATAATCCCGTCTGACCTCCGCCCAGTGGTCGAAAGGCTTTATGAAAAGCTTTGGACCTTCGGGCTGCTGCACCAAGACGAAAACATCAACGATTACATTCTGACCGCGCTCGCGCCCTATGGGCCGGGGATTGCTAAAACCGCGCCGTCAGAACAAGCAACCGGGAAAACCAATGTCTGAAATTCAAATCTCATCCCTCAAAAAAGCCTATGATGATGTGGAGGTGATCCACGGTATAGACGCCCATATTGAAGAAGGTGAATTTACCGTTCTTGTTGGTCCGTCCGGCTGCGGTAAATCAACACTTCTTCGTATGATTGCAGGGCTAGAAGATGTCACCGCAGGTGATATCGCAATCGGCGACACCATTGTGAACGACCTCGCGCCACGTGAACGCAACATTGCGATGGTGTTTCAGAACTATGCGCTTTACCCGCATATGACCGTTGCTGAAAACATGGGCTATGCGCTGAAAATCAAGCGCACACCGAAGGCAGAAATCGCAGAGGCTGTGAAAGAAGCCGCTGTAATCTTGGGCCTTGAAAACCTGCTTGACCGTAAGCCAGGGCAGCTGTCTGGCGGCCAGCGTCAGCGGGTTGCGATGGGTCGAGCGATAGTACGCGCCCCAGAAGTTTTCCTATTTGACGAGCCGCTTTCAAATCTCGACGCAAAACTGCGCGTAAAAATGCGTGGCGAAATCAAGAAACTTCACCAGCGTCTGGGGACGACAATTGTGTACGTCACCCATGATCAAGTCGAAGCCATGACGATGGCTGATAAGATCATCGTCCTGAACGGTGGGCATATTTCGCAGGTAGGCAGCCCTTTGGAGTTGTACGATCACCCAGCGAACAAGTTTGTGGCAACTTTCATTGGCTCTCCGGCAATGAATATCATCCCAGCCAAGGTGATCGACAAAGATACGCTGCACCTCACAGATGGTCAGTCTGTAGATTTTCCAAATACATTGCCTGCAGATGCTGATGTCGAAATAGGTATTCGTCCAGAAGACTTAGAGTTGACAGTCGATGGGTTGGGCTGCGTGGTGGATTTGATTGAACCAACAGGGGCTGAAACGATGGTCTCTGTTAGCTTGGCTGGCGCGACGGTGCTGCTGACAGTGTCAGAGCGGGTATCGGTTTCAAGTGGTGAACGTATTTCCGTCAAGTTTCCGACCGCTAAATCCCACGTTTTTGATCCCAAAACTGGTGAACGTATTTCCAAATAACTTCGTGATAGGAGCCTCCCCACAACTTGCGAAATTACGACGAGCGTCTGTGTCCCTGCCCCCTAAAACTGATCCATAATTTTTGCTAATCTCTGTTATTTTGAGGAGGATGGTTATGGCTCGGAAACCATAAGGAAATATAAATGACATCTGTTGCGACATTTCATGACCTTTCGGGCAAAGGCGTTTTCATAACTGGTGGCGGCTCTGGTATCGGTGCGGCTCTGACAGAAGGGTTTTTACAACAAGGTGCAAATGTCGCTTTTGTTCAACGCTCCGATGCAAGTGCGTTTTGCGATGAGATGGAAAAAAAGTACGGAAATCGACCATTTTTTATACCCTGCGATATCACCGATCTGCCTGCTTTGAATTCAGCGTTTGATCAGGCCACTGAGGCTCATGGCAAATTGGATGTCTTAGTCAACAATGCTGCGAATGATCATCGCCATGATACATTGAACGTTGACGAAAACTTTTGGGAAAGAACGATTGATGTTAATCTAAAGGCCTATTTTTTTGCGTGTCAAAATGCTGCAAAAATTATGACATTGGCGGGGGAGGGAGCCATCATAAACTTTTCCTCCATAAGTTATATGATGGGAAATTCTGGCTATCCTATTTATACAACATCAAATGCTGGAATAACTGGAATGACACGCAGTTTAGCGCGCGAATTTGGTCCAAACAAAATTCGAGTGAATGCCTTGGCGCCGGGCTGGGTTTTAACTGAGAAGCAACTCGACAAGTGGGCAACGCGTGTAGCCCTTGCTGCGCATTTGGAACGCCAGTGTTTGAAACAACATCTTAGTCCCAAAGATATCGTAGATGCGACGTTGTTTTTGGCATCAGATGCCAGTCGAATGATGACCGGCCAAGTGCTGGTGGTCGATGGTGGGGTTGTAACAACAGGATAGCGAAATGAACTGGATTGCGGTAGATTGGGGCACTACGCACCTGAGAGCTTGGCTCATGAGCGAAGGGTGCAAAATTTTGGAAGCGCGCCATTCGGATCAAGGGATGGCAACTCTAAAAGCGAATGAATTCGAGGCGGCCATTCTTAACTTGAGCCGTGATTGGCTATCCTCAAATTTAAAAACACCTGTGATTGCCTGTGGAATGGTTGGTGCGAAACAAGGTTGGATCGAGGCACCTTATAGCACTGTGCCGTGCGCTCCTGATGCAGGCACGTTGATCAAGCCCAACGTAAATGACAGTCGTTTAGACGTATTCATCCGCTCAGGTCTCAGTCAAAAAACGCCTTCTGCGGATGTTATGCGAGGGGAAGAGACCCAGATTTCCGGTTTAATCGCTCATAATCCAGATTTTGACGGAGTAGCGTGTTTGCCTGGGACACATACAAAATGGGCACACATTAGCACCAAAGAGGTTGTAAGCTTCCAAACTTTCATGACGGGCGAGTTGTTTTCACTTTTGTGCAATTACTCGGTACTGAAACACTCGATCCCAAGCGAGGGATGGGACCAAGAGTGTTTTGAAGCTGCGGTGAAAGATGTTATATCGAGACCTGCAAACATCCCGGCTAAACTATTTGAACTGCGCGCATCAGACTTGTTGCAGGGGGCAGATAAGCATGGACTACGCGCGGCTCTTTCAGGATATCTTATTGGCTTGGAACTTGGTGGTGCGCGGCCATATTGGTCAGGCCAAGAAATTGCTATGATCGGTGAAAGCAATTTGACCACCCTTTATGCGAAAGCACTTAATCTGCAAGGAGCGTCTTGCAAAATCTATGACGCGACAGAAATGACCATAAGTGGCCTTACAGCCGCCTTTTTATCCCATAAAGGATCCATTCAATGACACGGAATTTGATTGCAATTCTTCGCGGAATTCACCCAGAGGAAGCGTTGGATATTGGCGGCGTCCTATTGGACGCAGGTATCAGTCAGATCGAAGTTCCACTTAATTCACCTGATCCACTCTATAGCATCGAAATTCTTGCAAAAGCTTATGGTGCATCTGCACTAATAGGAGCAGGAACAGTCATAAATGAAGCTGACGTCCAAAATGTAGCGAACTTTGGGGGCAAACTCATCGTCTCCCCTGATTGCAATTCTGCGGTTATTAAAAAAACCAAGGAACTTGGTCTGCATTCTTTTCCTGGGATCATGACACCAACCGAGGCATTTATGGCTCTAAGATCAGGCGCAGATGGTCTGAAATTATTCCCAGGATCCTTGATTGGTCCAAGTGGTCTAAAGGCCATTCGTGCGGTATTGCCGCAGGATTGTAAGGTTTTGGCCGTTGGTGCCGCTGGTCCTGAAAACTTCGCAGAATGGAAAAGTGCAGGTGTAAACGGTTTCGGTATTGGATCGGCTCTATACAAAGCTGGGATGTCTTGGAACGATGTAGCTAAACGAGCTGCCGATATCGTAGTAGCCTATGATGAAGTCTTTTCAGTGGGTGAATGAAATGAGGAACGGAGTGGATCTGTTCGGGCACTGTCAGAATAAAGCATCTTGCCTGAAATCGATAATGGGTTTGGCCATTTTTCCATGCCTAAGCCAGCAAGACGGCCTTCACCGGAGGGGTACGTTCAATCCCACCGGAAAGCCAAAGTGTGCAGACGTTTCTTTGGCGCGTTGGTCATACAATTCGGCTAGCTTAGGGTCGTGCTACTTGACAAACTGCGCAGCTACACCTTGCAGGTTTAGGCCCTTGCACCAGATTCCGAGCTTCGCGCTCACAAGGGGCTGAACAATAGGATTGAGAATTCCCATTGCCCAACACGGAAGTGGGAGAATATTTTGGGGCGGTTCAAATCGCCACGGCAGCTCCATTACATTGAGAGCGGCAATATCTGCTCCGATGATCAACAGTTCGG
>Ga0066825_10000638_pt1 | contig 11104 bp, 12 predicted proteins | sample ETNtaG_6_FD_65608 | JGI IMG/M metagenome (GOLD analysis project Ga0066825, IMG submission 65608) | Marine microbial and viral communities from oxygen minimum zone, Eastern Pacific Ocean - ETNP201306SV45 | ecosystem: Environmental > Aquatic > Marine > Oceanic | place: Pacific Ocean: Eastern...
AAGATCGGCTATTCAATACTTTTTTGAGATTGTTCTTTTTTAGTTATTTTTAGATTCAATTATATCCTGAACGTCCATCAGCTACATCGACCCGATTGGATTGGTTGGCTGAGCTTACATCCATTTAGCCTGGGGAGGTCTACATGGAAAAGATAACCACCATCATTGCCGATGGTAACGAAATATTTCGTCATGGCCTCCGGTCTATTCTTTCTGAGCATCACTTCGACGTGGTCTCGGAAACCGACAATGGAGCCTTGGTATTGAGCGCATTTGAAAATGTGAGGCCTCAACTATGTGTACTCTCATTTAATCTTCCGGAAATATCTGGCATACGTCTGGCCAACAAACTAATCAAAAATTTTCCAGAGGCTTGCATTCTTATTTTGGCTGATGACAGTACAGAGGACACATTAAGCGATTTTTTAGCTTCTGGCGCCCAAGGGCTACTTATGAAAAGTGCCCACCGCATCGAATTGATAGATGCGGCCAACAAAGTAGCAGATTCGGAGACCTACCTAGGAAAAATCTATTCAAAAATGATGACTCGGGAATATCGGAAACTTACCGCTTACCGAAAGACAAAAAAGACCATCACTCGTCGGGAACGCGAGGTGCTTCACTTGCTCATTCAGGGACATACCAGTACAGAAATTGCTTCTAAGCTGTTTATTTCGCCACGTACTGTTGATAAGCATAGAACCAACTTGCTCAAAAAATTAAACCTCAAGAACACCGCTAGCTTGGTTCGATTTGCACTAGAAAACAAAAACAATCTAGAACACATGTAATTTCCTCTCTGGATGATGCATATGCTTCATGACTCGAGAGTTGAGCTATCTACATGGTTTTGAAATTTGAACGTAATTAGACAAGTATTGTATGTGGTTTACTAATAGCTACGTAATTATACGTAGATAAATTACGTATTTAACATTATTGAGCAATCTCTTTGCAAGTACTATGTTTAAAATGCAAATGGGGTAATAGCCGTCTGTAGATGATATTAGCCGTCTGCCATTGAATTGGCGACGGCTTTTTTGTTGGGTTAAGTCGCTTACTCGCCCATTTCCCTTAGGCTATATCTTATTCCTAAAGCGATTAGCGTTCCAATTAGCAAACCCATTCCCAATTTGACAACCAAAAACCAGTTGGTTGATAATACATCGCTTAAATAGTCCATAGCTGACATCTACAAACAAATTCGTAGATCAATTTCCACTGTATATAAATTGCTGTTTATTTTTTTCTACTATTCCCAAACCTGCTAAAATTACCCATCCCATCATAGTCGTTTGTATCAAGATGTGAGTTATAATGAAATTTTTCGGAATCTAGCTTTTCATCCTTCCCAAGCATAAAGAGCCCTACTAAAAATATTATAAATACAATTACTCCCAGTATAAAGACAAGATTAGTTATCACCTCTTTGGCCCATTATCTTTTTCATTTAGATTGCGGAACTCTCTTATGGTGATTCCAAAACCAATTATAAATAGGAAAGTCACAAATATTCCAATTACTAGTACGTTACTCATTCTCTTTCCTTTCTATTTTATATTGTATCACTAGGTTTTTTAAATAATTACCAAACCCTAACAAAGATGGGACCCACAATCCAATGAACACCCCTTCTTCTTTGTACCCGTTAAACCAAAAGTAAATCGAAACCGCCATTGACACAGCAGCTGAAAGTAGAATAAAAATGTCGGAAGTTTTAATAAGCTTGTTCATTACAGTAATTAGTTTAAGTCTATTTACAAGGACAAGTCATATCATTAGTTTACCGTTCCTAAGAATCCTAAGTATTCTGCGAATTCAGATTCATCAAATAGCCTACGCCAAATAAGAGTAAGCTTTGAATAAAAAAAGGCGACCACACCTAAAGTGTAATCGCCTTCTTATGTAGCGTGGGACGGAATTGAACCGTCGACCTCACGATTATGAGTCGTGCGCTCTAACCATCTGAGCTACCACGCCAATAATTACAAATATAAGGCTTTCCTAACATTTACATAAAGTTTTTTCTAAAGCCTTTTCACATTCAAGGCCTTAGTTTGTTACCTTTCAGAAATACAGTAAACAATTACGATTATGGCCAAAAGAATTACAAAAAGAAGCGATGATTATTCTCAATGGTATTTAGATGTTGTGAAGGAAGCCCAACTTGCCGAACACTCCCCCGTGCGAGGCAGTATGGTAATTCGTCCAACTGGAATGGCCTTGTGGGAAAACATGAGAAATACTCTTGACCAAATGTTCAAAGATACAGGCCATGAAAACGCTTATTTCCCGTTGTTCATCCCAAAATCATTTCTTTCCAAGGAAGCCCAGCACGTAGAAGGATTCGCTAAAGAATGTGCTGTGGTGACTCACAGCCGTTTAAAAAGTGTGGATGGGGGTGTGGAGGTCGATCCTGATTCCCGATTAGAAGAAGAATTAATTGTCCGACCTACTTCTGAAACAATTATTTGGGACACGTACAGAAATTGGATTCAATCGTACCGAGATCTTCCCATTTTAGTGAATCAATGGGCGAATGTAGTGCGCTGGGAAATGCGAACCCGCCTATTTTTACGCACCATGGAGTTTTTATGGCAAGAAGGTCATACGGCACACGCCACAAAAGAAGAAGCTGTTGAGGAAACGCAGCAAATGCTGGAAGTTTATCGCACATTTGCAGAAGATTTTATGGCGATGCCGGTGGTAACTGGGGTCAAAACCGCTTCTGAGCGCTTTGCAGGCGCCGAAGATACCTATTGTATAGAAGCACTAATGCAAGATGGAAAGGCCTTACAAGCGGGCACCTCGCATTTCTTAGGCCAAAATTTTGCAAAGGCATTTGATGTAAGCTTTCAAGACAAAAATGGTGAGCACAAACTAGTTTGGGCTACAAGCTGGGGTGTATCAACCCGATTGATCGGAGGACTCATCATGACTCATTCGGATGATAATGGCTTGGTTCTTCCCCCAAAACTGGCTCCAAAGCAAGTCGTAATAGTTCCTATTTACCGCTCTGACGAAGAACGAGAAATGGTGTTAGCGTATGGCGAAAGCCTGTTAAACGAACTCAAAAACCATGGCATCCGAGCTCATATGGATACACGTGACACCTACAAACCAGGGTACAAATTCGCGGAACATGAAGCTCGTGGAATTCCTCTGCGAATAGCCATTGGCCCAAGAGATGTCCAAAACAACAAAGTAGAATGGGCTCGTAGAGATACCCTTAACAAAGAAATTACCGAGCGAGAGGGTTTAGGTGTTCGTGCTGCTGAGCTCTTGGATACGATCCAAAAGGACCTATTTAATAAGGCCCTAGCTAGGCGGGAAGAGATGACCAGCGAGGTAGAAACTTATGAAGAGTTTAAAGAGACCTTGGAACAAAAGGGTGGTTTTATTTATGCGCATTGGGATGGTACAGCAAAGACTGAGGAGCGTATTAAAAATGAAACCAAAGCTACTATTCGTTGTATTCCATTAACCAAAGCAGCCCCTGGTAAATGCATGGTTACTGCAAACAATTCTCCACAAAAAGTTCTTTTTGCTCGAGCCTACTAGTAGCTTGAGTCTGTTTTTGAGTGTATAAGAGGACCAAGCTCAGAAAACAAGACTCTTAAGGCGACGCAAAATACATATTGAGTATCAAATAACGATGGTATGAAAATAGACTTTATTGAATTAATTCAACGCTTCAGACTATTTATTGGGATTGTTTACTTGCTGACCACCTTGCTTATTCTCTTGGGCACACTCGTGCCCGGCTCTAATCTTCCAGAGTATCAGGTTTTTAGCTATGACAAACTGGTGCATGCTGGTACTTTTATGGTCTGGACCTTAGCCACAGGAATTACATGGCGAGCCTTTCACCCGCAGCGGCTATCCTTAACTGTACTCATTGCAGTTCCATTACTTTTTGGTGTTGCGATTGAGGTACTTCAGGGAATACTTCCAACCAACCGGAGTCCTGAATGGATGGATGTTGTTTTTGATGCTTTAGGTACTTTTTTAGGGCTATTAATTTATCTATTACTCCTACGGATTAAAGACCAGAATAAGCACACAAAAAGTGAATATTAGTGTTGCAGCGCTCCAAAAAATTTGGTTTATTGTAAGTCTATACAAATTCTAATTGGGCATTCATCATGATAACTGACAGAAAACAAGCCAAAGCTGATTTAAGACGTAGTTACAATGTGTATTTGCAACTAGGCCTTATCGTGGCTTTACTATCATTTATTGGATTAGTTCGCATTAATCTTTACAGCGAACCACCTGCACCCCCTCCGGTAGAAGAGCAAGAAGAGGTAGTAATGGAAGAGGTGATCCAAACAAAGCAAATAGAAACTCCACCCCCACCTCCTAGACCGCCGGTCCCAGTAGAAGTTCCAAACGATGAAATTATCGAGGATGAAATCATCGACTTGGATACCGAATTAGATTTGGACGGGCCATTGGATTTACCACCCCCACCTCCACCAAAGGAAGATGAACCCGAAGATGATTTCTTTGTTGTAGTTGAGCAGATGCCCCAGCTCCGTGGTGGCTTGGCCGCCTTGCAACGAAAGGTATCTTATCCTGAAATGGCACGAAGAGCCGGTATTGAAGGGCGAGTTACCGTACAGTTCATCGTGAACGAGCAGGGTAGAGTTGAAAATCCACGAGTAATTCGGGGAATTGGTGGTGGATGTGATGAAGAGGCACTAAAAGCTGTTCAAAGCGCCCGGTTTACTCCAGGTATGCAGCGAGGAAGACCTGTACGCGTCCAATACTCTTTACCGATAGTTTTTCGCTTACAAAACTAATTTTTGTCTTTCAAATGATTCGCATTTGAATCATCATCAATTTCAAAAGCCCGCCATTTGGTGGGCTTTTTTTATTGGTCTAGAGAATATAGATTAGCAATTTTATGTCAATTATGCCGGTTGAACTTAGCTCTACCTGCTTATTGGTCGATTAATCTGATCAGTAAATCGTCTTAAAACCTCTTTGAGATTCTCGAATGCCACCATCTCATGAGCTTGAGTCACACTAACCCATCGTACATCGGTAATACCTTCTTCTATTTGTGGCGAAAAATGCTGTTTATTAGAAGCGAATCGTTCAACCTTATTGCTCTTAAGGAATGGAAGCCTGTGCTCTTGGGCATCTATCATTCCAAACCAGTAGGTTGTCTTATGATAGCTCTTATTTTTTTGCTCGTATTCGTGAGTGGTACTTCCAATATAATGGGTAATAATAGGTTCCTGAATGCCTACCTCCTCTTGAACCTCACGGCGAGCGGCATTAGCAATGGTCTCTTTTTTTTCAACCTTTCCCTTGGGTATGTCCCAAAGCCCATTACGATATATTAACAGAACCTGTAAATATTGCTGATTGGCTTTATGCTTATCAAACCAATCCTTTGAGTTCAAGACACTATCAGAAAACTTTTGGCCCGCTTTATCAACTTTTGGATTGATGTATTGAAAAATGACCCCACCTGAGGCATTAATCTTCTTTCGCTTCACTAGATTGTCCGTCCCCCTCTGCAGTTTTCGAGCTAGATTCCCCTTTCTTAACTTCGTCCGCATAATTTAGACGAAGAGTTGTTAGACTTTGATCCAAGTAAGATTTTAATTCTCTGGGAAGATTTCCTTCAGTATACTCAGCCAATGCATTTAGAGTATCTATTGCGTATTTCGCAGAACCTAAGTCTCGTTCTATTTTATCGGTGGCAGGATTCTTAATTTTTCCTAAACCCATCATCCCGATTTGCTGATGTTGCTGAATTAACATCATAAACAGGAGTTGTTTTTGTTGATCTTCGTTTAAATTCTTTAATTCGTCCATAGCTTGGTAGCAAAAATTCAATGAATGTTAATTTGATTTAAAAATACGTATTTCATTGTTCAAAAAAACATGCAACCCTCTATGCAAACTATGCCCAACTTTCTTTACAAATTAGATTCAATATAAGCTAGAACTTCCCTATTTTTGTTTTAAATCATGTATCTAAAAGTGAATTACCTACGTAATCCTTTAGAAATTACATTACTCAACCCTCTCATCACTCAACCATTTGCATCATGAATCGCGTACATAATTTTAGTGCTGGTCCAGCCATATTACCCTTAGAAGTACTCCAAAAAGCCCAGGCTGACTTAGTAGATTACCAGGGTACTGGCACATCTATTATGGAGAAAAGCCATCGAGGGGTTGACTATACTCAAGTTCATGAAGAGGCAAGCGCCCTTTTGAGCTCTATATTAGGATTGGGTGATGATTTTAAGGTACTATTTTTACAAGGCGGAGCCAGTACTCAGTTTTTAATGGCCCCGATGAATGTACTCGCGTCAGGACAAACGGCTGACTACATCAATACAGGTGCTTGGTCCACAAAAGCCATTAAAGAAGCGAAGGCATTTGGAGAGGTGAACGAAGCGTATAGCGGAAAGGAACTAAACTTTACTCACATCCCAACTCAGGAAGAATTAAAGCTAAGTGATTGTGCCCAATATGTGCATTTCACCTCCAATAACACCATCTTCGGAACACAATTCGCGACCGAACCCGAAACAAATGGAGTACCGCTTGTATGTGATGCCTCCTCAGATTTTTTATCTAAACCCATTGATATCGCTAGGTATGGTATACTCTATGCGGGTGCTCAAAAAAACCTAGGTCCTGCTGGAGTAACCGTAGTAATCGTTCGTAATGACATACTAGACTGTATAAACAAAACCGATATTCCAACCATCATGGATTATCGTACACATGCTGAGAAGCTATTTAATACCCCACCGGTTTTTCCTGTATACATGGTAAAACTAGTGCTGGAATGGCTTCAAAATAAAGGTGGCACCGCTTATTTTGAACAATTTAATTCAAAAAAAGCAACCCTACTTTACACGACCATTGATCAGGACGACTTCTATACAGGTACAGCCGATATTGCTTCCCGATCGTTGATGAACGTCACCTTCCGATTACCATCTGAAGAACTGGAAAAAAAGTTCATTCAAGAAGCTGCTGCGGCCGACTTAGATGCGCTTAAAGGTCATCGAAGTGTAGGCGGTATTCGCGCCAGTATTTATAACGCATGTCCCATGGAAAGTGTGCAAGCTTTGGTTTCTTTTATGGCCGATTTTAAAGCCAAAAACGGATAGTCACACATTCCCTTCTGTACCTAAAACCATATAGTTTTTATATGGTCAAGAGTATTTGGTACAAAAACTAACATGTAAAGTATTCCCCATAGAGCTCCTGCGAGATGAGCCTCGTGGTTAATTCTGCCCTCTCGCTTGCCGGCCCAAATACTGTACACCACAAATAGACCGCCAACAATAAAAGCTGGAATACCAATCGGGATAAACATGAGATATAAAGGGGTGAAAGGGAATAAAACAATAAAGGCAAACAACACACTCTCAATAGCGCCTGAAGCTCCTATGGTAGCATAATTTGGGTTATCCTTATACTTAATAAGTGATGGTATTGAAGAAGCGATAAGCCCGCTCATATAAAGAATGAAAAAGTGTTCTGTTCCAATACTTCGCTCCAATACAGGCCCAAAAAATAGCAAGGTGATCATATTAAAAAGAAGGTGTGACCAGCCCCCATGCAAAAATCCAGAACTCACTAACTCATACCAGGCACCCTTGCGGACTGTCCGATACGGCATATGCATACCTTTCTCCAAAATAAACGGGTGGGTCTGTGACCACAGAAAAACACCCACATTAATTGCAATTAATACATAACTAAGCATCATTCAGCTAATCTTTGGATTTATGGTATATACAGCACCATGCAGACGACTTAAATATACGTAGCTTAGAGCTGATTGTATTGCAGATTTTAGTAAAACAATGGTACATTCTTAATTGGACAGACTATTTATATAGTCAAAGATTCTATAATGTTTGGTAGAGTGCTCTTACAGTATGCGTCGAGGGTGCACATTCAAACATTGACATATAAACTAAGTAACACAAAAGATTTTTCACGTATACCTATGCCCACTGTATCCATCATTAATCGAAATATTACACTTCGAAGCACCGTTTTATTGGTTCTATTTCTTGCCAACTGTGGCATTGTCAGGGAAGGTTCTCAGGTTGCAAAAGCCCCTACAGAAAGGACTCCAAGCCGAGCACAAATAACTCAGGTCGAGCAAGAGGATCTTGGTGCTCGTGTATTTGAAATAGAAGAAAAAACCACCTCTGAGCAGTCAACAAAAGCCTCTAATTCACCATCCCCTCAAACAGACATTCCATCAGAGTATAAAACGAATGACTACACAAATCCGCAATTAATTAATCAAAACTTACCTGCCGGTGTAGCCTTCATCCAAACGGGCATAGCAAGTTGGTACGGCCCTGATTTCCAAGGCCGAAATACAGCAAATGGGGAGGTATATGATATGAATGAAATGACAGCGGCCCATAAATCTCTACCTTTTGATACCCAAGTTATCGTTGAAAATCAAACCAATGGTAAACGAATACAGTTACGCATAAACGATCGGGGACCCTATGCTAAAGATAGAGTAATCGATTTATCAAGAGCCGGAGCGGAAGCCATTGATATGATAGGCCCAGGCACAGCTCCTGTGAAAATATTTGTACTGGATGATGGAACCGGCAACATATACCCGACCAAACCCCATTATACTGTTCAATTGGGGTCATACGATAATAGGGCTGCTGCAGAACAAAAATCGTCTAAAATTCGTAGCAGCTATGTTGCAGAGGTTCAGGTCAACGGCGTGACCTATTATCGAGTATACTTTGGTGATTTTGAAAACCCAGTGATTGCAATTGAAGCGATGAACCGCCTCAAGAGTCAAGGACATGATGGATTTATTAAGCAGATTAATAAACAATATTAGTGGGATTGATTTCTTAAGACTATGGGTTACATAGGTATTAACAGAAAAATACCATCATGAAAAAGAATATCATTGTTATCGGTAGTGGCTTTGGAGGATTAGGGGCAGCATCGCGATTACTCTCAGCCGGTCATGACGTAACCATCCTCGAAAAGAGAGATAAATTAGGGGGTAGAGCTTATGTTTATGAACAAAATGGCTTTAAATTTGACGGAGGTCCTACTGTTATAACCGCTCCTTTTCTGTTTGATGACATTTGGACAGCGGCAGGGAAAAAACGTGAAGAATATGTCGAATTTGTCCCCTGCGATCCTTTTTACCGAATATTTGATCATACTGGCAAAAGCTTTGACTATAACAACGATCATGAATTCACCCTTAATGAAATTGACAAATGGAGTCCTGAGGATAAACAAGGATATGAAGATTTCTTAGCAACCACTAAACCCATATTCGATAAAGGATTCACTGAATTAGCAGATAAACCATTTTTGAAAGTAAGCGATATGCTAAAAGTAGCGCCTGATCTTATCCGTTTACAATCGCATAAGAATGTGTACAAATATGTCGCTCAGTTCATCAAAAACGATTTCCTCCGGCAATGCTTTTCTTTTCACCCCCTGTTGGTAGGAGGCAACCCATTTGACACTACCTCGATTTATGCTATGATTCACTATCTCGAACGAGAATGGGGAGTTCATTATGCATTGGGAGGTACTGGAGCGATTGTTAATGCATTTGAAAGGTTAATTACCGAACAGGGTGGTAACATCCACTTAGAAACCGAGGTTGATGAGATTCTCGTTACAAATGGCAAAGCAACAGGCGTGCGACTTGGGAATGGAGAGGTTATAGAAGCCGATACGGTAGTCTCTAATGCCGATGTAGCTTTTACCTATAAGAACATGATTAAGCCTACGTATCGTAGAAAGTACACGGACCGCAAAATTGCACGCACTAAATATAGTATGTCACTTTTTGTAATCTACTTTGGTACGGACAGGCAGTATAGAGATCAAGGGCTTGCACATCATAACATTATATTAGGCCCTAGGTACAAAGCATTACTGGACGATATTTTCGATAATAAAATCGTGGCAGAAGATTTTTCTCTCTATTTGCATATGCCAACTATAACCGATCCGAGTATTGCCCCTGAAGGTCACGAAGGATTTTATGTACTCTCACCTGTGCCACATTTAGACAGCGGCACAGACTGGGAAACCTTTGCTCCTACCTACAAAAAAGCCATCATGGATTTCTTGGAAGAACATTACTTGCCCGATTTATCCAAACATTTGGTAGCAGAGCACTATATCGATCCACTCCACTTCCAGGATGTTCTCAATAGCTATAAAGGCTCTGCTTTTTCGGTTCAACCTATACTAACACAGTCGGCATGGTTCCGTCCTCACAATAAATCAGAGGACGTGGATGAACTTTACTTTGTGGGAGCAGGTACACATCCAGGAGCAGGTCTCCCTGGTGTTCTATCGTCAAGTATAATTGCTCAAGATTTAATTGGGCCTGCCTAACTGTATAATTGATAACTAAATATTTTAGCTATTTAGGCTCTTTTGAAGATTATCCCAATCTTGTAAAAATCGTTCTAATCCAGAATCAGTTAATGGATGTTTGAGTAAACCTGTAATTACTTTCAACGGCATAGTTGCAACATCCGCCCCAGCTTTAGCACACTCCAATACATGCATTGGGTGACGAATACTGGCCGCAAGAACCTCCGTTGGATACCCATAGTTCAAATAAATCTGTACGATATCTTCTATTAATGTCATCCCATTGGTACTTATATCGTCAAGTCGGCCTAAAAAAGGAGATATATAGGTAGCCCCTGCTTTAGCCGCGATAAGCGCCTGAGTTGCTGAAAAACACAACGTGCAATTGGTCTTAATACCTTCTTCGCTAAATGTTTTTATCGCCTTAATTCCGTCCTTAATCAAAGGAATTTTTACTACTACATTGTCGGCTATTTCTGCTATAGCTCTTCCCTCGGCTACCATTTCGTCATAGGTAGTGGAAACCACCTCAGCAGACACATCACCCTCAACGATGTCACAAATTTTCTTGATATGCCCCTCAAAGTCTTTTACTCCAATTTTTGCACATAAACTAGGATTGGTAGTTACCCCGTCAAGTACCCCCAGATCATGAGCTTCTTGTATTTCTTCTAAATTTGCGGTGTCAATAAAAAATTTCATTGGATTGGATTGA
>Ga0066825_10000639_pt1 | contig 11095 bp, 6 predicted proteins | sample ETNtaG_6_FD_65608 | JGI IMG/M metagenome (GOLD analysis project Ga0066825, IMG submission 65608) | Marine microbial and viral communities from oxygen minimum zone, Eastern Pacific Ocean - ETNP201306SV45 | ecosystem: Environmental > Aquatic > Marine > Oceanic | place: Pacific Ocean: Eastern...
AGTTGAAGGAATTACCTGCATATCATGTGTAAAGCTTATTGAGGATACATTACTAGTGCATCCCCTGGTAACCTATGCACGTGTCAATATGTCAACAAAAAGGCTGGTTATTTGTTGGAATGGAGAAAAAGAAGATGGAAGCATATTAGCAGGTATGATTGCTAAATTAGGGTATGGATTAAGGCCATTTAACAATGATACAATTGATTATGAAACCATAAACCAGAAAAAGTTATTGTTACGTGCAATTGCAGTGTCAGGATTTGCTATGGGAAATATCATGATGATTTCAATATCCTTATGGTCACATGATAATAGCTCGATGGGTACAGGAACCAGAGACTTTTTACATTTTATTTCAGCCTTAATTGCGATCCCAGCGATCATATATTCTGGAAGACCTTTCTTTTCCTCTGCGCTAAATGTACTTAAAAATGGTCACACTAATATGGATGTTCCGATTTCATTAGCAGTAATTTTAGCAGGTGGCATGAGTCTATTAGAAACCGTTAATCATGGTGATTACATCTATTTTGACTCAGTAGTAATGCTATTATTTTTTTTGTTAATAGGAAGATATTTAGATTTATATGCAAAGGGAAAAGCAAGAGAACATGCTAAGAACCTACTTTCTATGTTAAATGTGACAGCCACTATCGTGGAAAATGGAAAATTAATCACTATTTCTGCAAATGATTTGCGTAAAGATATGCTAGTTCTGGTAGCTACCGGTGAAACTATTCCAGCAGATGGTATAATTACTAAAGGAGCTTCTGATTTAGATATGAGTTTAATCACAGGAGAAAGTATTCCATGCAATGTAAAAATAGGTGATAATGTATTTGCTGGAACAACCAATTTGACATCTCCGATTTATGTAAAAGTAACCAAAATTGCAGAAGATAGTTTACTTGGCAATATGGTTAATTTAATGGAAAAAGCAGAGCAAGGAAAAGCTTTGTATGTACGTATAGCAGATAGAGCAGCTAGGCTCTATACACCGGTAATACATATTGTGGGAATTTTAACTTTCTTAGGATGGTTGATTCTAATAGATCAGCCATGGCAGGTATCATTATTAAATGCTATTACCGTTTTAATCATAACTTGTCCATGCGCCCTAGGTTTAGCTGTTCCAGTAGTACAGGTCCTCGCATGTAGCAAACTTATGAAGCAAGGGGTGTTGTTAAAATCTAGCGATGCATTAGAAAGACTTGCGATAGTTGATACTATAATATTTGATAAAACTGGTACTCTGACCACAGGAAATATGAATCTATTAAAAGGAAAATATACAGCAAATATTATGCAATTAGCAGCTTCTTTAGGGTCTAATAGTAAACATCCGTTATCGCGAGCAATCTCGAATTCATATAAAGGAAAATTATTAGAGATTAATGATATTCAGGAAATAGCAGGAAAAGGTATTAAAGGTATTTATAATGGTAAAGAAATACGTCTTGGAAGTATGAATTGGTGCGGAGGTGATATGAAAGAAAGTGATAATGTAAATAAGGAGTCACAAATTACAGAAAATCGATTATGGTTTTCTTTCCAAGGTGATAAAGCTACGTTATTTAGATTTGAAGATCAATTACGAAAAAATGTAAAATCGACCATAAAGTCTTTTAATAAATATAATATTCATACCATACTACTATCTGGTGATGTCCCGCACATAGTCAAATATGTGTCCGGTAAAGTAGGAATTAAAGAATATTATGCTGCATATTCACCAATCGAAAAATGCAACTTTATAAAAAAACTAAAATTGAATGATCAGCTAAACATTGGTAAGATGATTGATGGCACAAAAAAAGAAAAACCCAACATTGCTAGCCGAACTAATCAAAAAAGAATTTTGATGGTTGGCGATGGGTTAAATGATGCTCCGGCCCTTAATACGGCTAATATTTCTATGTCTCCATCAACAGCTGTAGATATTACCCAAAATGCTGCAGATATTGTATTTCAAGGTAATGATTTATCTGTCATTTTAACATCATGGAAAATATCACGCTTTGCAAATATTTTAGTAAAACAAAATTTTTTACTTACTATACTATATAATTTAATAGCCATACCAATTGCGGTAATGGGGTATGTGACACCTCTTATAGCAGCTTTATCAATGTCTCTTTCTTCCTTGATAGTTATCGGTAATAGCTATAGATTAAACCTGGGCCGTAAAGAGTGAAGGGTATCAAATTAGACACTGTTGTTAAATCTATATAATTTCATATTCACCTCTATTTTGGCTTATTTTTTATCTAAATTCTCTTTCATATATTCCGATATGAAAGGGAATTTAGATAAAAAAACACTCAAAATATAACAAAATCTAAAAATATATAGATTTAACAACAGTGTCTAATAAAAGTTATATTGGTATTGAGAAAAACTACTTAGAAGAGAACGCTAACCAAAGTGAATGGCTTGATGGAAGGCAAAAAAAACAAATCAACATGGTGATATTAACCGACTAACAGAAAAAATATTATGGATATATTGATATATCTTATTCCTATAGCATTTTCACTAGGTTTGATAGGTTTGGTGGCATTTTTCTGGACATTAAAAAATAATCAATATGATGATCTTGAAGGTGCAGCGCAGCGTATTTTGTTAGATGATGAAACAAGAAAATAGAAAATATTTCGATGCTCTTTTTTAAGATATTAAATTTACATTAACGTAAATTAATATTATCAAATCTAATCACAAATTGATGATTGTTTTATGGTAGGACATAGCTCTAACTTAACTTTATTATTTAGCATTATTGTCTTCCTTGCAATCGCAGGGGTTATAGTCCCTTTTCTTAAAAGAATAGGGGTTTCTACAATAATAGGGTATTTAATTTGTGGTTTAATTATTGGTCCTTATGGAATTGGAAGTTTAGCCGATCAAATAAGTTTTTTAGAATCATCAATTATCAGAGATATACATGCAGTAAGAAGGTTAGGAGAATTTGGAGTGATTTTCTTAATGTTCATGATCGGTCTTAAATTATCATTTAAACAGCTATTTCATCTAAAGCACCTGGTTTTAGGGCTTGGTGTTTCTCAAATAATGATTACTTCAGTAATTATTATCTTCATCGCCACATTATTTGGCAATTCAATTCAGACCTCAATTCTTGTAGGAATGTCCTTAGCATTATCATCAACTGCAGTGGTTATGCATATACTTAGTGAAAAACATTTAATCAATACACCTGTTGGAAATATTAGTTTTTCAGTTTTATTAATGCAGGATTTAGCAGTAATACCGATGCTAGTAATTTTGGGAGCTTTTGCATCAGGAGATTCTCAGAGCACGTCATTTATTATATTAGAATCATTATTTCTAACAATAGTAGTTGTATTATTTATTATATTGTTTTCAAAATTACTTTTGCGCCCTGTATTAAATTATTTAAGCGTTGCAAATAACCCAGAATGGCTAACAGCAATAGCATTATTTTTGGTGATTTTGATCTCTACTATTACAGAAGTTGTAGGTTTATCTACTGCATTGGGAGCATTTTTGGCGGGATTATTAATTAGTGAAACCGAATATAAACATGAAATAGAAGTTATAATAGAACCTTTAAAGGGAATTTTATTAGGAGTGTTTTTTCTATCTATAGGAATGAGTATCAATATAAATGCAGTATATGATACACCATTATGGCTTGCTGCATCTGTATTTGGAATTTTTATACTAAAATTTATGGTATTATTTCCATTAGGTATGATATTTAAAATATCTACCAAACAGTCAATTAAAATGGCTATATTATTATCGGGATGCGGGGAATTTACCTTTTTGATATTAAGTATAGCAATATTTCATAATATGCTCCCTCAGCAAGATGCTCAGTTCTTTTTACTAGTTACTGCATTTTCAATGATGTTAACACCTATTACGGTAAGGTTAGTAAAGCCTATAGATAAACTGATTAATAAATTTGGAAAAAGAATCGATCATGATGATCCGGAAGACCAAGTGGCAGAAATAAAACACCATGTTATAATAGCTGGATTTAGTAAAGAAGAAGAAATTATCGGTAGAATATTAGAAAAACAGCTAATTCCATTTATAGCTATAGATAAAGATGCTAAGAGAACGCAAAAATTAAGAACAGAAGGCTATAATATTTTATATGGAAATGCTAAAAGAATAGAGTTATGGAGAAAGCTTAATGCTAAAAATGCAAATATAGCAATCATTAATATAGAGAAGATAGATGAGGCTAATAAAATTATTAGTATTGTAAAAAAAGAATATCCTCACCTATTCATAATTGCCAAAACATCTAATACCGCAAATATTGAGTTATTATATAATAACGGCGCAGATCAAGTAATCTCAGAAGCCTTGGAATCAAATCTTAAAGTTGCTGATCTATTATTAGAAAAGGTGGGAATGGACAAGAAAGAAATTACTGATTACTTAACTCAGAAACGTAAATTAGCAATTTTGGATCATAGTTAAGTTTCGGTTAAACAAGTTTCTACCATCATATTAGATAATCTGTAGTTAAAGATATAAAATGAAGTTAGAAATACAAAGTATATCAAATTTAGGACATGGGGTCGCTTTTAATAATCAGGGGAAAAAAATATTTGTTCCTAAAGCCGTTCCTGGAGATATAATAGACGCAAGAACTATACAAGAAAAAGGTAAGTACTGCGTAGCCGAAATTGCTACAATTATAACGCCAAGTAAGCATAGAAAAATTCCAGAATGTAAATATTTCAGTATTTGCGGGGGGTGTCTGTTACAACATCTTGAAAATTCATTTTATATAGAATTTAAACAGAAAAATATTAAGGAAAGTCTAGCTAGATCAGGAATTTCAGTAGATAAAGAGGTGGGATTTTTAGATATTGGAAAAGAAGAAAGAAGAAGAATATATTTGCATGTAGATAAGAAAAATAATTTAGGTCTATATAAGGAAAATAGTAATGACTTAGTAGCGATAGATTCTTGTTTAGTTGTAACTAACAAAATAAATAGTGTAATTTCTAAATTACAAAATTTGCTAAAATTAATTCCGCATGGGCTTATTAAGGATATTTCAATATGTGAGTTTGATAATATAATTGATATTGTGCTAAAACTAAGAAATGGCGTAAATATTACTCCCTTAAAAAGCCTGTTAGTAGAATTCTCAAGAGAAAATAGAGTTAATATTAGTTATAAAAATAATAAAGAAATAATAGATGTTAATATCTGTAGAATACCCCAATTAATGATAGGGGAAGCATTAATAGATGTTTCAAGTGAAATATTTATGCAGGCAACTAAAAAAGGACAAGATGCAATTATTTCTATAATATTAGATTTTATAAAAACTCATAATATCACAAAAGTAGTAGATCTATTTAGCGGAGTAGGTACATATAGTTTTGCTATGAGCAAGATCAAAAATATAACTCATATTACTGCCATAGAAGCTATTAGTACAATGGTTGATATTATAGAAAGTAATAGCAAGAAAGTTAAGTTAGGGAATAAGGTTGTGGCAAAAATCAAGGATTTGCACAGCAATCCTATCAAGCTAGATGAATTAAATATATATGATCTTGCAATTGTAAATCCTCCAAGGAATGGTGCAAAAGCACAAATTAAGCAATTAATTAAATCAAATATCAAAAATGTTATTATGGTTTCATGTAGCGCAAATTCTTTTGTACAAGATAGTAAAATCCTAGTAGAAAATGGGTTTAAAATCGAAAATATTACTCTAATAGACCAGTTTTATTACACTTCTCATATAGAGCTAGTAGCTATTTTTACCAAATAGCTAGAGTAGGGAATGATTAAAAGAAAAATTGATATAATCTACCTATGCTAGAAAAACTCTTTGCCGGAAAAAGAAATTCGTGGTATAATGCTCCTTAAACATTTTAGGGTGCAGCTATGCTAGGGAAAGCAAAAAAGGAAATATCACAGATAATTTCGTCTAAATTGAAATTAGATAACGATTTTAGGCAGTCAATAAAAGATCATAGAAAATCAATATGTCAGCAAGCAGTAAAAGGAGAGCTGTCTCCAAAATTTATGATTTACGGAGAAGGTTATATGTATAGCCTTAATGCAGATGGTTATTTCGCAAAAAAATCTGGTAGGAAAGAGGTTTTGGAGAAAATAGCAGGTTCCTACTATAATAAGGGTTTTAAAGAAGAAACAGGAGTGGATTTATATGATTTTGACATTGGTGATAAGAATACTGAAAAAACAGAGAATACAGATAAGGAATTCTATGATAAAGAAATACGTAGTTTTAGAAATTTTTACGCTGTGCTATTTGGCGTAATATTTGGACTTCCTGCTATAGGTGTAGGGGCTGCAATTGGAGGTATTATCGGTGCATCTATAGGGATAGGGGTAGCATTAGTATCTACAGCTCTTTTTACTACTCTGTTTTCAGCTGCCTCAGTATCATCTGAGAGATATTGCGCCAAATTTTATTTAGAATCTATATGCAAAGAACGAGGAAAACAAGATGGACATGATTTACAAAGTGAATTAAATGTTGAAAGAACGATTGCTAAAGTAACAGAAAAACTTAATGAGAAACCCACTGAGAGACCCATTGAGAAACAAAAAGACAATGATTACTTATCTAAAATATTAAGCGCAAAAGAATCCACAAATCTAGGCCTTTTACGTTAGCATAACTCCTCTTCCTTCTCACCTACAAATATTCGCTCCTCTTCGTTATTGATTGTGACGCTGAGTTTTTCCTTCACTTAGAATATTCTTATAACAATACCAGCTTGACCCACCCAGCATTTTAGTGTATAATATCTGCTCAACTTAGGGCGCGGATATGAAAAAGAATTTTGTATTTACAATTGTAATTACATTTCTTTTTTTTGTCACACAAGCTAGTTATGCATCCAACAAGATTAAGGATGCAGAGCTGGATGTGGACAATAAAGAGGAATATGTTAGTAAAGAAAAACTTATTATTTCAAATGTCACATGGGCAATAGCAGGTATGCTATGGACTGCAGCTGGCTTTGCGGCTTTTGGTGGAAGTGATGATTCTTCCGATACGCAGCCCAGTAGCACATCTGCAAGCGATTCTACTATAACTCCTATAACAGATCCTGTTCCTATAACAGACCCAGTTCCTATAGAAACACCTAGTTTTGTTGATGCAGATGCCAGTGAAGCAGCTACTTACGAAACTATTGAATATCAAAACTCACCATTCCTTTCTGCAGCAAATGCTTCAACAGCTTATGCTACGCTAGCAAAAAATGGGTTAAACGTTGCAGGTAGCGGGGTAACTATAATAGTAAATGATACTCCAATGTTTGCTGCGCATAATGAGTTTACTGGTAGAGTAATCTCTCCTATACACACGCAAGATTATACACCCGCCATGACCAGTGCGCATGGGACACACGTTGCAGGCATAGCTGCCGCTAGCAAAAATGATGATGGGATGCATGGAGTAGCATATGATGCTAATATTATTGCTACCTCCTTCACTAGTGGAGCTTCAGCTGCAGCTACTAATATTATGAATGAAGCTGCAGATGGAGAAACCACAATAGTCAATACTAGCTGGGGTTACCCCTATAATAATACCAATATTGATTATTCGTTAGATGAGATGGCTAGCGAATATTTAGACGCTACATATGTTTCAATGTTTAGTGATGCTCTTAAAGATATATTAGTAATTACTGCAGCTGGGAATCAAGGATCAGACCCAGAAGTAGCAAACCCAACCCCAATGGGGATTTTTGCAGAAAGGAGTGAGATTAAAGGACAAATGATTAATGTTGTAGCGCTTTATAATGGAGAAAAGGCATCATATTCAAACCCTGCTGGAATAGTAGCTAGTAGAAGTTTATCTGCAGAAGGAACGTCAATTTATGCGCCAGCTGGATTTACATATAGTGATTCAATTATTTCTAATAATACACCGTGGAAAATTAACAACGATACCAGTGGTAGCTATCAGTCTAATCTAGCATATAGCCTTAGTTTTGATGGAAATTATAGAATGGAAAATAGTGCAGGGGAGCTTATTACCCGTACGATTAATGGACAAAATTGTTATATAGCATACTTGTGGAATCCTTCGACAAATGAAACATACTTCCAAATTTCTGATGAAAGCTATAATAAAATATCATATGACGATTTATCGGTAGAGGATCAAATCAAATTTGAAGAAATGTGGGATGAGTCACCAATCGATGTAAGAGATAATAACCAGTATTATGTAATGAGCGGCACTTCAATGGCATCCCCTGTTGTTGCTGGGGCTGCCGCTGTTATAGAAGGCGCGTGGGATTATCTATATGCAAAAGACATTGCTGATATTCTCCTAGTGACATCAAATCCTACTTATAAAACAGATAGTGGTGGTGTAACTCATGACGTAAATTTAGCAGCAGCAAGTGATATTAGTACTGATTGTGGAGGAGGGGTCGATAATTCTATTGCTGGGGCAAATAGAATATTAAGCTGTACTTATGGACAAGGGTCACTTGATCTTGCAGCAGCAGTTAGTAGTTACGGAAATCAGCAATTTACCTTAGCATCAAATGTGGATAATTTAGAAGCGCTGTCAAAATATACTATGGATAACACGTATCTGAGCAATGATATTATACCTATCTCCAGTAGTAATTTTAATGATGCTGTGTTTTTTGATTATTTTGGAAGGCACTATAAAGCAAGTTTGGAAAATAATATAATAAATAAAACAAAGCCAGCAAGCAATTATATTACCAATATTATAGCTAAGGAAAACGACTATAATGCTTTTAATATAAATCAAACAGATAGCAATTTTCATTTAAGTGTTAAAAAAGATGAAGTGAAATATGCCCATGAAACTGCAGCAAAATTTAGATTTTATTATAATAATTATGACATAAAGCAGAATTTTAATTTTGGAGTATCACTTAACAACGCCATGCAAGTAATGGATAAAAAAGAAACAAGTTTAAATTATAGTTTTCTACAGAATGAAATTTCCGACGGATATTTAAATAAATTTCATGATATACCTTATCAAGAAAGTGAGTCGGTACAAAATACAGCGCTTAGATTTGGTACGCAGATTAATAACTACATCAAGGCAGATGTTGCGATAGCGGAATTTTATAACCCAGATTTCCATGGTAATGGAGAGGAGTCCTCAGTAACAACAAAAATGGAATTCACATTACATAATAAAAAAGACAATAATAGACTGAAAGTGGCAGTTACAAATATTAGTGAAGAAGAGGGTAACTTCCTAGGAAATCAAAGTAGTGGTGCGTTTTACTTAGGAGATAAGAACGAAACTTATTATAGTAAAATTAGTTATATAACTGAGTTTAAGAACAATATTTCCTTATTATTAAATTTTATTAATGGAGAAACGAAGCTAGCAGGGGATAATTACGGATTATTACAAAAATTTGATAAAATAAAAATGCAAGGTTTATCATTTGTATTAAGTAAAAAATATAAGGATACCAAAGCTGGTATAATATATGCAGAGCCTTTATCAATTAAGTCAGGAAAGGCCTATATTAATTATGCTATTGGGCGTGATGAAGAAACAATATATAGAGTAAGTGATACAATAGATTTAGCTGATAACTATCAAAAAAGGAACTTTGAATTTTTTTTACATAAGAAATTAAAAGATAATAATGAAGCGTTATCCTTTAATTATCTTTTTAAGAAACATGATTTGAGCAGAGGTCAGCATAACCATATAGTTGGTATTTCTTTTAAAAAGACGTTTTAGAAATTACAATTTTTCTACAAAATTTATCATCTTATTCCAACTCTTATCTTGATTATCAAATAAGTTTGGTAGATATCATGCTTTTGATATTGTTAACTATTTGAACATATAAGGTGAGCAGTAAAGCGCAAAAAAAATAATTAACGAATTAAATCTAATTAAACATCCAGAAGGTGGATATTATAAAGAGTTGTTTCGTTCAACTTTTAATGTTTATTCCCATAAGGTACGAGATGATAGGGCAGAAATAACTGATATTTATTTTTTATTGACGAAATCGGAGATGAAAAGTAAATCTATTACTCATTATAAAATGGTTGTACAAGGTGGCGTATGGCAAGCAGCATAAACAACGGGGGAGTACTATATGTGATAAAGATAAGAAATTATAATCATTTATTAGAATGGATATATAAATTTAGAGATGGTCTAAGGTCTCTTATGGTGGTTTTTGTAATATATGTTGCCGCATTTATATATCTTTTTATTCAAAATTTCATTTTTTCACAAAATATAGATTTATTATATTTTAGGACAGATGATAGTCTGGCTTTTCACAACTATTTACTTCATATTCACCAGGAGCTTAAATTTTTTAATTTAAATGGGTATCGTTATGGGTGGATATACTGGTTTCCACTAGCATTTATTACATACCCATTTTTTTTGCTTAGTACGTTATTTGGTATTGATATGCCACTACTTGTTATACCGAGGCAAGTATCTCTTTGTTATACATTTGCTACAGCTTTCTTACTTTTTAAGATCGCTTCCATATACACTAGGGATAATTTTTTAAAATCAGTTGTTCTTTTATTATTTCTATCATTTCCTACTACAGGTCATTTTTCTTTAATATTCGGTTCAACAACCCAGGCAATGTTTTTTTCTACCTTGGCATTCTATCTTACTGCCAGAAAAGAAATTATCACTAGACAAGATCTAGTTAAAATAGCGTTGGTTCTGGGAATTGCGGTAGCAACTAAAACGAATGCATTGTTAATTACTCCCCTAATTTTCTTTATTATAGCTGATAGATTATCATGGAAGCTAAATGATAAGAGTGTGTATTCAGCATATATTTTTGTAGCAGTTTTTTTTATAAGTTTCTTTTGTCTTGGGCAGGTATCAATTGGTGATATAACAAAACGAATATTACAGAATATTATGATCAATGAAGGAGATTATTTGGGTGTATATGGGAGTGTCTCGAATTTTTTTCTGATTAGTTAAATAATATTTAAAACTATATTGATGATATTATAATGATACTTATCACGGAATAATCTAATAAAATGTCAATATTACATCAAGCAGAGTTAGTAAGTTTAGAGG
>Ga0066825_10000641_pt1 | contig 11089 bp, 11 predicted proteins | sample ETNtaG_6_FD_65608 | JGI IMG/M metagenome (GOLD analysis project Ga0066825, IMG submission 65608) | Marine microbial and viral communities from oxygen minimum zone, Eastern Pacific Ocean - ETNP201306SV45 | ecosystem: Environmental > Aquatic > Marine > Oceanic | place: Pacific Ocean: Eastern...
ATATGGATGCCGTACAAACGATTCATAAGAAAAAACTTGGTTTTTATAAAACCTTTATTGAGTCAGGTGAGTTGAACGAGAGATTGGTAGATATGTTAGACGCAATGAAGTGTACATTTCGTATTGCGTTAGTTACATCGGCCTCTCGAATGAATGCTCTAGAAATTTTAGACTTTCATGAGCTAACAGATTCATTTGAGCGTATTATTACAGGCGATGATGTCGCAAGGCCAAAGCCAGACCCGGAAGGGTTTTTAAAGGCAATGAAATATTTTGAATGTGGCCCAGAAGATACGGTTATTTTTGAAGACGCTCCAACGGGTGTAGAAGCGGCAAAAGCAACTGGTGCAATGGTGCATCAGGTTATATGGGGGTAAGTATGGCGTTTTGGAGTGTTCTTGCTTCCGTATGCGCGATAGGACTGTGGCTAAAAGGCATTTCGGTGTTGCCCTTACTGCTTATTCCGATTGTTTTCTTTTTATTTGAATGTGTTCGTCATTATTTTAAATGGCAGCCGCCCACAGCGTATTTAAGTCTTGTTGTGTCCACAATTTTGCTGTCGTTTACATCTTCAGTGCTGTCTCAAATTGTTATTTACGGGTTTGTTTTTTGGCTGTTGTACATGTTTCGTTTAGACGAAGTGCGCCACTATGCTGTTAAGAGAGTGTCGCTTTGGCGAGACGAGAAGCCACTTCATCGTATTATTGGCCTCGCTTTTACCTTTTTGTATTGCGTTTTATATTTGTTGCCACAGGAAACAGGAATATCGCTTTTTGATTCGTTTCATCCCTTATATGAGCTTTCAATCATGCAGTCGTTTCAACATAGTATTTTAAATGTTCCAGACCTTTCTTATGCAGGTAAGGTCTTAAAATTTCATTTTTTAGGGTCTCAAATTCCACAGCTTTTAGCTTGGGTTTTTCATGTGTCGGTATTAGAAGCTATAGGCTCTCATATGATGGTCTTTTATTGGAGTTTGTTTGTAGTCGTTACGTATTTCTTATCAAAGCGAGGTATGTTGAATACGCCTTTTTGGGTGTTGTTCTTTTTTCCTTTGTTTGGTCTTAAGTCAATTTTCTTTCCGCCTACTCCGTCTATATTGATGGGCGGTATTTTGATTCTTTTAGCAGTGCTGTTTGTTTTAGATAAACGTCGTTGGATCGCCGCTGGAGTAGGTGGTTTGTTAATGGTGTCTAAGGCTTCGTTCTTTCCTGTGTTTTTTGGAGGTGTCTTTTTAAGGGATCTTATTCGTAGGCGTTTGTTTATGCATTGGCGTTGGTACGTCCTTATGGGGCTACTTTTTGTTGTGATCTTCAACGTGTTTTTTAGTGGTGCCCATGGTCATATTATGTGGATTCATTTTCCTTTCTCGGTGCTGTCTCATTTGTTTAACGGGAATGGCGCATTACCTCTTCTATATCTTCCATTTCTTTTATTGTTTTGTGTTGGTTTTATTAGTGTTAAAGATGTTGCGCAGAGGCTACTTGTTGCTATTGGATTGTCTGGCTTTTTAGGGATTACAGTACTTGCAGAAGTAACGTCAGGAGACCATCTTCAGTTTCTTAAAGGAATAGGCGCGATAGGTGTTTTTGGTGTTTGGGCAGTTGTGAGTTCAGTTTCACTTAAGGGGCGTTTAGAGAAGTACGATAAGTTTAAGTTTTTAGCGTTAATTTTATGCGCGCTTGTTTTTGCCATGCCATTAACCAAACGATTTATGGGGCACCTTTCAAATCCTGTAGTTGTGTTAACCACAGATAAAATTGAAGCGTATTCATGGTTGTCTACTCAATCTCAAGAAGGTGTAGTTCTATATGGCCCTCATTATCAAGTTCCGAAATCTGTTTTGGGGAGAGCTCAAGTAAACGCACACTGGTTTCAGCGTTCTGCATACGAGCGCAGTGGTCTTTCTGGGCAACAGATGTATGTTGAAAGCGTGAAGTGGAAAGGGGTATCAACTATGCCAGATATCTCTACTCGTTTAGCAATGGCAATTCAACTTTATTTAAGTACAGTACAGTTTTCAGAAATGTCTAAGAAGCGTATAAAACTGTTATATTCGGATGCATTTGGTACACATAACGTTGTACCGCATGATCGTCCTGATAATTTTGGAAAGGAATGGTCTTGGCTAAATCTGCAACATAAGATTGCCTTTGAAGTAAAAGAGCAGCTTGCTACAAAAAGCCTTAAGACTGATCAAGAGGTACGTGACTTTTTAAAAAGGAATGCTATTCGGTTTATTGTGTTAGAAGATGGAGACCTGCCGGATGTAAAGCTTTATGACCTTGCTAGGGTTGTGTATAAAAATGAGTCTCATATCATTATGGAGGTATTGTAATGTGTTATTGCGGTTTAGATGCTGAGTATAAGGACTGTTGTGGACGATATCATCAAGGGGAGCCTGCGCCTACAGCAGAGGCCCTTATGAGATCACGATTTACTGCGTATGCATTAGGTTTGTTTGATTATATTCAAGATACAATGGAGGGTGCTCCAGCGCTTGATTTTGATCGTGATGCTGCAGAACAACAGCATGAGGTTTTACAGTGGACACGGTTAGAAGTGCTGAGGACTGAAAAAGGCTTAGAATCTGATGATGATGGCATTGTTGAATTTGTGGCACATTACCTGATTGATACTCAAAAAGATTCTTTTTGTGAGGAAAGTACATTTTTAAAACGTAAGGGGCGTTGGTATTACGTTTCTGGGAAACATAAGTAACCTATATTTCAGATAGATCTCTAGCTGGAACAGTGTATTCAGATCTTGGAATAGGTTTCTTTTTAAGGGGGTGTTCCGGCGTTTCAGGGAGTGTGTCGTATCGATTAATTTCAGGTTCTTGTACATTGGCTGAAGGAAATTGAGATTCCTTTGGTACATGAGTGACTCGTTTTTCTGCTATTTTAGGCACTCTAAATAAGGCGTTTACTCTGTCTTCAGTTCGATCAAATTTAGTTACCATGCTTTGTAAGCTTGCACGTGTTTGTTTGGGCTCAGTGGCTGTGCTTGCTGCTTCTTTGTCTAGAAGAAGCATTTTTTGTAGCATTTTTTCTTGCGCCTTTAGATCTCGGTTTGTAATAGCGGCTAGGTTCATTAATGTTTTTTCATAGTTTTTTCTGTGTTCACTTTTGTAAGGGTAACCAAGGTAAAGGGAAATGAGTGCATCTTTATAGAAAAGGGCAGGGAGCATTAGTGATTGGCCTACCAAACGATCTCTAATAATAGTTCTACGCTCTTCCGTAAGCGGTTCGTAGTGACTTAATTCTGTCCAGAACATGTCGTAGGTTATATCTGTTACACGCTGTTTGTTTTGAATAACTTTGGTGAGAATGGTTCTCGCTTTTTCTGAGATATTATTTTCAGACACTAGATAGATATTATTTCCTTCTAGGGAGGATCTAAATGGAATAGCAGAAATAGAAGAACTAAGAAAGACGAGTATACAGAATAGTGATACTCGTATGGTCATTATTCAGCCGAGACAGTTACAAAATCGATATAAGCTCTAGCTTTACCTTCGGTATTTTCAGTGTCTGAAAGAATAGCTAATGTAGCCTTAGGTGATATCTTTCTATCGAATGTCATTTGGTAGTCTTCAAGAATATTTCGTGAGTACACCTGCCATGTATTGAGCTTCTCATCTCCTGAGTCCACTGGAATCATAGCTAGCTTGTTTGTGTACTTACTTCTAATAAAGTTTTGCTCGTGGTCTTTGTTCGCCCAGATATACGCAATGCTATCTCGAGGAGGAATCTCGTTATAGAGCTTCTTGAATATCTTTGCGAGAGTACGTTCAAACCAGTTGGCTACGGACTCTTCATAGTCGAAGACTACATAAAGACGTACTGGCAGATCTTCTAAGTCTTTCTTTTTTACGTTTCCAAACTCTACTGTATTTTCTACTTTCCATTTCCACTTAATGATAGGTGTTTTGTTAGGATCAAATGTGATGGTGTGTTTAAGTAGGGAGGAGCTAATATTGCTTGAGCAAACTAGGACGCCATTTTCAATAAAATAGTCTGTTTCTTCTTTTACTGAAGGGAAGGGCGATGTCTCCCATTTGTCTAAAGAATTAAAGGGTTCGTGAATTGTGTCTTGAGCCTTCACAGAACCACTAAAAACCGTCATGATAATATAGAAGAGTACTAGGTGTTTTAACATGGCACTCAGTGTATCAAAAGGTACTCAAATTTAGGAGGTATAAATTTGTTCAAGGTTCTGGATCCTCAATGGTAGAAGTGCGACTTTTTCGTGATGGCGATAACGTTGAGGCGTGGCAAGACGCTCCGGTAGCGAGTTATTTGCCTGTGTTTCTTGCCGGTGAGCAAAACGTAGCGAACATTACGAAGAGACTAGAGCTTATGTATTTTAAGCGACCTTCTGCTGTTCTCAAGATTCGTTGGAATATTCAAAGCGATCCTGAAAACGGATACTGGATCGACTCTCCGTTCTAATTACTTACACCACTTCACAACAGTATCAACCCAAGCCTCTGTTGTGTTTAAGCATGGAATGTAAGTAAACGACTCCCCACCATGTTCTAAGAAGGTTTCTCTACCTTCCATATTAATTTCTTCAAGTGTTTCCAAGCAGTCTGCTACGAAGGATGGGCAGATAACGTGAATGTTTTTCTTTCCTGTTTCTCCCAGGCGAATGATCTCATCTTCTGTGCTTGGTGAGATCCATTTATCCGGACCTAGGCGAGACTGAAATGCGATTGAGTATGAAATCTCTTTTCCAAGTATTTGCATGAAAAGATCTGATGTTACTTTTGCTTGGTGTTTATAGCAGGTTTTCCATGCATCAGAAGCCGTGTCGCAACAGGCTTCACTTGTACAGTGGCTTCCTGGATCTGTTTTACGTAGGTGTCGTTCTGGTAGACCATGGTAGCTAAATAAAATGTGTTCAGCTCCATCTAATTGTTTCTTTGCACTTTGAACAAGGGCATTGATGTAGTCTGGGTCATTATAAAATGCAGATTTAAAATTGATTTTAGCTTTAAAGTTAAGTTCTTTTGCGGCCTTTTTTACAGCTTTTTCAACTGTTAGTGTCGTCGACATTGCATACTGCGGATATAACGGAATCACAGTGAGTGACTTTAGGTCTGGCTTTTCTTTTTTAATGGCGTTAATAACATCTGGAATACTTGGGTTTCCGTAACGCATGGCTAAATATACTGGCTTATCTAGTTTCTCTAGTACTTTCTTTTGAAGTCCTTTGCTGATTTGTATTAACGGAGAGCCAGACTTGGTCCACACGCTTTTATACGCTGCAGACGTTTTCTTGGGTCGAAATGTAAGGATGGGGCCGTATACAATCGCAGCACGAAGTGGCCATGGTAAATCGATCACGTACTTGTCCATTAGGAACTCAGCTAAATAGCGTTTAATATCTGGAATTGAAGTAGAGTCGGGAGATCCTAGGTTTACTAATAATATAGCGTCTTTGTGTGTCATTATGGTGCTAGCCTCGTTTTTGTCCACTCGCCATCTTTATGTGTGTATAACACTCTATCGTGTAAACGACTTGGTCTACCTTGCCAGAACTCAACCTCATAAGGAATGATCTTATAGCCTCCCCAATTTTCTGGGAGTGGAACATCTCGTCCGTCTAAGGTGCTTTCCATGTCTAGGTAAGCTGTGTCTAAGTGGGCTCTATTTGGAATAGCGCTACTTTGAGGCGATGCAGTTGCCATAATTTGGCTTTCTCTAGGACGGGAGTGGAAATACGCTTTTGATTTCTCTTCTTCAATTTTTTTGATGGTGCCTGTAATACGAACTTGGCGATCTAAAATATCCCAAAAGAAGTTCAGGCATACAGTTGGATTTTGAGAGACATCGTAGCCCTTTTTGGAGCTGTAATTTGTGTAGAAAATAAAACCTTCTTTGTCGATTTCTTTAATTAAGATAATACGAGCAGAGGGCACACCTGATGTATTTACTGTTGCAAGCGTTGCTGCAAGCGGGTCTAAAATATCGGTTTCTAAAACTTCGTCTAACCAAAAATCGAACTGGTCGAGCGGGTCTTGCATCATGCTGGCTTCGTTTAAGCCTTGGGAATTGTAGTCGCGACGAATGTCGTTAAGGTTTTTGTCTCTGTTATGCATTAGAAGTAATACTTCCTGCGATCTCTGTCGCTATCGAAATCATTTTCAGATAATTCTTGGTTCATACCATCGCTATTACCACCGCCATATTTGCTGTTCATAAACTTAGCTTGGCCTGGGTAAAGAGGGCGTTTAGGTTTCTTAGATTGTGACTGAGATTGTTTGAACGATGATGCATCGTAGTTGTAACTATTCTTAACTCCAAAACTAGACTTCGGTTTTTCCTCTTGAAGTGCCCATTGCTCCGTATAATCTTTTAAAATTCCAGATTCCTGAATGAATCTGCTCGGGTTTGAGAATTGGATTCCGGAGTATCTGTAATAGTTAGATTGTGAGAGGTCTAAATTAGGCTTTATGATGAACAGGTTTTCCTCTGCACGTGTTAGCGCAACATACATAAGGCGTCTTTCTTCTTCTAACTGATCTGCATCTCCAAGAGATTGGAAGGAGGGTAGGTAGCCATCCACTGCTGAAATTAGAAAGACACTGTTCCACTCAAGTCCTTTAGAGGAGTGAATGGTGGAGAGTGTGATTGTTTCATCTTCTGTGTCTTCTGGTAGAACATCTTCTGTTGATGAAGGCGGGTCTAGTGACATCTCTGCTAACATCGTATCGAGGTCTTCATATTTCTCAGCGATAGTAGAGAGTGAGTCTAAATCGGACTGACGCTTTGTGAAGTTGTCGTAGGTAAGTTTGAAGATAGGTGTGTAGTAGGTAAGTACTGACTCTACTAACATGCTTGGCTTTTTTGTTTTCTGAGCTGGCGAGAATACAAGTTGGATTAAGTTTTGAAGATCTGAAAAGTACGGTTTGCTTTTGTACTTTGTTAACGGAATAATGTTTGGGTTCGCCAGGTTCTCTTTAATACTTTGTGTAAGCGTTGCAGCGCCTTTTGGTCCTAGACCATCAAAGAGTAAAAGGACTCTGTGCCAAGAGACCGTTTCAGAAGGGTTATACATTAGCTTTAAATACGCCATAACATCTTTTACGTGAGCAGACTCTACGAACTTAAAGCCTCCATGTTTAACAAAAGGTAAGTTGTGGGCTTTTAGCTCAACCTCTAAATCATTCGAATGCCAGCCAGATCGCATAAGAATCGCGATATCGTTTAAGTTTTTACCTTCTTCTCGTAGTTCCAAAATCTTTTGGCAAATAAAACGAGATTGGTGATTATCGTTTTCTGTTTCAATGTAGATGGGCTTTGTTCTACCCGTCTTGTCTGAGAATAGGTTCTTGGTGAACTTTTCTTTTGCTTGAGCAATCACGGCGTTGGTTAGATCTAAAATGGATTGAGTACTTCTGTAGTTTTGTTCTAGCTTAATGACTTCTGCATTTGGAAAGAGGGTAGGGAATTCCATAATATTCTTGAAATCAGCCCCACGAAACGAATAGATACTTTGTGAGTCGTCACCTACAACCATAATATTATTATTTTCGTTTGTAAGGGCTTTAATAATTTGAGACTGAATCAAATTCGTGTCTTGATACTCATCTACCATGATGTAGCGGTATTTTGTTTGAAGTAAAATCCGAATGTCTGGACAGGTTGTGACGAGTTCTAATGTTTTTACTAGAAGGTCGTCGTAGTCCATAGAGTTCATCGCTTTTTTCTGAATTTTGTATTCAATTGCGATGTTTTCAATTTCTTCTGTGAATTCTTGGAACTGAGGGAAGTCTGTCGCAAGAATATGGTGAATGGTCTTGCCTGTATTAATAGACTTACTAATGACCGTTGCGATTGTTGATTTCTTTGGGAATCGTTTTTCTGTCGTTGCCCACTTCTGTTCTTTACGAATGAAGTTGATGAGATCTTCTGCATCGCCTCTGTCTAAAATAGTAAACTGGTTATTAAATCCAATGCTTTCTGCAAATTGTCTTAGCAGAATATTACCGAACCCATGGAAGGTTCCTCCGGATACGTCTCGGCATCTGTTATCTAAAATCTTTGTTGCTCTGTCGAGCATTTCTTGAGCTGCTTTACGTGTGAATGTGAGTAGAAGGATAGACTCTGGTGGAACGCCATCGTTAACAAGCTTCGCTACTCTGTATACAAGTGTTTTTGTTTTTCCAGAGCCAGCACCTGCAATTAAAAGTAAGGGGCCTTCATTAAAGTAAACGGCTTGGCGCTGTGCGTCGTTAAGTTCTTGATCGAAATTATCTGGAAGGGCAGATGCGTGATCTCCCAAAGGTCTGAGTGTATACGTTTTCATGGACGTATATCATACCAAAAAAAATTAAAAGTTTGGATTTTTTCTAACAAGGGAATAACTAAATGTTGAATATTATATATAGGGGGTAAATATGATCAATTCATTTACAGAAAACGTGGCGAGAATCATGAGAGAAAAACGTGAGGAAATGGTACCGTCGCTTTTGAAATCAGACGAGGAACTCGATTTCGATATGCAAGATGTTGTTCTAGCTGAAGCAACAATCCCTCAAACTCCCTAAACTACTTCAAACTTAAATTTTTCAATTCTTCAATTTGATCCCGCAGCACAGCAGCGAGTTCGAATTCTAAATTTTGCGCCGCATTTTTCATGTCTTTTTCTAATTGACTTAAAATGCCAGGAAGCTCGTCGGCTTTGATATCGCGATTGCGTCGTTTCTTTTCGACTTTCTCCATATTCTGACGAACTTCAGAGCGTATTGCATTTGAAATTTTCTTTTTCACAGTTTCTGGCGTAATGCCATGTTTTTCATTGTGTTCCGTTTGCACTTGGCGACGTCTGCTTGTTTCCGAAATCGCAAGGTCCATCGAATCTGTGATTTTATCTGCATATAAAATAACTTTTCCGTTTTGGTGACGTGCGGCTCTTCCCATTGTCTGGATAAGCGAGCGTTCGTTTCTTAAGAAACCTTCTTTGTCTGCATCTAAAATAGCAACGAGAGATACCTCGGGAAGGTCGAGGCCTTCTCTTAGTAAGTTAACGCCGATTAAGACGTCGTATTTACCCAGTCGTAAATCGCGTAAAATATCGACACGTTCTAGGGCGCTGATATCGGAGTGAAGATACTGCACCATAATACCTTGTTCGGAAAAGTAATCAGACAAATCTTCTGACAATTGTTTGGTGAGGGTTGTAATTAAAACTCTTTCTTCGTTTTGAATACGTAGCTTAGTTTCGTTTAGAAGATCTTCAATTTGACCTTCGGTGTGCCTAACGTCTACTTCCGGATCGAGTAGACCAGTAGGACGAATCACCTGTTGAGTTAACTTGTAGTCTTTCCAGTTTCTAGAACCCTCTTTTTTGCCATCATGTAAGCAACGGTTTAATTCATATGGTCCAGGTGTAGCGGATACGTAGACGCGTTGTCCCACACGCTCTTCAAATTCGTTAAGTTTTAGAGGGCGATTATCTTTTGCTGAAGGTAGTCTGAACCCGTAATCAACAAGTGACTGTTTTCTAGCTTGGTCCCCGTTATACATACCTCGTATTTGTGGCATGGTGACATGGGATTCATCGACAAAGGTAATAAAATCATCTGGGAAGAAGTCGAGAAGTACCCCGCCCGGTTCTCCGGGTTTTCTGTTAGATAGGTGACGAGAATAATTCTCGATGCCTTTACAATAGCCCACTTCTTCAATCATATCTAAGTCGTAAAGTGTTCGTGCTTTGAGTCGCTTAGATTCGAACTCTTTGTCTTGGCTGTCGAGTTCTTTTAAGCGTTCTGTGAGTTCGTTTTTAATGCGTATTAAGGCAGGTTCTTTATTGTCCCCAACAACATAGTGAGTGGCTGGGAAGATATCGAGATCATCTAGCTTTTCAATAAGTTCAGCTGTTACGGGGTGTCGCACTTCAATAGCTTCAAGTTCGTCGTCGAAGAAATCGAGGCGAATCATATTTTCTTCCCAAGATGGAATGATATCGATCACATCGCCTTTAACTCTGTAGCGACCTTGTTGGAGTTCGATGTCGTTTCGTTCGTATTGAATGCTTTCTAAGTTTAAGAGTAGCTTTTGTCTTGGAAAGGATTCTCCAACCTTTAGTTTTAAGGCTGCATTTACATAATCTTCCGGAATACCTAGTCCATAAATACAAGAAACTGAAGCCACGATAATGACATCACGGCGTAGCATTAACGAACGAGTAGCACTATGTCGGAGTCGTTCGATTTCTTGGTTAATATCCGCTTCTTTTTCAATGTAGACATCTCGGGAGGGGATATAGGCTTCGGGTTGGTAGTAATCGTAATAAGAAATGAAGTACTCAACAGCATTTTCTGGAAAGAATTCTTTAAACTCTGCACAGAGCTGAGCGGCTAGGGTTTTGTTGTGAGCCAGAATTAATGCAGGTCGATTTAGTTGGGCGATAATATTCGCCATCGTAAACGTTTTACCAGACCCAGTTACACCTAAAAGAATCTGTTCATCTAAGTTGTCTTGAAGACCGTTTACTAAAGTTGAGATCGCTTCTGGTTGGTCTCCAGAGGGTTTGAATTCTGAATTTAATTTAAAATCTGGCATGAGGATATTGTGGGCTTTTTTACGACTTTTGTCGATTTTGAATTCAGTTGTTGAAATTTGCCCTGTAATAGTTCGATAATTTATAGAAGGTGCATTATGCGTATAAGTCCGATAAGAGCGGCCGGATATACGTCAGCTAGAGCTGATGAGTTAAAAGGTTCTCCAAAAAACGTAAAGAAAAAACATGTGTGGGAGGATCAAATGTATCCCTATACACACCCTAGTCAAATATCTAGTTACTTTGCGAGGCTAAATATAAATGTTAAAGGACTAACTTTGCAGGAATATTTTTTAGAACTTTCTATAAATAAATTGGGTTCATAATAGGTCATTGCTATCTAGATCCAATGACGTTTTATTGGAAAGTGCTAATTTTGTTCTTCGTCTTAAAAAGTCATCTTGAGTTCTAGCTTTTTCTATATCTCGAGCATAATAGATTTCCCCTTTGATATGGTGAGTGTCTTTAATATTTTTGAGTCCGTCTGGGAATTGTTTTGCGTGTTCCAAAACGGCTG
>Ga0066825_10000642_pt1 | contig 11087 bp, 11 predicted proteins | sample ETNtaG_6_FD_65608 | JGI IMG/M metagenome (GOLD analysis project Ga0066825, IMG submission 65608) | Marine microbial and viral communities from oxygen minimum zone, Eastern Pacific Ocean - ETNP201306SV45 | ecosystem: Environmental > Aquatic > Marine > Oceanic | place: Pacific Ocean: Eastern...
CTGATCAGTGTGGTTAGAGAGGAGCTGATAGACGTTCGTGATACCTACGGTGATGAGCGTCGTACCGAGATCATAGCCAGTCAACAGGATCTCTCTGACGAAGACCTGATTACCGAAGAAGAATTGGTGGTCACGATTTCCCATCAAGGCTATGCCAAAACCCAGCCTCTGGATACTTACCAGGCCCAGCGTCGCGGCGGTCGCGGCAAGGCCGCAACGTCGGTAAAAGACGAGGACTTTGTTGAACACTTAGTTATTACCAATTCGCATAATTCGCTATTGTGTTTCTCCAATCAGGGCAAGGTTTATTGGTTGCGGGTATTCCAAATCCCCCAAGGCAGTCGCGGTGCTAAGGGCCGGCCCATGATCAACTTGCTGCCATTGGCCGGTGATGAGCGAATCACCGCGGTTTTACCGATTGCCGAATACACCAGTGATCATTTTGTATTTATGGCAACAGCGAACGGCACGGTGAAAAAGACGCCGTTAGAACAATTTTCGCGTCCGCGCCCGAGTGGCCTTATCGCGTTAGATCTTGAAGAAGGCAATACCCTCATCGGCGCAGCCATTACTAATGGCAGCAGTGATGTGATGTTGTGCTCAAGTGCCGGCAAGGCTGCGCGCTTTAAAGAATCCGATGTTCGAGCCATGGGTCGTACCGCCAAAGGCGTGCGGGGTATACGTTTAGCTGCCCAGCAGCGGGTGATCTCACTGATTATTCCCGAGGCAGAAGGTTACTTGCTGACCGCTAGCGAAAACGGCTTTGGTAAACGTACACCGTTGGCAGATTTCCCCATGCGTGGACGCGGTGCGCAGGGCGTAATCGCCATGCAAACCAGTGAGCGTAATGGGCAATTGGTCAGTGCCGTGCAGGTGTTCAGTGGCGACGAACTTATGTTGATTTCGAATACCGGTACATTGGTTCGTACGGATTCGGATGGTGTATCTGTTGTGGGTCGCAATACTCAAGGCGTGCGTCTGATTAATCTTAAAGAAGATGAGGTGCTCAACAGCGTTGAGCGTATTGCTGAACAAACCCTCGAGCAGGCCGGTGATGAAGGCTCGGCGGCGACAGATGACAGCCAAGTAGACAGCGACACCTCGGCGGATGCAGACGACTAGCCTGACCGACAGTAAGCGCGAGAACCACCCAACTGACAACTAGAATCGTGGAGACAATAGTGCATCGCACTCACAATTTTTCTGCCGGACCGGCAGCCTTGCCGACCGAAGTTTTGCAGCAGGCTGCAGAAGAAATGCTCGACTACCAGAGTAGTGGCATGTCGGTGATGGAAATGAGCCATCGCAGTTCCATATTTGTCGATATTGCCGCCCGTGCCGAGGCCGACTTGCGCGAGTTAATGGGTATCTCCGACGATTACCATGTATTGTTTTTACAGGGTGGGGCGACCGGACAGTTTGCCGGCATTCCGTTAAATCTGACCGCGCCTGGCGACACTATGGACTTTATCGATACTGGTGCGTGGTCGAAAAAAGCGATTAAAGAGGCCGGTAAGTACTGTCGAGTTAATGTCGCTGCAAGCAGCAGTGACAGTAATTACGATCACATTCCCGACCCGGCGAGTTGGCAATTGTCAGCTGATGCTAAGTTACTGCACATCTGTTCTAACGAAACTATTGGTGGGGTGCAGTTTAAAGACTTTCCTGAAAGCCCGGGCACCTTGGTTGCCGACATGTCGTCGGATATTTTGTCGCGCCCCGTGGATGTAAATCGATTCGGTCTGATCTATGCCGGTGCGCAAAAGAATATTGGCCCCGCTGGGCTCACAGTGATTATCGTCCGTAAAGATTTGTGCGGTAATGCGCGTACCGAAACGCCGACCTTCCTAGATTACGCCGTACAAGCCGATGCCGACTCCATGTCAAATACACCACCCACCTACGGGTGGTATCTGGCCGGGCTGGTATTTGCTTGGGCGAAAGCCCAAGGCGGGTTGCAGGCCATTGCGGAGCACAATGCGGCTAAAGCAAAGCTGCTTTACGATGCCATAGACGGCAGTAATTTTTATACCGCGCCGGTCCATGAGGCGGTGCGCTCAACTATGAACGTACCATTTACGCTCGCCGATGCGGAGTTAGATAAAGCATTTTTAAGTGGTGCCGAAGCACGAGGACTATTTAATCTCAAAGGGCACCGTAGTGTGGGTGGCATGCGCGCAAGCATCTACAACGCGGTACCCATGGCTGCGGTAGAATCGTTAGTGAGTTTCATGAGCGAATTTGAAAATGAGCACGGATGACGACGCGCTACAGCCGTTACGGCAGCGAATAGACGCCATTGACCAGCAGCTACTAAAGCTGTTCAACGAGCGTGCCCAGTGTGCTTTAGAGGTGGGCGAAATAAAGCAGGGTCAGCCGACTGAGCAAGCGCCAGTATTTTATCGACCCGAGCGCGAAGCGCAGATACTGCGCCGTTTGCAGGGCGATAATGTTGGGCCACTGTCCGACCAAGATGTGGCGGGATTATTTCGTGAGGTTATTTCCTGCTGTTTGAATTTAGAGCAGCCGCTGACAGTAGCTTACTTTGGGCCGGCGGGCACCTATACGGAAGCAGCTGCGGTAAAGCAATTCGGCCATTTCGCCAACACCCAGCCCATGGCCTCGATTGATGAAGTGTTCCGTGAAGTGGAGTCCCAAGCGGTGCACTATGGTGTCGTGCCGGTGGAGAATTCCACCGAGGGCATGGTCAATCATACCCTAGACTGTTTTCTGAGCAGCCAGTTGCGCATCTGCGCAGAGGTGGAACTACCTATTCACCACGCGCTTATGCGTTTGGAGTCTGCCGAGGGCGAGATTCGCGAAATTCGCTCTCATGCGCAAAGTCTTGCCCAATGTCGGGGTTGGCTCGACCAACACCATCCGGGCGTGCCCCGGGTCGTGGTCGCAAGCAATGCCGAAGCTGCGCGCCAAGCGGCTGCCGATCCGAGTGTGGCCGCAATTGCGGGAGAGATGGCGGCGGATCGCTATAAATTACGTATGCTTTCAACGCGCATTGAGGACCACCCGGACAACAAAACGCGCTTCTTAGTGCTGGGCAACCAGAATGTAGGACCCAGCGGTAGTGATAAGACGTCGATATTAGTTTCTGTTCGCAACGAGCCTGGCGCATTGTTACGTGTACTAGAGCCTTTCCAGCGCTTTGACATCAGCCTTTCTAGAATTGAAACCCGGCCTGCGCGGTCTGGTGACTGGTCCTATGTATTTTTTATCGACTTTGATGGTCACCAGTCTGACCCCAATGCCACCAGTGTGATCGAAGCGATCGGTGATGTGGCGTTGGAAGTGCGGTGCTTGGGGTCCTATCCAAAAACTGTGGTGCCTGCATGATCGATAATGTTAACCAGCGTATAGCCGCCCTTCAGCCCTACAAACCGGGCAAGCCCATTGAGGAATTGGCCCGAGAATTAGGCATCAACGATATCGTTAAGCTTGCGAGTAACGAAAACCCGTTGGGTCCCTCGCAAGCAGTCACGGATGCTATTGCCGAGGCAAGCACGCAATTACCGCGGTACCCCGATGGCAGTGGTTATGAGCTAAAACAGGCGCTTGCTGAACGATTGCGGGTAGATACCACGCAGATCACCTTGGGCAATGGTTCTAATGATGTATTGGATCTGATTGCGCGAGTTGCCCTGCAGCCAGGTAGTGAGGCCATCATTGCTGAGCATAGCTTCGTGGTATACCGACTTGCGGTGACCTGCTGCGGCGGTGATCTGGTAACGGTGCCAGCGAAAGACTATGGCGCCGACTTGGATGCAATGCTTGCAGCAGTGACTGAACGCACTCGGGTAGTGTTTCTTGCCAACCCGAATAACCCGACGGGCACTTGGGTTCCAGAGGCCGCGATAGAGAATTTCTTGCAGCAAGTCCCTACAAATGTATGGGTAGTTCTGGACGAGGCGTATTTTGAATACGTGGATGAACCAGCTTACGGCAATGGTATAGCGCTACTCGATAAATACCCTAACCTCATCGTGACCCGCACCTTTTCCAAGATCTATGGTTTGGCCGCGGTGCGTCTCGGCTACAGTGTCAGCAGTGCAGCATTTGCAGATTTACTCAACCGCGCTCGGCAGCCCTTTAACGTAAATGGTTTGGCCATGGCCGCTGGTCTAGCCGCGTTAGCAGATGAGGATTACTTGCAGCGCAGTCGTACACTAAACCAGCAGGGCATGACCCAGATTACCCAAGGGCTTACAGCCCAGGGGTATTCTTACATCCCGTCTGTGGGCAATTTCGTTGCCTTCGACAGCGGTCGACCAGGCGCTGACGTATTCGGCGAACTGTTGCAGCAAGGCGTTATCGTGCGGCCGATCGCCGAATATGGATTGCCTAATCATGTGCGCGTGAGCATTGGCTTGCCGATAGAAAACGAACGATTTTTAGCCGCACTCGCAGCACTAGGGTCAGCTTGATATGACCGTACGCAACCTTGTGGTTGTCGGTGTTGGACTAATTGGTGGTTCGTTAGCCGCAGCCGCGCGGGCCAAAGGTCTTGCCGAGCGCATTATTGGCATTGAATCCAATCCACAATCGGCGAATTACGCTTTAGCACAAGGGTTAGTGGATGAGATTGTTGCTGAAGTGCCTGACGATACTGACCTGTGCGCCTTGTGCGTTCCCAGCGATTTAGTTGCTGAATGGGTGCTCAAGCTCGCAGATCATGCCGCCACGGTCATTGACGTTGGCAGTGTTAAAGCGCCCATCGTTGACGCGGTGCAAACAGCCCCATCGCCAGTGACTAACTTTGTGCCCTGTCATCCCATAAGCGGTTCGGAAAAAAGTGGTCCCACTGGTGCCGATGCTCAGTTGTTTGATGGCTGTGCGGTAGTGATCACACCGTTACCTCAGGGTGATGGGCAGCGGCAAGCCCAAACCGAGGAATTCTGGCAGCGTCTGGGTACTCGGGTGCAGGTCATGTCCCCCGCAGAGCATGATCAGACCCTAGCAGTGACCAGCCATTTGCCCCATTTGTTGGCCTTCGCCTTTATGCAGCGGGTGACCCCGTCCCATACTGGGTTGACTGGTGGTGGTTTTCGCGATTTCACCCGCATTGCTGGTGCCGATCCGGAGTTGTGGTGGCGCATTCTGCGCTTAAACAAAGACTCGGTGATCGAGAGTGCGCGTCAGTTCGGTGATGATCTGCAGGAGCTTATTGCCGCCATTGAGAACAACGACAGCACGGTAGGTCTTGCCCATTTGCGCAATGCTGTGCAGAAAAAAACCTCAACGAAGACGAATGGTCATGAATAAATCCATACCGGTTTTGGCCATTGATGGCCCCAGTGGCTCAGGCAAGGGTACCTTAGCCGCTCGCATGGCCGCCGAGTTGGGCTGGCATTTGCTGGATTCCGGTGCCTTGTACCGCATTGTTGCCGCAATGGCCGTGCGACGCGGCTTGGATGTTGAGCAAGAGCAAACCATGTGCGAGTTGGCTCAATCTTTGGATATCGCGTTCCCAGACGGTCGTGTGCGGGTGCATGAACTAGACCTTACTGACGAAATTCGTACCGAAGATATAGGGGTAATGGCTTCTCGGGTAGCGGCGCTGCCGGCAGTGCGCGCGGCGATTTTAGAGCTGCAACGCAACTTTGCCCAAGCGCCTGGCTTGGTGGCTGATGGGCGTGATATGGGTACGGTAGTCTTCCCCCATGCGGGGCTCAAAATCTTCCTTGATGCGAGCGCCGAGGCGCGTGCGGAAAGACGTTATAACCAGTTGAAAAACAAAGGTTTGAGTGTTAGTTTGCGCGACCTTCTCGAGCAGATCGAAGAACGAGATGCGCGAGATAGAGAACGTGCAACAGCGCCGTTAAAAGCGGCAAGTGACGCGCTGCTAATCGACAGCACCCAGATGACTATAGAAGAGGTGTGTACCACGGTTATGCAGGCAGCGAAGCAGCGACTTTTATAACAAGCAAGTCTACTGCTGCTGCGATTGGGGTAAGGAACCTCGCAAGTGTTCAACATTTGCGTCCAATCACCGAATGACGCGGAGCCAACAACGCTTCAAAGCGCTGTGCACATAACATTAACTAACCAACGGAGAGACGGCTGCGCACACTGTCGTTTTGACACGCCCTTGCTGCCACGCCGACCACACTTATGAGCGAATCTTTTGCCGACCTATTTGAAGAAAGTTTACAAACCATCGAGATGGCACCTGGGTCCATCGTAACCGGCACGGTGGTAGATATAGATGACGATTGGGTCATCGTTCACGCAGGCCTCAAGTCAGAAGGGGTCATTCCAAAGAATCAATTTCTCAACGAAGAAGGCGAATGCACACTCAGCATAGGCGACCAAGTGAAGGTTGCTATGGAAGTAGTAGACGATGGCTTCGGAGAAACACGACTATCTCGTGAAAAAGCTCGCCGCGCCGAATCTTGGCAGCAACTCGAAGAGGCCAGCGAAAAGAGCGAAGTAGTGGTTGGCATTATCAACGGTAAGGTTAAAGGCGGTTTCACAGTCGACGTTAACGACATCCGCGCCTTCTTGCCCGGTTCACTGGTGGACATTCGCCCATTGCGCGAAACCGCTCACCTAGAAGGTAAGCCGCTAGAATTTAAAGTGATTAAGTTGGACCAGAAGCGTAACAACGTAGTGGTCTCACGGCGCGCAGTCCTTGAAGAAGAGAACAGCCACGAACGCGATGCGTTACTGGCGTCAATGCAAGAAGGTCAGGACGTTAAAGGTATTGTTAAGAACCTGACTGACTACGGTGCATTCGTTGACCTTGGTGGTGTAGACGGCTTACTGCACATTACCGATATGGCATGGAAGCGTATTCGTCATCCAAGCGAAATGGTTAATGTGGGAGACGAAGTTGACGTGCGCGTTCTCAAGTTCGACCGCGAAAAGAATCGCGTCAGCCTAGGTATGAAGCAACTGGGCGAAGATCCATGGGTCGATATCATTCGTCGTTACCCAGAAGGTGCGCGGGTAACCGCTACTGTGACCAACCTCACCGACTACGGCTGCTTTGCTGAAATCGAATCCGGTGTTGAGGGTCTAGTGCACGTTTCTGAAATGGATTGGACCAACAAGAATATTCACCCCTCAAAGGTGGTTTCAGTTGGCGACGAGACCGAGGTGATGGTTTTGGACATCGACGAAGATCGTCGTCGTATCTCCTTGGGTATCAAGCAGTGCCGACCGAATCCATGGGAAGAGTTCAGCGTCAGCCACGGTAAGAACGAAAAGATTACCGGTAACATTAAGTCCATCACCGACTTCGGTATCTTCATCGGTCTCGACGGCGGTATCGATGGATTGGTACACCTGTCCGATATCTCATGGAATGAGCCGGGTGAAACTGCTGTTCGTCGTTACTCGAAGGGCGAAGAGGTAGAAACTATCATCTTGTCTGTGGACCCAGAGCGAGAGCGTATCTCGCTGGGCATCAAGCAGTTAGATCAGGATCCGTTCAGCGATTACACCGCAGTAAATGACCGCGGCACTATCGTTAAAGGAAAGGTCATCGAAACCGACGTTAAAGAAGTGGTTATCGAGCTGGCTGAAGATGTAACTGGCATCATGAAGGCTTCCGAGATCAGCTTGGATCGGGTTGAAGACGCGCGTTCTGTACTTGCAGTAGACGATGAAGTAGAAGTTAAGATCATCAACGTTGACCGCAAGAACCGCACCATCGGTTTGTCTATCAAGGCGAAGGATGTGGAAGAAGAGCGTCAGGCTGTGCGCGATCATCAGAAACAAGAGAGCGACCGTTCTGGGCCTGCAACTCTTGGTGATCTGATCAAAGCTCAGATGAACCAAGACGACGAATAAGCTGTAACTGGAGCAGAGTGCAGGGTTAGGTGATGACAGACATCAGCATGACCAAGTCGGAATTGATTGAACGCATCGTTGCTGCACAGGCGCGATCGTCCAATGCGCAACTTAACAGCAAAGATGTTGAGTTTGCGGTCAAGACGATGTTGGAACAGATGTCCCAGACCTTAGCGTCTGGAGACCGTATAGAAATACGCGGTTTTGGCAGCTTTTCACTGCACTATCGTGCACCGCGCATAGGGCGCAACCCTAAGACCGGCGAGTCTGTGGGGCTGTCAGGCAAGCATGTCCCGCACTTTAAGCCCGGTAAAGAGTTGCGTGATCGGGTGAACGCCTCCCTGCACGCAGACAGCAGCGAGCAAGGGTCAGCGCCCTCGTCAGCGGACGCCAACCAAGATAACGTCTAATCGCCCCATTAGGCCGCCAGGAAGACAGTGAAGGGACTTAAATCCATCGCATTATTTCTGGCCATGGCCACCGCCTTCCTGTTTGCCGCGCTTGCGGTCAACCAAGAACAAGTCGCACTCACATTCGCCATATGGCAAACCCCATTTACCCTCAGTATCTTTTGGTGGCTACTGGGCGCTTTGGTGATCGGCATCCTACTTGGCGTGTTGTACGGCAGTTGGCTGAATATTCGTTATCGGTTTGCTAATCGACGCCTGCGTAAAGCTTTGGCGAAAGCAGAGCAGCAATTGGCTCAACAGGCCACAGACAACACTTAAGCACCAACGAGCTAAGGGCCTACTGCCCAGGGCGTCATGGGCCGCTAGGTGGGCTGCGCGCGAGCACTAAGCTAGTGAAACATCGAAAAAAGGAGATGTTTCATGTTCGTAGTCGACTTAATCCCCGATTCAATCTGTAGCAGCAAGCCCATTCCCGCAAGGCCGCAAGCCAGGCTCGCAAATTTTTGGTTAGTTGGTGTGTTTATAGTACTGGCGCTCATCAGTTGTAGCCTGCAGGCCGCCGAAGAGCGAAGCAGCGCTGCCACAGAGACCCCAGAGCTTGTCTACCTGAATATGGCCACTGCCCAAGAACTTCAGGAGCGTCTTATAGGTGTTGGGCAGCGTCGGGCTGAAGCGATTGTGGCTTATCGTGAACGAGTGGGTGACTTCCGCAATGACGACGAGTTGTCCCAGGTCAGAGGCATCGGGCCGCAAGTATTAAGTGCTAATAAAACGCGGATTTCTTATGCCCCCAGTGGGCGCCCAGCAGCTGCGAATAGCAGGGCCGCGAAGCGCAGTCTCGCGGAAAAAAATTAACGGCGGCGGCAACATTTCGACCGTCCCTGTTTGGCGCTATAGTAAATCCCATAGGGCCATGGAGGGGCGGTATGAACAGAGTCTGGACACCATTGTGTGCACGCATGGGAATCGATCTCCCAATCTTCGGATTTGCCCATGATGTGCAAGTTGTCGCCGCTATTACCAATGCCGGAGGGTATGGTGTTTACGGCGCTACCCGCCGCTTTCCCCATGAGATCAAAGAAGAGCTAAAACAGATCCGTGCCCTAGTGGGAGACAAGCCCTTCGGGGTGGACTTAGTCCTGCCTCCAGGCATGCCTACCCATAACTCCCGGGACGCCATAGAAGCCGAGATTCCCCAGGAACATAGAGACTTTGTTAAACAACTCACTGACCGTTATGAGGTGCCTCCAGCCAGCGCGCCGGGGATGCGCACGCGATTTATTCGTTCCGCAGAAATAGAACAGGAACAGATCCGTGTGATTATGGAGTCCGATGTGGACATGATGGCCTGCGGTATTGGCGCGCCGCGAGACGTGGTAGAAGAAGCTAAAGACCGGGGTAAAACCACGCTGGCTCTAATTGGCAGCCCCCATCATGTGCCCCGGGCGCTCCAAGCCGGGGTAGAGATCATTGTGGCCCAGGGCTACGACGCGGGTGCGCATACTGGTCCTATCGGCACCTATTCTCTGGTGCCGCAAATTGTCGATGCAGCTGGTGACGTGCCCGTGTTGGTGGCTGGTGGTGTTGCCACTGGGCGGCATATTGCTGCAGCACTTGCCATGGGTGGCCAGGGTGTATGGCTCGGCACTGCGTGGCTGTTGTCCAGCGAACATCAGGGCCACATGCATCCAGTGAATACTGCCAAACTAAAAGAGGCGGGCAGTGCAGATACCGTGATCACCCGTTCAGAAAGTGGTAAACCGTTTAGGCAAGTGCGCACCGGATGGAGCCAGGCTTGGGAAGCCGAGGACGCGCCAAAGCCGCTGAAAATGCCGATGCAAGACGTGCTGGTAGGTGACCTATTGGGCGCGATAGAAGAACACGACATCGAGCCGTTGATACACTCAGGCGCAGGCCAGAGCATTGCCTACTTCGACGAGGTAAAGCCGGTTGCGCAGATCATGGATAATCTGGTCAGTGAAGCCAGCTCCGTATTACAGCACCAGCAGCAATTTTTACGCGCCATAGGCCCTAAATAAATCGTCCAAAAATCGATGCAAACCATGCTACCAACCCTCCAAAAATTCAGCACTGACGTGCCAAATTCTGCCCGCCAGCGTCATCGGATCGCTTGGCTAACCATGTTGATTGGCGCCGTCATTGCGGGTGGGTGTGGGGGTTTAAACCTCGAGTCGAAGCCGGCTCAGCCCACCAACTTGTCTGGAACATGGCAATTGGATACAGCGGCTTCAGACAGCGCTGACGGGCTAAATGGCCGGCCCTCACGAAGGCTCGAGCGTAACGAAACCGTGCGCGATGAAATCCAGCGTATTAGCCGTGGATCTGGTCTGGTATTTATCGCTCAGGATTTTCAGGTGTTGAAGGCAAAACGCCTCAAGATCGAACAAGGCAGCGCCTCCATGGGGGTGCAACATTGGCCGGGCGTCTACCGCGATGTTACTTGGGGCCAGCGTGAACGCGGGTTGTGGCGAGTATATGCAGGCTGGGAGCGCAATGACCTATTGATACAGTCTACGACCAACGACATGCGGGTATTAGAGCGTTATCAGCTCATCAACAATACGCAACTGCGAGTGCAAATCACCGTCAGGGCAGACGGCCAGACCAAAGAGCTGCAGCGGCTATACCGGCGCAACGGATCGGCCAGATAAGCGCCTAGGGCGCAATATATGGCAAAAGCGTGGCCACGAGAGTATTGCAATTGTGCTGCACGCCATTAAACTGTCGCCCTCGTTTGAGCGCTGAGGCAACTCAGCACATGATCATACGACCACTCCGCCTTAGCTCAGTTGGTAGAGCAGCTGACTGTTAATCAGCGGGTCGCTGGTTCGAGCCCAGCAGGCGGAGCCA
>Ga0066825_10000643_pt1 | contig 11073 bp, 4 predicted proteins | sample ETNtaG_6_FD_65608 | JGI IMG/M metagenome (GOLD analysis project Ga0066825, IMG submission 65608) | Marine microbial and viral communities from oxygen minimum zone, Eastern Pacific Ocean - ETNP201306SV45 | ecosystem: Environmental > Aquatic > Marine > Oceanic | place: Pacific Ocean: Eastern...
CCAATCTATTTCGCCACTATCAGAAGAATTAACGTTCCTTGTAAAATGTCTAACTGAAAAATCTAAATTAATACTCTTTGATATTTTTTTAGATACCTCAAACCTCAAATCATAATCTGAATAAGTTTTCCAGTTATCTTGATTATAAAACCAAGAGTTTAAATCATAAAATCTTTGATTTAAATAAAATTTAAATCCTAAACTATTAACAAATGATTTTTTTAAAGTTTTTTTGATATAAAATTTTACTCCGTTCCTAATATATGATCGATCCATTCTTGAGGACTCTAACATTTTTTGGGGATCATAAGTATTGTTTTCAGATGAATAATACAATAGAGCTATTGAAGAATAATAATTTTTTATTTTTTTTGATTTAAGTGTGATTTCCATACCTGAAATCTTACTATCAAATTCAGTAAAATTTTTATTATAGAACTGGTTATTTAATACTAAACGATAATCAATCCAAGTTTTGTCGAATAAAAATTTGTGAGAATAAGAAAAATAAATAGTCTCATTAGAAAAAGTACATGGAAATCTTTCATACGGAGTTAAATCTCTATCTATATAAGTTCTTAAATAATAATCTGGCAAAAGTGAATATGAAAACTTAAACCACCTATAGGATGCTAATTTTATTTCACCCCTAAATAAAAAAGATGCATAAGATTTTTGATTGGAACTACTATAATAACTATACTTTATTTTAGAAATAATGTTTGATTTATATTTATTTACAATTTTTGGTGAATACTTAACTTGCAAAGATGTACCAAGAATGCCAGAATCATATGTATTAGAGTCTCCAAGATAATCATTAACATTACCATTACTATTATGAGCTGTATTTAACTCATTATCTGAAAATCTCATAAAATTATCATCATAACCAAAAGAAAGTTCATATTTGTATGATAATGGAAGTTCTTTTGTGAAAGATAAGCTAAATAAGATAACAAAAATAAAATTAACTGTTTGGATCATAACTTCTCATTTGCCTGCTAATTTGTTGATAACTAACAAATCCAATATATATAGTACTTCCAAGACATATCATCAAACCAAACCAAACCACTATCATATTAAACTTTTTCGAATTATATAAATTTCCTTTACCAATATCCAATAGGCCATCTTGATCTAAATATTCTTCACCTTCATCCCAAATAGTATTTTGATTTAAATCAACAAACACTTCAGGAGAACCGTTTAAATTCTGACTCCATTTAAAACCCTCTTTATCCCATTTACCATTTCCAATTTGATCAAGTTCTGCAATTATTGGGCTATTGAAATATCCAATATCTGTTCCTTTAATTAATTTTTCAATTTCTGTAATATTAATAAGAGGAATATTTGATTCAGCAAATTTAGCCATAACACTATTTCTTTTTTCAAATGATGGAAGAACATCTAACACGTCACTCGCTTTAACATACCCAAAATTATCTTTAAGTTTATTTTTACCTTTATAACCAAAACTAGCAACACCACCCCCAACATTAACATAAGCATCAAAACATGATAATGAGCCATCTGGGCAAGATTTTTCATAAAAAGAGATTCTTTGATTGATGCTAGTTTTAAGAATAGTTCCAGTTGAATCATTTAGCACCTCATTATTAGATAAGCCATGTAATATAAATAAGTCATCCATTGTCTTGTTTGGATACAAAGATATCATTAAACTATCAATACTAACTCTTTTGCTATCACCTCCATATATTTTTCTGTATCTCGTACCTCTTTTTAAATAATCTGCTCCTCCTCCATATGTAAATTTATCACTCACTTTACTTATTAAATTATTATCATATAGAATTTTTTCCATTTTTGGCCATGATAAGTTCATATCCGTGGCACCCCAACTAGATGCTCCTAAGGAAGAAATTAAAATATATTCCAATTCCATTGCTTCACAAGCCATAAGAACTGCAATATTAGCTCCTGGCATAGATCCAGTCATAGAAACTGCAATAGTATCTCCTTTATTTAAACCAGATTTTGAAAACTGGTCAATTATAAGTGCAGAAAAATTTGGTTTTAAAACGGTAGATTTAGCTTCATACTTTCCAATATCTGTTAATAAAGGGCTAGTTTCAGTATTTAAAAAAACTAAACGCGTGTCAAATGGGTCTCTTGATAAAAATGGATATTTTCTACCATATTTTTTTAAAACGTTTAAGGCATTCTCCATTTTTTCAGCTGAAGCAATTTTTAATTCATAATCTGATGCTCTGAAAGTAACTACAGATGAAGATACAAAATAATAAACTATAATATTTATCAATGCTAAAAAAACTAATATTCTAGTTTTTTGAATTGAAGGTCTAAACATAAAATGTACCTCCACTTATAATAATCATAATGAGTCTTGTTGAAATTGCAATTATGAGTATTACGCTGATTGTTTTAGATATGCCCTGTCTATCCATCCAACTAGCTATTAAACCAGGTATAATATTACCAATAGACGAAATATCATAAGTCATAAAAGTATAAATTTCTGGATTAAAATAAATTTTTGATATATACCCAAAAATAAATCCAAGCATTAAGCTTAGAACCAACCTTCTTTTTCCATAAACAAATATAAAATTAGATAATATTTTAATAATTAAGACTACTAAGATTGCTATTGAAAAAGTAATGATAATTTTAAAAGGCTCATGCAAATAAAGAGCTATATATCCAGGAACAATTACTCCACCTGCAGTAACACCTAAAGTTTCGGTCAAAAACAAACTCAAGCACATACCTATCCCAATGGCAATCCCTATAAATTGTGCGTTTTCAATCAACTTTATATTCCTTCATTTTTTTCATCAAAAGTTCTCCCCAACCAACAATATTTCCAATTCCTAAAACAACATATTCAGATAACGATTCATCAAAGAATTTAATCAATTCTAACTGTTTTATAGAATAAGGAAATTTATAGATTTTGATTTTCTTATTTTTTTCAGATAAATCATTTAATTCAGAAGGGAAGTTCTCCCCTCTCAAAACTAAGACTTCTGGCTTTAATTTTTTAAAGATTAAATCAATCAATTGAACTGTTCTATACTGCCTATCTAATCTAGTATTCAAGAAAATTGCAAATTTTTCTCTGTTTAATCTTTCATTAACAAGTTCCCAGGTTTTTAGGGTTGAAGCGGGATCATTTGCTGCAAAAGCATTAATAAACTCAAAATTATTACTTTTAAAGTTAATTTTCCACATGGTTAAAGCTCCTGGGTCAGGAGTGCATCTACTCATCCCTTTTAAAGCAACATCTTTTTCAACCCCACATAATTGACAAACCTTAACTGCAAGGCTAATATTTTCTTTGTGCTCTAAATATTCAAAATCTGATATATTGTCATTATCAATATTATCTTCTACAGTTGAATAAAATTTTGAATTTCTTCCTTTAGTAATTGACTCTAATAAACTGAGCTGCTTGTCTTCTGCAGTAACTAAAGTTCCGTTAAAAGGTATAGTATTTCCCATAGATTTAGTGATTTGATCAATTGAGATACCCATTTCATCTAAATGATCTGGTCTAACATTTGTCATAACTCCTATGGTTGACTTTACAATTTTATGTTCTGATATCCATTGATATTGAGGATTAACTGCCATACATTCAATTACTAATGCATCTGGTTTAATTTTAGAAAACTTTCGAATTAAAGATATTTGTTCACCAATTGAAGCAGATCTTAATCTATGAATGTATTTATCTTTACCAAACTCATCTATAATTCTTGGAGATGTTCCTGTTGTTTTGGCAACTGTTTTAATACCACCTGAACGCAAACCTGCAGCAATGAGACGAACAACACTAGATTTACCTCTCGATCCATTAACATGAATTCTAATTGGAATCTTACTTAAACTTTTTTGATGAACTTTAAACTCAATAAGGCCAAAAAATAATATAAGTATTACTAATATTGATAAAATTAGTACCATTACAAAATGTTACCTTATAAATTTATTATAAATTAGTTATCTAGAATATTACTTACTAGTATTACAACATCTAATATATTTAAGACCCCATCTTGATTCATGTCACCAATATAATCCGCTTCGGCTTGATCTAAAATCATTGAAAGTAGTAAAACTACATCTAAAACATTTAATAGCTCATCATCATTAACATCACCATAAAATACAAATGGCGACTCAGTTGTAACAAATAAAGCAGAACCGTTAGTTAATCTAGTAGCACCAGGAGGATATTCATTATTAAATGTATATTGTAAACCTTTATTACCAAACTTGTTTTCAATACCTATAGTTGCATATGCACCATGATCCGGCCTACCTCCTTCTGGATAATAACCATCTGAAGTATTATTAAAAGTTTTATATTGCATTTTAAATTCGCTATCACCCGTTGGAGTGTCAGTTCCATTATAAAGAATAATTTGAAAGTCTTCATCAGAATTACTTACTTGAGTTCTCATATCAGACCATTCTACAACCATATAGTCACAATCGTCTAATTGACAACCATCTGGAAAAGATTTATAAAACACGTCTCCACCCTGACTAGTTTTCATATCATCCCAAAAAACAGCAATCATTGGTGATGGACCTCCAGCGCCTGGTATTGGATAATTTCTAAATGATAATACATCTGTTCTACCTAACACAATCCAACCATTAGTGCTTACAGTAATTTCATTATAAGTTTCACCATAAAAATTAAAGCTAAATGGAAGGGTAACTATACCTGTACTATTTGTTGCATTGTTACCATCACCTCCATCTGTTAAATTTAAATCTTGGCCTGAACCGCCATAATTAGTGTCAATTTCAATCCATTCATATTCAGGAGCAAACTCATAATCTATATCAGCAGAATCATAAATATAATATCCATATTCATTTGGTCCCAAAGGATCAGTATTAACAACAGTACCAACTGTTAGATTAACAAAGTTACTTCTTGAATAATTATTTTGATCAGCAAATTTAAGCTCTATAGGAAAAACAGAACCATTTAAAATATTAGGGCTAAATTCTAATGTTGGAGATATATCAGCTATTCCTACCTGATCAACATCTAAATCTCCAAAAGAAACAAAATTATTTTCTACGCTAATAAGATTAGAATTTGAAACCACAGTTGCTGAGGTACCTGAAGATAATACATTACCTTCATTTTGAACTTGTAAAAATAAATCTACTGATTGGCCTGGTTCAGGAAATTCTGTTGTTAAAAAATCGTTTACAACAATTTTAGGTGAATTTACAATCAGAGGTAAATAAATTTCCCAATTATGGTTATTACCATCAGATAAACTCAAAATAAAATTAATCTCATCACCATAAATAGCACCATCAGATAATGATACATTAAAAATATCATTATTTTGAACCCATTCATTATTCCCTGATAAAGTCCAACTTGAAACACTATTATTAATTGTAACATACTCGCTACTTGATTGTAGGCTGCCAGTAATTTCACTAATTGTTTCAGACCCCACAGATTGTAAATATATTTGAGGCAAATTAAAGTTTTCACCTGAATTAGCATTTAATGTTTCGCTAATACTATAATTGATTGCATAATCACCAACTATATTTAATGAATTTTCAAGAGGTCTATAATTTTGTTTTGTTGTAGTTACATACAGTGTGCCAATTAGATCGTTATTATCCCAATCAAAAGACACATTACCATTGCTATCTGTATAATTTGATTCAAAGATTAAATCATCACCCATAAGAAGTGTAACTCTTGCATTTTCAACAAATTCACCCTCTGTATTAGAGACTGTAAGATTCAAATGATTAGATCCTAATTGTATTTGAGAAGGCAAGCCTTCAACAATAAAATCTTTTGGAGTGTCAGTCCATAAATGTAAAGCAGGATCTCCCATCAAATTTGTCCATGCACTAAACGCGCCAACACAGTCACCAGGATTTGATGGGTAAGTTCTATAAATAGCTAATCTTCCACTTGTTGTAGCACTTCCAGCATATGTTACTCCATTTGAATAAATTCCCTCATAAATACCCATATTTAAAATATTATTGTATGCTGTATGAGTTCCAGTAGTTGAGATGCCAACACATCCTACTGCACCTTTTGGGTTGCTAACTGAGCCAATTCTAATAAAATCTTCACTATCATCATCATAATTATAATCACCAGTACCGCAAGTTAAAACGGTTGCAAAAGGTGTATAGTAACCATTTGATAAATTATTACCATTGCTTGGCATATATGCACCACCACTACCATATATTCCTCTATAATTATAATACATGATTCCTCTATTAAACTGGTCCTCCAAATAATCTTCTAGCTGACTATCACTACCACCATTTAAATCTGCATCTACATCATTATGTCCATGCACATTCATAAGCTCCCTAATCCATTCACTAGTAATTGCACATGATAATCCAGATTGAGTAGGATCTCCAATTAAGCCAGACCTATCAAACCATCCTCGATCAGTTTGCAATACTGCTTTTTCATATTGAATGGTTTTGTTAATTATATTATTTAAATCACTACTGCTATCAGCAGATATTCTTCCAATAACAACTTCAGGTAGCAAGTCGTTTCCAGTAATATAAGTATATCTCACATCACTAGCACCTTCATATGAATACCAACCACTACCCCACTCATAATAGTCGCATGCAATATTATATGAACCACCAACATCTCCTACTAGACCTACTATCTCAGGAGGGTTTTGCCAAGTAGAATAAGCATTGCTAATATAATTGTTGATTGCGTTTTCACTTGAACCTGATTCAGAAGTTGGAACTACAGTTACATCATAGCCTTGTTTGTGTCTCCATAAAACCAAATCTTCAAAATATCCATTATTACATGAATTGCCACCGCAAATATATAGTATTGAAGGTGTTTGATACTCATCTGATCTTGTATTTCTTTCGTAGTTAACAATTTCAGACTGATAAAATTCTTCAAAAACTCTTGATTTCTTATCAGGAAGATTGAATTCAAACTCACTTACACCAATTTCATTTATATTTATTTTTATTGATTTAAGAACTTCTAATGTTTTGGTCTCAGAAGAATAGCTATAAGGTGTTATACCTATCTGATTTAATACAACATCTCTCCAAACTTGAGGCTCTGAAACATATAAGATTTCATTTGGATATTTTGAATAATTTGAGTTTTCATCACTTTTATAATTTTCGAATTCTATATTTTCAATATAATAAGATTCTAACACTTCAATACTAAAGTCATATTTTTTTTCAGGATCAATTTGAAATAAAGTGGAATATACTGGTAGTTGAGGTTTACCTTCATCCATAGTTAGACCAATCAAATCATTTGTGATAAATTTTGATTTTCCATCTTCAGATTTAATTTCAATTTCATTTGGTTCAAATAAAATTGAAGTAGAACCTTGATCAACATTTAAAATTGAAAAATTAGTAATTTTTGATAACTTTTCAGCACTAAATAAAAAACTTATCATAAATAAAATTGTGAATTTATTTCTAATCATTATAACACCTTTCAAATTGATAGCATAAACTATATTTTACGAAATGTATTTTAACAATTATAAAGTTTTATTCAGCGAAATATTTTGTTTCAAAATGTAATCTATAAACCGCTTTCAAGAATGATGTTAACTAATAAAACTATATCGAGTACATTTAAAATTGAATCTCCATTAATATCAGCATACTCATTAAATGAGCCAGCCAATACTAAGTTAACCAATAAAACTATATCTAACACATTAATCAACTCATCATTATTAATATCACCTAGTATTGAAAATGTTGGCAATTCTGTTGTGATTAGGATTGCTCTATTGTTAAATAAAGGTGAAGCACCTGGAGCATATTGATTGTTAAACGTATATTGAAGACCTTCATTACCATATAAATTTTCTATTCCAATGGTGGCATAACTACCGTGAGTTGGTGTCCCACCCTCTGGATAATAACCATCTGATGTATTGTTGAATGTTTTATATTGAATTTTTATATCTCCGTCTCCAGTCTCAGAGTCAGGATTTGGTGTTAAAATAACTTGAAAATCTTCTTCTGATGAATTATCGTATGTTCTCATATCAGACCATTGAATAACTATTGACTGATTAATTGTTCCATTATCAATTATTTTATAAAACATATCTCCACCATTAGTAGTTTTCATGTCATCCCAAAATGCAGCAATCATTGGAGATGGACCACCAGCTCCTGGAATTGGATAATTTCTAAAAGATAAAAGATTTGTTCTTCCTAAAGCAATCCATCCATTTGTACTTACAGAAATAACATCGTAAGGTTCTCCATAAAAATTAAATATAAATGGAAGCTCAATTGCTTTTGTACTATTTGACGCACCGTTACCATTTCCAGAATCACTTACATTTAAATCAATTCCATCTCCTCCATATTGAGTGTCTATTTCAATCCAATCAAATGTAGGTACTAAATTGTAATCTGTATCACCCATATCATATATATAATACCCATGCGTATCAGGGCCTACAGGTGAAAATCTATCAATTTCACCAACAGTTAGGTTTAATATCTCTGTTCTATTATAACCCTCATTATTTTCAAAATTTAATTGCATTGGAAAAACTGAACCTTTAAATATTGATTCACTTAATGTTATATTAATATTATCACCAATCAAATTGCTAGAAACCTCTTGCCCACTCAAAATGGTTCCAAAATTAATATTTGAATCATTAACTTGAATTTTATTTGTTGGAGAAATAATATCAAGTATTAAATTGTCAATTGGCAAATTTCCATCATTAATTACATTCACAGAAAGCTCTATAGATGCACCCGGCTCATTTGAACCACTGATTACTGCGTAATCTAAAATGTTTATTTTTGGTGAAGATATATCTACTGGAATATAAAACGTCCATTGATTATCATTAGATTCCATATTTAAAAGCAATTCAATATCATCCCCAAAAACAGCTTCACTTGAAAGCTGAAAAACAAAACCATCTCCAATTCCAACTTGATCAACTTCCAAATCAGAATAAGCTGATTCAGCATCAATAATAGTTACATATTCTGAAGTACTTGACAAGGTTCCATTCAAGTAATCTATAGATTCATCACCGAAATTTGATATTGGTATATTAATGTTTATAATCTCACCCGGATTAACATTATTATCATTATTTCCTGAAGTATCAGTGATGTAGTTTTGTAATGTAGAGTAGTCAGGAACAATAGCATACCCATCATTTGAATTAATTTGAATAACGCCCTCAAACGGTCTATAATTTCTTTTTGTTACTGTTATGAACATATCTCCTTCTTGATATTCATCCCATAAAAAGTTGATTTTACCATTTTCATCAGTAAGTTTAGTTAAAAAGATAGCATCATCAGCTATATTTTCATCTTGATCACCATGAACTAATGATTCACTTTGACCTGGTGGTGTCCAATATAAACCAGCCACAGCTCCCCCACCATTTTCATAATATTCCATAACACATTCATGTGTACCTTCATTTAAAAAAATACTTCCAGTTCTATTTGTAGGACCCTGGTCATTCCAAAAATCTATTACAAGCTCATCATTTATATATAACCTTAATCCATCATCTGTATAGGTTCTGAAATTATATGTACCTGAAACTTCGGCATTTAAAGTCGTTGTCCACCTAACTTGAAAATCATCACTTGGAATAGAATTGTCAGGACTACCATTTCCCCATTCAAAATTTATCACATCATCATCTCTAGTTAAAACCAGATCTCCAAAACTTGGTGACCCACTAGTACCAGGACTAGAGTAATATTGACCTGTAAATGTATAGCTTTCTTCTTCAGATTCTCCATTATCTTTCATTAAAAGCGTAACTCTAGCATCTTTAACAGGGTTTCCATTAGAGTCAAGAATAGTTAAATCTAAATAATTATTACCTAGAATCATCGTGCTTGGATATTCTACAGAAAAATCTTTAGGTTTATCTGTCCATAGATGTAAAGCAGGATCTCCTATTAGATTAGTCCATGCAGCAAATGCTCCAACACAATCACCAGGATTTGAAGGATAAGTATTATATAACGCTAACCTTCCATTTGTTACCGCTGAACCTGCTAATGAAATCTTTTTGGAAAATAGACCTTCATATAACCCCATATTTACAATATTATTATAAGCTGTATGAGTTCCTGTTGTAGAAGTACCTACTGCAGCTACCGCACCTTTAGGATCATTCACAGAACCCATTCTTACAAAACCTTCACTTGATGATGTGCCATTAAAGTCTCCAGTGCCACAAGTTATGGTAGATACAAAAGGTGTGTAATAACCATTGTTAAGATCATTAGAATTTGGAGGATAACTTCCTTCACCAAAATAAAATCCTCTATAGTTATAATACATGATACCTCTATTAAATTGATCAATCAAAAATTCATTTAATTGATTTCCACCTCCATTTATATCTAAATCAATATCATCAAAACCGTGAATTTCCATTACTTGATCAATATATTGATTTGTTATTGCACATGATAAACCTGAAGTTGTTGGGTCTCCAACTAATCCAGCTCGATCGTACCAACCTAAATCGGTTTGTTGTTGAGCTTTTTCATACTCTATTGTTTTATTGACTAGATTGTAGAGGTCACTTGTACCATTAGCCGAAATTCTACCAATCACTACTTCTGGTAATAGGTCATTTCCTTCTATATATGTATACTTAACATCACTTGCACCATAATAACCTCCCCATTCATAACTATCACAATCAATATTATAGGTTCCACCTACATCACCAACTAGACCAACAATTTCTGGGGGATTTTCCCAGTTTAGATAAGCATTTTCTATATAATTATTAATATTATTTTCACTACTTCCAGTTTCATTGGTCGATACAACTGTAACAATATATCCTTGTTTATGTCTCCAATTAACAAGCTCTTGGAAATAGGCGTTATTTATTGAACTTCCACCACAAATATATAATATTGATGGAGTCTGATAATCTTCAGATCTATCTGATCTAGAATAATTTATAACCAAGTCTTCATATAGTTCATCAAATATATATGATTTCTTTTCAG
>Ga0066825_10000644_pt1 | contig 11071 bp, 10 predicted proteins | sample ETNtaG_6_FD_65608 | JGI IMG/M metagenome (GOLD analysis project Ga0066825, IMG submission 65608) | Marine microbial and viral communities from oxygen minimum zone, Eastern Pacific Ocean - ETNP201306SV45 | ecosystem: Environmental > Aquatic > Marine > Oceanic | place: Pacific Ocean: Eastern...
ACCCTTCATTGACATGTAATACGCTCCTTCACCCATTCCAGAAGTAATAGTACCAGTAAAAGTAAGAGAGTTAGAAGATTTTGAGATTAATTTTGATAAGAGATTGTGAAGTGTAGATAACTCTACAAATCCTTTATGAGTGATTTTTATTGATTGTTTTCGGCCAGATTGAATCCTTTCAATGAATCCACCGGACTCTAATTCTTTTAGATGTAAAGATGCAGATTGCTGAGATTTGCCTATTTCTTTTCCAAGAGACGTGGTAGTAATATTAACAAAATTATGTTTTCCACCTTTAGATAAAATATGTGCTAAAGTTAGAAGGTGTTGCGTTTTTAGATCAGTCATTAATTAGATGCTATACCAAGTTCTCTAAATGTTTTTAATGAAACACCATTAGAATCAGATAATTTTGCAGTTCTGTGACCAATTACGTTTTCAACGCCAGCAGTTTTTGCAGCATCAACTAATCTTTGAGTAATTATTCCATCTAGTATAAGATATTTTATTCCAGACTGGCCAGTTATTTTTCCAACTAATTCAGGAATTGCAACTCTAAAGACTTCAGTTTCATTTGAATCAAGTGCAATTGCTTCTAGAGATTCATTTAATTCTGAGAATTTATTCTTGCATAATTCTGCAAGAGGGCCATCATCAACATTTTTAATTTCAGGTGCAGACAATTCTTCTTCCATCTGTTTTTTCACAGGACTTAAAATTTCATCAACTCTTTTTGGAGTTAATTCTTCAACTTCAATTCCAGTATCAGCACGTAATTCAACATCAACATGTACAACAGATTTCAATTCTTTTAGAATGAATCCACCAGCTCTATCACCATCAGTGAATGCTACTACCTTTTCTTTTTGATCACAAAGTTCTTTGATTGATTCATCAATTCTTCCACCTTCGAAGGCCAATGCATTATCATAACCTGCTCTCAAAAGATTGATTATGTCTGCACGTCCTTCTACAAGAATTACCCATTTAGAATCATGTATTCCAGTACTACAATGGAGTTTTTTTGGACCGTATGTTGTAATTTTATCAGAATTATTTTCATGAACTTCTTCAAGCATTTCCTGTCCTTCACTAACTGAATTTGTTGACCATTTTTGTTTGATTTCTTTGGCACGTTGTAAGATGTCTTGTTTTTTGTTTGCTCTAACATCTTCGATATCATCTAATCTGAATGAACTATCAAATGGACCAACTTTGTCTATGCTTTCAATTGCTGCAGAAATTAATGAGCAGGTATCAATATCAGTGCTCATAGGCAACAATGCGTCACCTTTAGTTGTATTTTCAGTACTGAATGTGTTTACTTCAATTCGACCGACTTTAGATACTCGTTGCAGTTCATTCAGATTCATTTCAGGTCCCAAGAGACCCTCAGTTTGTCCGAATATTGCACCGATTATATCTGCTCGTTCGACAAGCCCATCAACTTCGAATGACAGTTTAACGTGATACTTGACAATACCGGTATATGGCAATTATTTATCATCTCCTTAATATTCAATATACAGAGATATTTCTTGAGATTTATAAACGATTTGAATAAATTAAATGAAAAATATAGAGAAAAGAAAAAATGTCTATTCTGTACTGAATGAAGAGCCACATGAACAAGATTTTGTTACATTTGGATTGTTGATTTTAAAACCAGAACCCATTAGGCTTTCGATATAGTCAACGTTTGCACCGTTCAAATGATCAATGCTCATACTATCGACTAGTACTTTGACACCATTTTCTTCAATTACGTTATCATCTTCCTCAGCTTCTTTTTCAAAGCCCATTCCGTATGATAGACCTGAACAGCCACCACCTTGAACGTAAATTCTTAGATATTGTGGGTTACCATCTTCCTCAGCCATGAATTCTTTAATTTTTTCAGCGGCTGGAGCTGTGATTGTAACCACTTTACCTGTTTGCGGTTTAGGTTGTTCTAATTCAGCAGATGCTTGTTGTGGTTTTGGAGCCTCGGCATGAGTGCCGCAAGAGTCACCGACTGCTTCAGTTTGAGCCTCGTGACTTGGACCACATCCACACCCATGATCACCATGTGATTCATGAGCTGCATCGTGAGTTTGTTCAGTTGCCATACAAATTTTTAATCCTCAAATTATAAGAAGCTTTTGCCCCGTTCTAGAGTAGTAATAAAGAAAATGAGAAAAATAGGGTTTATTCTATTTTTTTGATTTATTAACAAAATCAACCATGCGTTTTTCTCTATCAGGATCAGAGAAACAATTTCTCCAAGCCAATAGTTCAACACCAAGGCCGGTATCTAGATCTGCATTTCTTCCTTTGTTAATAGCTGTTTTTGACATGCGAACTGCGAGTGTAGCATTTGATGCAATAGTTTTTGCCATGCTCATAACCTCTTCCATCAGAGATTCTAATGGAACGACATTATTCACAAGACCTATTTCTTTTGCTTCAGCTGCTTTGATCATTTTGCCAGTATAGACAAGTTCTTTTGCTTTTGCAATTCCAACTATACGCATCAATCTTTGTGTTCCACCCCATCCAGGAGGAATTCCGATTGTAACTTCAGGTTGGCCCATTCTTGCATTTTCAGATGCTATACGGATGTCACAAGACATTGCAACTTCGCATCCACCACCTAATGCAAATCCATTAACTGCAGCAATTGTTGGTTTTGAAACATTTTCAACAGTTGCAGTTACTTCTTGTCCAAGCTTTGCATAAACCTCAGATTCATCAGCAGATATTTTTGACATGTATTCAATGTCTGCCCCTGCTGAGAATGCTTTATCGCCTTCGCCAGTCAAAACAATTACTTTTACGCTATCATCTTTATCGAGTTGCTCAAATGTAGAAATGATTTCTCGGGCAACATCAATATTCATAGCGTTAAGCTTTGTTGGGCGATTTATCTTTACGACACAAACGCCTTCATCTTTGCTTGTTGTAATCATTGACATGATAGAAAACGAATAGAATGTAAAATTAAATGTTATCTATTTTCCGCGTACTTTGCCCCATTGGGCTAGTGCAGATGCTGCGGCAATCCAAGTTCTAAGGTCTTGGTAGACTGGTACATTATGCTTTTCAATCAATTTAATCATCTTTTCAGTATATGGTCCACCATTTCCACCACACAGAATTGGCTTTTTCTTTTTCTTAGAAAGTGCTGCTAAATAATTAACGATTGTTTCTTCAAGAGGGTCATCTTGGAATACAAACCATGGCATTGCAATGTCAATATTTTTGTCTGCCAAGAATTGTTCAAGAACAAAATTATAATCACCTGCAGTTGCACCACCACCAACATCAGCTGGATTTCCATTATGAATTGGAACTGTTGGTGGGAAATGTTTTTGAATTTTTTTACGAGTTTTTGAATCTAATTTTCCAATTGTTAATCCTAAACGTTCTAAATGATCAATTCCACCAATCATAGGACCTGCACCATTACTGGTCATTGCAACACGATTACCGTTTGCTGGAGGTTGCCATGCCATAGCCTTTAGAACGCCAACTAGTTCTTGATAACTGTCAACGGAAATAATTCCTGCTTGCTTGAATGCACCCATAATCATTGCATTTGAACCTCCAAGAGAACCTGTATGAGATGCTGCTTGTTTTGCGCCAGCTGCAGTTCGTCCACTCTTCCAAATAATAATTGGTTTTTTCTTTTCTTTCATTACACGTTTTGCAGTATTGATGAATTTTCTTCCATCACCAAATCCTTCAACGTATAATCCAATTACCTTAGTTTGAGGATCATTTGCAGCATACCAAATCATGTCTGCTTCATCTACATCAGAACGATTACCAAAACTAATCATTTTTGATAAACCAAACAAATCTGCACTTTCTAACATGCTAATTCCCATTGTTCCACTTTGTGAGAAAAATGCAACATTACCTAATTTTGAACGAACCATTCTTGCTTGTCCTTGGAATGCACAATCCAATCTGTTTGCTGCGTTAAACATGCCAATACAGTTAGGACCGATTACACGAATTTTGTGTTTTAATGATAATTCTTTAACTTCAGCTTCCATTGCAGCTCTATCGCCACCAAGTTCTTTTCCACCACCAGATACAATAACTACATTATGAATTCCTTTTTTTGCACATGTTTTCATAATTGGTCCACATGCAGAAAGATCAACACAAACAACAACAAGATCTACTTTTTCTTTGATATCATCTAATGAAGGATAACATTTCATTCCAAGAATTTTCTTTTGTTTTGGATTAATTGGGAAAACTTTACCTTTGTAATCTTGTTTTCCTAACGCATCTAATACAGAGTTACCAATTTTTCCCGGAGTTGCAGATGCACCAACTAGTGCAACAGATTTTGGTGTGAAGAATTTTTCCATTGAATCAATTACAGGCTTTGCTTTTGAAATGGAATTCTTTTTTAGTTCTTTATTTAGAATGATTTTTGCATCAACTACAAAATATGATTTGGGATATACGATTACAGGGTTAAAGTCAATACTGTTAATGTAATTTGCATTTTCAACACCAATTTTTCCAATTTGGACTAGCGCTTTTGCAATCATGTTTGTATCAATTGGTGCACTGCCACGAAAACCTTTGAGGAGTTTTGAACCTTTTAATTCATCCAACATTGATTTTGCATCAGACGTTGTGATTGGTAGCATTCTAAATGCAACATCTTTGAATACTTCAGTCATAACACCTCCCAATCCAGCCATAATCATTGGTCCAAATTGAGGATCATTTTGTATACCTACAATTAATTCAACACCTCCTTTTGGAACCATCTTTTCCAAAAGAATTCCTTTTACATCAACTCCTTTCTTTTTAGATAATCTACCATACATGTCATTGAATGTTTTTTTCACATCAGCAACATTATCAATACCAACTTTTACTCCACCAACATCAGTTTTGTGTAAAATTTGTGGAGATACAACTTTCATTACTAATGGAAATCCTAATTTTTTTGCTTGTTTTGCAGCTTCATCGGCAGATTTTGCTAGAGCAAAGCCAGGTACTTTAACTCCATATTTCTTTAAAATTCCTTTTGAGGATTCTTCAGTTATTACTTTATGATCAGTATTGATAATTTCTTCAAAGGTATTTTTTACAAAAGACATTATTCGATCGATGAAAAAATTTTTCGCTATATTAATCTTTGATCAAAAATTTTGATTAAGGCCAGATACCTTTGTGTTCAAATGCTTCCATGACTCTTTGTACTGCAAGAACCATTGCTGCACGTCTCATATCAATTTTGTATTTTTTGGAAATATCATGAGTATCTTTTAGACCTCTAACAATATTTGCTTCCATTTTTCCTGCAACTTCATCAAAGCTCCAGTAATAACCCATGTTGTTTTGTACCCATTCCAAGTATGAGATACAAACACCGCCAGAGTTTGCAAGTATGTCAGGAATAACCATGATTTTTTTCTTGTAGATGATTGGATCTGCTTCAGGCAATGTTGGTCCGTTTGCAGCTTCACCAATTATTCTACACTGTAACTTGTTTGCAAGTTTAGCATCAATTTGATTTTCAAGTGCACCTGGAATTAGAATTTCACATTTTGTTGTTAATAGTTGTTCAGTAGAGACTTTTTTGCTTCCTGGGAAACCAACTACAGATCCTTTCTTTTTCTTGTGCTCAATTAATTTACTAACTTTGAATCCATTTGGAACAATAATTGATCCTTTAGAATCACTTGCGCCAATACATTTTGCACCCATCTTTTCAAGATATTCACCAGCAAAAGTAGATGCATTTCCAAATCCTTGTAAAACAACTTTTGCACCTTTTAGGTTAATTTTTAATATTTTTGCAGCCCCTCTTACACAATAAGCAGTACCCAATCCAGTTGCAACATTTCTTGCAAGAGAGCCACCCATAGGAATTGGTTTTCCAGTAATTACTCCTGGAGAGTATTTGTTATCATTCATCTTACTCCAAGTATCCATTATCTGTGTCATTTCTCTTCCAGTTGTGTAAACATCAGGTGCAGGAATATCTTTTTGAGGTCCAATTATTTCACCGATTTTATATGCAAATCCTCGAGTTAATCTTTCTAATTCCCCATCACTTAGTTTGTCTTTCTTTGGATTTACAAAGATTGCACCTTTACCACCTCCAAGTGGAACATCAACTACGGCACATTTCCATGTCATCCAAGAAGATAATGCCATAACTTCACGTTCCATGTATTGTACACCGCCTTCAGGATCAAAGTATCTAATTCCACCTTTGTATGGACCACGATCATTGTTGTGTTGTGATCTAAATCCAGTAAAGACACGTATTTTTCCATTATCCATTTTTACAGGAATTTTAACACGAAGAACTTTGTTTGGCATTGCAAGGTATTCTCGTATGCCTTTATCTTTAATTTTTAAAACATCACAAGCATCGTTTACTTGTTTTGTTGCATTAGCAAAAGGATCATGTTTTACCAAGATGAATATTGTGTAATTTCAAATTATACTTAAAAGTATCTTTTAGAATATCAAATTTTTTATCATCTATTGAATTAGATAATTTATGAAAGTTTTAGTTACAGGTGCAGGAGGATTCATAGGCTCCAGACTCTCAAAGAAATTGATTTCAGAAGGTCATGAGGTTTACGGTACAATTCACGAATCGCCATCTCAAGTAGAGGGCATGCAAGTCATTAATGCAGATTTGGCAAATAATGAATTTGATATTCCAGACGTAAAGTTTGATGCAGTGTTTCATTTGGCAGCTGCAACACCACTAACTAAAGATAAGAAAAAGCAAAAGAGAATCAATTATGATGGAACTGTAAATTTATTTAATGGAATTAAAGATAAAACAGATTTCATAATTTATGCATCAGGATTAGGTGTGTTTGGAAATCCAAATGGTATAGTTGATGAACAAAGTCCAATCAATCCAGATACAGATTTTGTAAAAATAAGATTAGAAACACAGAAATTCTTAGAGGATTCATGTAAGGAAAACAATATTGGTTTTTCAGTGTGTTATTTTGGAGATGTCTATGGCGATGGCAGTTGGTTTACAGAGATGGTAGTTAAAAAATTAAAGAGCGGAATGATGAAAACACCTGGAAAAGGTGATTATGATAAATGCTTCATACATGTTGATGACGCTGTAGGAATTTTGATGGCAATTGCAAAGAATAATTTAAAAAATCAATCTTACGTTTGTGCAGATTCAACTTCAGTTACATTCAAAGAATTTGTAGATTATACAGCAGATAAAATTGGAGCAAAACATGCAGGTGGTGTTCCAATGTTTCTAGCAAAAGGAGTGCTAGGAGGAGATTTGGTAAAGTTACTTACAACTCCAATGAAAATTTCAAATAAGAAAATTTCAGAAGTTTACAAGTTTGTTTATCCTTCCTATAAAGAAGGGATCAATTCTATTCTTGATTAATAGATTAGTATCTGCACATAAAGGAACTAACCCTTAAATTGACTCAGTAACTAAGTTTTTCATTATGATGCCAAATCGCGGTTACGACATGACTCCAACCATGTATTCACCGGATGGAAGAATTTACCAAGTTGAATACGCATTAGAGACTGTCAAACGCGGAACACTTGCCATAGGAATAATGACAAAAGACGGCATTGTTTTAGCTGTTGAAGAAAAAACAAGAGCATTACAAGTTGAAGGAATCACACAAAAGATTTTCCAAGTTGATGATCATATCGGAGTTGCAGCCGCAGGTTACATTCCAGATGCAAGAGTCCAAGTCGACAATGCAAGATATTTTTCTCAAAGTAACAAATTAACTTATGATGAACCAGTAGATATTGAAACAGTTGCAAAACATTTAGCAGATCAAAATCACCAATTTACACAATATTCTGGCGTTAGACCATTTGGTGTTGCATTAATTATTGCAGGAATAGATAGGAAAGGAGTTAATGTTTACGTGATTGATCCTAGCGGAACCTACAATTCTTATTCTGCAATAGCAATTGGAACTGGTTCAGACGAAGTAAACGAATTCCTAGAGAAAAATTACAAAGAAGGATTAACAATTGATGAGGCTGCATCACTAGCAATTGCTGCAATCAATCTAAAAAGTGAGGAAAAATCTGGTATCGAGCACATTAAGATGTCAAAGATATTATCAGAAGGAAAAATGATAGAGAAAATTTCTACTGAAGACCTAAAGAAGTTTGATGAGGCTGCAAAAGGCAAATTTGTCAAATAGAACAAATCTCTTAAGAATTGAATTATTAGACCAATGATTTTGATTTAGATATGGGTTTAGGCAGTTATTGGGGAGAAGTAATAGATGTACTTCGAGAAATTATACCAGTTTATGACAAAGTAAATTCATTCATTTCTCTAGGAAAAGACGTAGAGCATAGAAACAGAGCGATAAAAGGGAGAGTTAAGAAAGGAGATAAAATTCTTGATGCAGGTTCCGGATTTGGAAACATGTCAAAGACTGCAGCAAAGATTGTTGATAACGATTTGAAAATAATTCTTTATGATCCACTTGTTCCAATGTTAAAAAATACAGACAGACTGTTTGATAAAAAATTAGATTCAGCTTGTGGTGTTTTTGAACATGTTCCATTTCGAGAGAAAGAATTTGATGCAGTGTTATCAGGATATTCATTACGTGATGCAATAAGTTTGAAGACTGCAATTTCTGAAATGCATAGAGTTCTAAAAGAAGATGGAAAATGGGTCATAGTAGATTTAGGAAAACCAGATGAACGATTTTTTAGATTTGGAGTGACATTTTATCTTCGAATGATTTTACCAATAATAGCACTGATAGCAGGAGGAAGACTTGGATTAAAGTTTGGTACACTTTATGGAACATACAAGCTATGGCCACAAAATAAGAAATTAGAATCCATGTTACTTGAGAAATTTTCAAGAGTGGAATTTGAAAAAGATCTTATGGGCGGAGCTATTATGGTTGCTGCATACAAATGAATAATAGGCTAATTCTAGTTTACATTACCGGCATTCTGATTGGAATTTCATACGGGCTTCAGGGTCCTTTGTTACCAGTTTTTGCAAAAAATGTTATCGGTGCATCATATGCAGATTTAGGAGCCATAGGATTTGCAAATTTTATTCCATACATGTTCTTTCCATTGTTTGTTGGAATTTTATTAAATCGTTTCAATAATGCACATTTACTTTCGTTAGGAATTGGAATAAATTCAATATCAGTATACTTACTTTCAATTTCACAATCAGTTCCAGAAATTATGGGCTACAGAGTGCTTACAGGAGTAGCACATGCATTTTTCTGGCCCCCATGTGAAGCAATTATTTCAAATGTGAGTAAGGGGAAAACACGAGTAAGAAACATTGCAACATTTACAGGATTTTTCACAACAGGTTTCATGATTGGACCGTTAATTGGTTCGGTGATATTAGAAAATTATGATGAGAATTATAGATTCATTTTTGAAATTGCAACTTACATATTGGTAGCATCAATTGTTTCAGCTATAGGTTTATCCAGAAATAGACCAGTTGTGGAAAGTGAAAAATTTTCATTTTCTTCAATCAAAGAAATAATAAAATTTCCACATGTGATCATGATGCTCATTTATTGTACCGCATCATTTGGCATAATTTTGAGCATTTATCCTGCTTTTTTGAACGACCGAGCGATGACTCCAGTAAATATTGAAATTTTATTTTTCATTTTTGGTTTATCACGAATAATAACTCTCATTATGGCAAGTAAATTAGCTAAAAATACAAGTCTTACATTGATTCTGGCTACTTTTTCTATAGCTGCAGGATTAGGTCTTTCATTCTTTGTAGAAAGCATAGTCGAATTTGCAATTGCAATAACATTATTGGGATTTGGATTCAGTATTTTCTTCCCATTGACATTAGAAATTGTTTTGAGTAAAACAAGAAAAGAAATTTCCGGTACCATGATTGGTGCATATGAAACAGTATTTGGAATAGGATGGGCTAGCGGTCCAATAATTGCAGGAGTCATATCACAATTCTTTGGCAACGATACACCATACTTGGTATTCTTTGTAATAGGAATTGGAGTTGCAATACTTTCTATATCAAAGAGAAGACTACTTGAGCCTAACAAAAATCCAAATCTTTAATTTTAAAACAGAATATTGAGAAACATGGAAATTTTCCTAAATATTATGGGAAGTGAATGGATGATAATCATTTTTGTGGCATTAATTTTGTTATTTGGAACAAACAAACTTCCAGAGGCTGGAAAAAAGATTGGGAAAATGGTAGGCGAATACAACAAAGCAAAAACAGAAATGCAAAATCAGATTAACGATATGACAAAAGCTGAACCAGATAATCCTACAATAGATGGACCCGTTCAAACAGAGAGACAAAAATTAGAAAGAATGGCGCAAACATTGAGAATAGATACCGAGAATAAAACAGATGTTGAGTTAAAAAATGCCATAGATGCAAAGTTTGGACCAAAAGAAAATAGTTCAGAGAATAAATTTAGGAATTAGTTTTTTCATTTAATCGATATACGTTTTTCCGTAATCGTTTTTGTGCAAAATTATAATATTCCTTAACAATTTCAAATCCACAAAAGCGTCTATCTAACATTTTTCCAACTACAGCAACTTGTCCAGAACCAAGGAATGGATCAAATACAATATCATTTTTTTTACTGGAATACATTAGAATTTTTTTGATTATTTCAGCAGGTAGCTTTGTAGGAGTTTTGTCCTCTCCAGTCCAATATTCACGTTTAATTTCCCAAACGTCTTCTTTATCTCGATAATGCAAGCTATGACCATCTTCACTTTTTTCATTTTTTCCATATCTTGAAAAAGGATAGAATTTTCTTTTTTTAGGATTTTTACAAACAAAAAGACAGTGATAGTGAGATGTTACAAATTTGTTTTTTGTCACAACACCAAACTGGTATTTCCAAATTATGTGATTAACTACAGTTAAACCGACATTATCAATTGCAATGAGAATATCTTTAAGATTATTCCATCCAGAAAATATGTACATGCTGCCAGATTCTTTTAGTATACGACTAGCCTGTGAGATCCAATCATAACTAAATTGGGAATAATTTTCAGGTAAAATTTCATTATA
>Ga0066825_10000649_pt1 | contig 11020 bp, 6 predicted proteins | sample ETNtaG_6_FD_65608 | JGI IMG/M metagenome (GOLD analysis project Ga0066825, IMG submission 65608) | Marine microbial and viral communities from oxygen minimum zone, Eastern Pacific Ocean - ETNP201306SV45 | ecosystem: Environmental > Aquatic > Marine > Oceanic | place: Pacific Ocean: Eastern...
GGAAAAATATTTGTTATATCCAACAATGGCCAAGTCGATAAAAGCGGTTCCACATCCAGTTTTGTCTTTTGCAGCAAGCGTGTGTGTGCCGGGGCGTACATTGTTGAAAATAGGGCTGTCTTGAAAGGGTCCCGAATCAAGAGCATATTCATAATCCCCTGTACCCAATGTAGAAACGTCAACAGAAACGGTATTTTCATTATTAGGCTTAAGGTCGGTAATAATGAGTGATTCCTGACTCAGTTGGGCCAATTCGGACTCTTTCACAACAATGGACTTCGACATTGAACAAGCGGCGGCTCCTTGCGTGGTCGCCGTTAAGGTATAGGTTCCACCAGCGGATATTGTAATATCGGACGAAGTCGATGAGAATGAAGTCGGATTGCCTAAAGAGTCCACGTGTGACCAACTATAATCGTAAGTGTCTAAAGGGTTTTTGGACTCAATAAGCAAATTACTTTCGTTTAGACAAAAAACAGCGCTGGAGTCTAAATCAAACTCTGGCGGCCGAACGATCATCAAATCAGCTACTTTAGCAAACCCAAAGCAAGTAAACGACCCTGAGTTTTCAACAGAAATATTGGCCCAAATTTCATCCGACCAGTTGATCCCGCTTACTGAAGGGTATTGATTGACATAATTTGTAGTTGTTGATATGACATTTTTTTTGTCTCGGGCATCATCACGAGAACCATAATATCGAATTTTTAAATTGGGTTGTGCTGCAAATTCAGGAATGGCTAAAAGAGAGGCATTCAGGTCGTTAAATATGGAAGCGTTGAAACTTGTTTTTCCGTCAATTTCAGTAGGGTCTGTGCTTTCACATTCATAATAGACATTTGAAACAGGAACTGGTATTTCGGCCAGCGATGTTTCCAAAACAATTTCTGCAGAGGCCTTGCACTGACTTACAACCAACACATCAGCATCAAAGACAGATGTAATTTTCACATAAATCGTTTGAGTTGCCAAAGGGGTGACCCCATCACTTGGATCCACATTGATATGATTGCTAGGATCTGACAACTCATCGGTGTGGGCGGCATCAAAGTAATATTGAAACTGTTGATCCGCAAAGTCTGTAGAAATAAAAGATTCAAAAACACGAAGGTTGGTGAGCACTTTTAGGTCTCTTACACCATCTGTTTCGTCACACTCTTGACTTAATATATTAGGCTGTGATACTATGATTTCTTCAACAATCACTTCTACCTCTGTGCGTCCAGCGCTTTCACAACCCAGTAGATCCAATGCACTTGCGTGGTACACATTTGAACTCAATGGAGTAGAGTTCGGCAATGGAGTTATTGCGGTCGTAGTGTCATATATTAAAACATTTGAGCCTATGGCTGTTACAAGATCACCAATGGTTGGGTTGGCGTCATCACAAAACCCGTATTTAGAACTTGCTAGAACAGGTGGTGCCGGAAGTGGGGTAACATCGAGTTTTGCTGGATTAGAATACTTTGGGCAAACCAAATCATTTTTAAACACAGCCACCCGATACTCTGAGGTATTTAGACCCATTGTCAAATTGTCTATTTGTAGTTGAGCGGTATTTGTTCCGCTATAGTTTCCCCCATCCGATAGATTCACCCAAACTCCAGAGGCATCTAAAACTTGCCATTGAAAACGGGTCCCATCTGAGTTCACTTGAAAAATGGCAATATCTCCTTCACATTGTGAGACGTCTACAGGCGGTGTGTTAATTACAATACTATTAAACTCTTGAAAATCATACACTCCATTGGCGTCATTATCATCTGGGAGTTGTGTATAATTATGCCCTACGACAAGTCCACGATCGTCCACGGTTCCATCATCAAATGTTAAGGGCCCTGTCAATACTTTATCGTCTCCATCCGTGTCCGTAAACCCTGCTTCAAGCACATCTGAGCATCCGTCGTCGTCGCTGTCAGAATCGTAAGCATCTGCTCGACCATCTCCATCACTATCTAAGCGGTAATTAACCACAGAAAAAACACCTTCAAAAGTAGATGAATCGATAATATTAGATGTTTCATGTACAAAAACAACCCCATTATTTAATGTACTAACAAACTCATAGGTCAATGGCCCAGAAGTGGCGGTTGGGTTGAACCTAAAGAAGATTTTCGAAGAGGTGTATTCGGTAATGCCTGATTCGTAAGCCCCGTCAAAATTGGTATCCACCAACAGTTGGTCGTCTGGGTCAAGCAAGCTTATTGTAATGTTTTCGTCGTCTGAGGAAAGGCTGAAAAATTCCTTTGAAATAACATTATGCGCTACCCCGTCTTTGTGTTTAAAAATAAAGTTTATTGGTTCAGAAAAAAGTAGCTTATAGCTTTGGCTATTTGAAACAGATGGTACAATTTCTGATCTAAAAGAACCATTGACATCACCAACAAAAGAGGTTCCGGGTTGTGAACTCAATACAGAGCTTGTGCTTACACCATGAACGGCACCACTAGAGGTGATCGGACTAAGCGTTGGCGATGTAGGACTGTTTAGGTTTACAGAAATACCCCCCGCAGACTCCACTTCATCACGAATCCCATCGTTGTCGTTGTCTTGATCAATATTGTCATTGATTCCGTCATTATCGTCATCTGGTGGGCAATTACCGATAAAAGTAGGCTCTGAAGAAAGCGCTATAAATTCTCCGGGACAGTTTATTTCGCCACGCACCTGATACCAACCAATGGATGTAGGAATAAACATTGTAGACGACAAACTCAAATCTACCCAACTTCCTGGATCAACGTTTGAGGTAGGATTGTACCACCAACCAAAATCATCAAGATTCTCAGTGCCATTGATGGTAAGTTCCACACCATTTTGCAGACAATTTCCTAGAGAGTTTAGATTGACATCATAACTAAACTCTGGATCGGTAGGAAACCCGGAATAAAAACTCCCTGAAGTCGCAGGTCCACTGTATGTGTAATAAGACACATACAACTCGTCATTACTGCGGATGCTGTAAGTGCTCTCCTCGAGGTTGTTGATAAGATAAGTCGAATAGTCCGGGCTGGCTGACACAACCCTACCTTGTTCTAAAGGATTCTCATCATCATTGATAAAAACATCTGCTCCGGTTTTTGCAACCACAGCAATAGCGCCACGCCAAGCCTCACTCCCAAGTGAAGTGGTTCCGATTTCATTAATCAGCGGGATGTTATTCACATCTCCCCGGCTGCTGCAACTTAAAGGAGGAACATAAAACATTCCCTGATTGGGCTCACTGTCAGGCACACCTCCAATCCCTTGGTAGGCAACCACAGGTTTGTCGCTTTGTACAAACATATTTCCATCAGAATCATAAAAGCTTCCGTTGATTTCTTCATATGCCCCAGGGATAATCTTAGGGTCGCGTCCGTTTATTTGGATTGATGTATTGGGCTGGGTGGGTATGATCATCACATTTTCCCAAGCATCATTGCCTGCACCTCGAATAAATATATATTCTTCGCCCGCAAACCGCGTATCAACAATTTGATCAATACCAAAATCTCTACCACCCCCTGGTCCATTACTGCCCGCGGCACTCCCTGTATTCACAACAATAGGCTTATCTGATGTGACCTTGGCCCCTAACAAACCGTCTCGATTATTGAAAGCTACGGACACATCTAACATCCCTACATAGGTTTGGTCTTTATTGAGTCTTACAGAGATTAAGTCGGTGCTTCCAACATTTTCAAGCATCACAACTTTCGGAAACCTGATTTCGACCTCGGTGTTGTCTTCAGTCGCCAATAAAGAAAAGAAATTCGCCAAACCGCCAGATGAGATATTGTTAGCAAAAGACCCCAATAAAAACTCCTGCCCCAAAGCGGTTGCCCCTTTGCTTACCAAAGCCCCCGCTTGATAAATACTTGTTAAACGCACAGAAACATAAATGGGTTTTTCGGCTTCTATCAGATACCCTTTGTTTGATAAACGACTACCTGAATCACTGCTTGCTACAATGAGCTGCGTGTTATACGTGTCGGATGAGGTTTCTGTGGTGTGTTTGGCGGGGCTGTCATTTGAAACATATCCAATGATATCGTCACCCCCACCAATTGGTTTTATAACATAAGAAACTTCAGAAGTACTAGGAGTGGAAATATAAATCCATTGTTCTAAGGGGGTATTCCCAAAATTTTCTGAAATGGTGATAGGCGGAATATAGTGTTGGGTGCTGAGCTGCCCCCAAAGCGAAAACACTCCGAATAACAGATAAAAAAAGATTAAAATATAACGCCTCAATTTTAGATTGTTAAATTTGCTTCAAGATATGAAAAACTCACTGCTTATTTTTGACCACAACAGAAGAAGATGTTCTTTTTGGTTCTGTGTTTTTTATATGATCTTTTTTTACCCCATCAACACAAGCGCCCAATATCAATTACCCATCTATTCAGACTATCTAACGGACAATTATTATTTGCTTCACCCCGCCATGGCTGGAGCTCATTTTGAAGGGGCGAAAGTACGTTTTACTCACCGCGCACAATGGCAAGACACTCAAAATGCGCCTGCTTTGCAAACCCTTAATGGTCACAGCAGGTTGGGAAGACGCACGGGTTTGGGAGCTACTTTTTTTAGAGATCAAAATGGGTTTCAAAGTCGTATTGGCGGACTACTGACATACTCCTACCATATCAACTTTTATCGCAACAATGTTGGGATTAACCAACTGTCCTTTGGGTTAAGTTTTGGAGGTGTTAACAATATTCATGATCAAACATCATTTGACCCCACTCTTGGAGACCCTTTACTAACGGGAACATCTGTACGGTCAAGAAGTTTGCACATGGATGTTGGGTTTTCTTATAACCGAGCAGGTTTTTATACCCACACGACCTTCAAAAACTTCTTTTTTCTCGGAACGGATATTACGGATTCGGTAGCTCTTGATAAACCAAGAAGCTTGTTGTTTAACGCAGGATTTTTTGTTGATTTGTCTACCGTATGGACTTTAGAACCCTCATTTATGTTACACTCCGTGCAGTATGTGGACATTCCTGGCTATGACCTCAACTTAAAATCGCACCACCAATCACGAAACTTCAATGCTTGGCTAGGGCTTTCTTACAGAGCAGGCTTAGACACTAACACTTACTTCAGCTCAGAAAACGTTATCAATCAAAAACACCAACAAATGACAGCTTTGTTAGGTGCTGAATTTGGAATCTTTTCTTTTTCATACTCTTATACCCAAAGCCTAGAAACCATCAACTTCACACCCTTTAATAGTCATCAGATTACATTTGGGATCAACATCATGAGTTCTAAGTTTAGAAACTCATCGTCATGTGAGCCCTGTAGGGCCGTTTCCCTTCTGTAAACACAACTTTTATAAAACAGTTTAATTAAGACCAACCACTATTTATACAAAATCAACACATAGATTGATTGTGTACATTTGAAAAAATGAATGCAATGGTTGAAATTGAGCGCAAGTTTTTAGTTTCTAACATAGAGGAATGTCTTTTACGAAGTCAAGGCTCATGTCGTATTACGCAGGGATATTTAAGTCTAGACCCAGCTAGAACCGTTCGAGTTCGCCACACCGATTTACAGTGTCATTTAACAATAAAAGGTCTGTCCAACGCTAAAGGAGATACGCGCTTGGAGTTTGAACACTCTATTTCTCAGGAAGAAGCAGAACATCTAATTTCATTGAGTTTGGGCAATGTTATTAAAAAAACGCGCTTCCTAGTGCCATTCGGAGATCATGTCTTTGAGGTTGATGTTTTTGAGGGGTTCTTGTCAGGGTTGATATTGGCCGAGGTAGAACTTAGATCTTCAGAAGAAGTCATAGAATTTCCCCATTGGCTTGGCAAAGAAGTCACTGGCGACCAAAGGTTTTATAACAGCCAATTGGCACAGAGTCAATCACCTCCAAAATTATAGACCGAAATCGTCAAGGTCTTCAAAACTGTCTTGAATGGCACCGCGGCGTGCGGCAGCCAATGAATCACAATCTATAGGAATATTGACCACCTCAGGCGCAAGAAACTCTTCTTGGGAAACCCCAAGTAGCGTATCCGCATAACATTTTTTCATGTACTGTGCCCAAATGGGCAAAGCCATTGTGGCGCCCTGACCATAGGCAATGGTTTCAAAATGGGTTGCACGGTCCTCACCCCCAACCCAAACCCCTGTTACTAAATTTGGGACCATACCGATAAACCATCCATCGCTCTGGTTTTGTGTAGTTCCTGTTTTTCCAGCTATGGGATTGGTAAACATGTAGGGGTACCCTGTTACGGTTGATTCAAAAACGGGATTGAACCTTTCAGCTCCACTGTGGCGCAGTCGCACCCCTGAACCTGCTTCCGTTACCCCTTCTAGTAGTTTGACCGTCACATAAGCCGACTCGGCACTAATCACATCTTTTGTTTTTGGAACCGCCTCAAAAAGCACGGTTCCGTTTTTGTCTTCAATTCGTGTGATCATAACAGGCTTCACATAAATACCTTGATTGGCAAAAGCGCCATATGCCCCCACCATCTCGTATACGCTCAAGTCAGCTGTACCTAGGGCAATCGAAGGCACGTTAAGGATTTTGGAACTGATGCCTAGGTCAGCAGCCAAATCACTCACGGGCCCAGGCCCCACCATATCTATAAGACGTGCACTGATCGTGTTTACAGAGTTAGCCAATGCATTTTTAAGTGTCCGCATACCAGTATAACGGTCTCCGGAATTTTTTGGACACCAGGCCTCATGGCTGCCAAACTTGCGCGCTTCTACACAATAGAAACCGTCGGGGAATGAATCGCAAGGAGATAATTTCAACTGATCAATAGCGGTCGCATAGACAAAAGGTTTGAACGTAGATCCAATTTGTCTTTTGCCCTGGAAGACATGGTCGAATTGGAAGTGACGATAGTTGATACCGCCCACCCAAGCCTTGACATGACCCGATTGTGGCTCCATTGACATCATTCCGGTACGTAAAAAATGCTTGTAGTATCGTATTGAGTCCACAGGACTCATAAGTGTGTCAATCTCACCAGACCAACTAAATACGCTCATTGTTGTCTTCAAATCAAAAACAGCTCGAGCGTCCTCATCTGATTTTCCATGTTTTTTAAGCTTTCTCCAACGCTCAGACCTTCGGATTGCTTGTTCGATCAACCTTTCAGCGTCTTTTTCGTCAATTTCAGAAAAAGGCGCTATGGGGTTGTACTCGGGGGTGTTTTGTTTAAAGAACGCTGATTGTAGGTTGGGCATATGTTCTTGAACGGCAGCTTCGGCATAGGTCTGCATCCTAGAATCAATGGTGGTGTAGATTTTCAACCCATCTAGATATAAATTGTAGCGGCTACCGTCTGGTTTCGGATTTTTTCGAATCCACTGGCGCATGTATTGCTGTAGATAGGCTCTAAAATAAGTAGCCAAGCCCTCCCGGTGTGATTGTGGGTTATATCTGATTTTTAGAGGTAATTGTTTGAGGGAATCGACCTCTTTTTTCGTTAAGAGCTCGTTGCGCAACATCTGTTGAAAAACGATATCCCTTCTTTGTTTTACCAAACTTGGTCTGCGCATAGGATCATAGAGTGAAGAGTTTTTGAGCATCCCTACCAAGATGGCAGACTCATCAAGTTGAAGTTCTTGAGGCTCTTTAGAAAAATAAATATTTGAAGCAGACCGCAAACCATCTGCGTTGTAGTTAAAATCATATATGTTTAAATACATAGTGATGATTTCGTTTTTTGTGTAGCGTCTTTCTAATCGAACTGCGATTACCCACTCTTTGATTTTTTGAATAACCGCTTCTAAAGTATTTCTAGACCTTACTCCGGTAAACAGTTGTCGTGCTAGCTGTTGTGAGATCGTACTTGCACCTCCTTTGCTTCCTAGAAAAGCAACGGCTCTTGCTGTGCCACGAGCATCAATCCCGGCATGACTGTAAAACCTTTCGTCCTCAGTGGCAATCAGAGCATCGATGAGGTTTTGTGGGATTTCTTCGTATCCCAATGGAGTTCGATTGTCATTGAAATAAAACTTACCTAGCACCACATCATCGGAAGAAATGATTTGTGTTGCCAAATTGGTTTTTGGGTTTTCGAGCTGGCGGAACTCAGGCATATCACCCAACAGCCCCAATGAAGCGGCGGCAAAAATGGCTATAAAACCTCCCAATCCCAGATAGAACAACCCCCAGAACCAACGAAGTTGTTTTCTGTATTTTTTTATGGCTTTTTTGTTTTGGGTCATATTTTATTTTTCAATACCAACACCGACGGCTTTAATACCAGGCAGTACTTCCATGGGATTCACACTTTCGTTATATCGCATTGCAGGCCTTACGCGTACAATATAGTTTCCTATATATGGCAAAGAAATAGCTTCTTTGTACCATAATTTACTTTCTTTGGAAAGCAAACCCTTGCCCAGCCAGCGACCGTCTGGTTTTGCCAATTGATATGAAAGCGTGTCAGTTATTATGGTTCCTAAGGGATCTTCCAGCTCAGCAATCAAATGTATGTTGGCAAACGGATATTCTTCGTTGTTTCGTATGTACCAAAACAAATCTACAACCTCTGACTCGTTTGTATTTTTAAAGGCAAAAGAAATAGGCTCACTCTGATCCCAACCGTCGCTGAGAGACTTAAAATAGAGCTGTTCCTCATTTGAGGAACAACCAACGCTAAAAATCAGCACCCATAAAACCCACGAAGCTCTCATCTTGTCTTATTTTTATGGTTGGGCCTTCTTTTAGATCGTCTATTTTTAGGGTTTTGTTTTCGATCAAAACGACCTAGACTGTCTTGTCCCACCACGTTTTCGAAATTTAATGAGTTTGTATGTTTTTGGTCTTCTTGTTCGGCATACGCCTCAATATTTTCTATTGCAACTCCGTCTTTATTTTTTTGTAAAAGCTCCCTAGCTTGATCTGCACTTAGTTTGTGCCACACCGACCACTCTCCTTTGTAGGCAAACCACATAATCCCTTGAAAAATATCTGTTTTTTGACAGACAGCCACTCCTTTTTCAGTCTTGATCTTACAATCAGTTTTGGGAAAACCTTTTAAGGCATCTTGGTAGGCATCTAGCTCAAAATTCAGACAACACTTGAGTTTACCACACTGTCCAGCCAACTTTTGAGGGTTAAGCGACAATTGTTGATAGCGTGCAGCGGAGGTGTTAACAGCCCTTAGGTCAGTTAACCAAGTAGAGCAACACAACTCTCGGCCACATGAGCCAATCCCCCCAAGACGCGAAGCTTCTTCACGCAAACCGATTTGTCGCATTTCGATTCGAATCCCAAAAACAGAAGCCATGTCTTTAATGAGCTGCCTAAAATCAACGCGACCTTCTGCTGTATAATAAAAAGTAGCCTTGCGTCCATCACCCTGAAATTCTACATCGGATAATTTCATGGCCAAACCTAACGAAAGGGCAAGCTCTCTAGCCCTTTTCTGAACTTCAGGCTCCCGATCTCGTGCATTAGACCAAGTGTCAATTTCGTGTTGGCTTGCTTTTCGCAACACTTTTAAGAAGGTTTTTTCTTTGGCTTTTTTGTGCTGAATCTGCACCGCCACCAGACTTCCTGTGAGGCTAACGACCCCTACATCATAACCGCCTCTTTCTACTTCGGTCACCACCACATCTCCAATGGCCAATGACAAGTCTTTTGGAGTTTCATAAAAGTGTTTTCGCCCGTTTTTAAATCGAACTTCGACCCGATGTTCTTTCTTTCCAGAAACCCGCATGTCTGACAACCAATCAAAAACGGTTAGCTTGTTGCAGCCATCAGCACCACAAGTGCCATTGTTTTTGCATCCTCTAGGGATCCCTTCTTTTGTGCTACCACAGCTTATACACCCCATATTATTTATCAGATTTGTTCATATAAGCCAAGGCGGTTGAGCGCCCTTTTTTAAAAATCTTGTTACTGTTTTTTGTTCCTCGCCGTAAGCGCTTTTGTTCAGTCTCTGGCAGCTGAATAACTTCTTCACATTGTGACGAGCAACAGCCCTGATGAGCGGTTGCACAAGACTCACATTGTATAAACAACAGATGACAAGCTTCATTTGCGCAATTTACATGTGTATCGCAAGGCGTACCACACTGGTGACAAACCGCTATAACTTCTTCAGAAATGCGTTCAGCACGGCGCTCATCAAACACAAAGTTTTTTCCTTTAAACTTGTTGTCTAGTCCTTGAGCTTCTACTTGTCTAGCATATTCAATAATTCCTCCTTCGAGCTGATATACCTTTTCAAACCCTTTGTGTTTAAAGTAGGCACTTGCTTTTTCACAACGGATGCCTCCAGTACAATACATGACCAGTTTTTTGTCTGATTTGTGAGCTTCAAGATCTTTTTCAATCAGTGGTAACGACTGTCGAAAAGTATCTACATCTGGTGTGATGGCTCCTTCAAAATGCCCAATCTCACTTTCATAATGATTTCTCATGTCCACAAGTAGGGTGTCAGGATCTTGAATCAATTTGTTAAAAGTCTCTGCGTTCACATGAACCCCACAGTCGGTCACATCAAAAGTGCTGTCATCTAGGCCGTCGGCCACAATTTTTTGGCGAACTTTAATCTTTAATTTAAGAAAAGACTTGTTGTCTTGTTCTAGGGCAATGTTCAGCCGAATTCCGTTGAGAAAATCAACACTGTCTAGGTGAGATTTAAACAAATCAAACTTTTTTGCGGGCACAGAAAGCTGGGCATTGATGCCTTCAAAAGACACATAGATGCGCCCAAGAACTTCAAGCTTGTTCCAGTGTATAAACAAAAAGTCTCTAAACAATTGTGGGTTCTGGATGTGCGCATAAGTGTAGAACGAAAGTGTTAATCTTTCATCACCCGCCTTGTCGATGAGCGCGGCACGTTCTTGCGCACTTAATGTGTTGTACAGTTGCATGCTATACGGATTAAGTTTACACCACAAAGGTATGAATTTAAAAATCGGCTTTTACGTTCCTTTTTTCCTATGAAAATTGTACTTTTAGGGTTCTGAAAAAAATCGAAGTATGGGCAATGAAAAGGACGCCAAACTTAAGGCATTACAACTCACTTTAGACAAA
>Ga0066825_10000650_pt1 | contig 11018 bp, 7 predicted proteins | sample ETNtaG_6_FD_65608 | JGI IMG/M metagenome (GOLD analysis project Ga0066825, IMG submission 65608) | Marine microbial and viral communities from oxygen minimum zone, Eastern Pacific Ocean - ETNP201306SV45 | ecosystem: Environmental > Aquatic > Marine > Oceanic | place: Pacific Ocean: Eastern...
CTTATCGCCTGCCCTCACCGCCTTATGTAAAACCCTGTAAGAAGCCTTTCCCGCAACGCAATCGATATTCGCACCCTTCTTGAGGCATTGCTTAACTTTAGCGAGATCACCCTCCTCAGCAGCTAAATGCAGATCTGAAATGGCCTGAAGCTGCTCGTCAGAGATCTGACGCTGCATCTGTGGCCTTTCAATAGCTGGGCCTTCTGATTTTTGCGTGCAGCACCCTAATAGTAATCCAGTTATGACTGTCGTGATTAGTATCGGTTTCATTTTTCTTAGTATCGGTTTCATTCTTCTTTGACCTTTAGTTCTTCGGAAGTCTTGCCGCCATGTTTGCGAAGGAATTCAGTAGTCTTTTTACGCCCGTTCGCCAAGGCTTCATCAAGTGGAGTTTGGCCTTTCCCATTAAGTTCATTTACATTTGCCCCATTAGTAATGAGTAGTTCAGAAACCTCAGACGCATGTTTTTCGGAATAACTCCGAACCACTTGATGCAAAACTGTTTCTCCTATTTTCTCACGGTACGGTTTGTTATCATTTAGCATACTTCCCGATTTAAGTTTCACATTTACATCCGCTCCTTTGGAAATAAGCAGCTTAGTTAAGTTCAAATACATTTCATAACTTTTGGAAGCGCCCTGGGCGGCACCGTGGCTAGCCGAAAATAATGCAGTCTCACCGGTGCGCTTTGTCTTAGCATTCACATCGGCCCCTGCGTCTATGAGTAATTCAGCGGTTTCCTTATTACTCACCAAATGCAATGGAGTATGATGAGTGTCATCGATTGCATTTACGTTGGCCCCACGGTCAATCAGCAGCTCAATCATTTTAAGGTGACTCCCTTTCGAGTCACCATTTGCAGCATGGTGCAATGGCGTCATGCCCGGCTCATCCTGCAAGTTAACATTTCCGCCTTCATCGAGAAACTTTTTAACTGCCACAAGATCTCCAGCAGACACATCCCCCAAGAATCGAGCTTCTTCTCGGCCTAAATAGACAGAATCCACATGCCCCCCACATCCAAGGAGTAGGACTGATGTCAATACAGCTGGAAGAACCGGTCGCATTGAAGACAATAGACGGCGAATTCGGAATGGTTGCTCCGCAAAAATTACCGCTCAACCTTACGGTAGAGAAACGCATCTGAAGTAAACAGAGTGAAAAAACCGATTGCCAGCGTTTCGCTACCCTCCCAAGCTTAATTGCCTATTACACCGATCTCAGCGATGGATGCCCATGGCCCTCCATTTACTTCCGATAGAGCTCTCAAGCGGACATAACGGCCCTTGATGGGCTTACATTTAATGTCCTGTGCCGAGCGTGTTTTGCGCAAAGCAACCTTGAGGATTGGCTTACCAAACTCTTCAGGGTCATTACTCACTGAAAACTCAACGTCCTTCAAAGCCCCGTTCCATCCACGATCCTGACGCGCCATATACCGGAAGCCACGAATAGTGCTTTCCTTGCCCAAATCTATCACCAGCTCATGTGGATGCTTCTTTACAGCAGGCACAAATTGGGTATGCCAAATGGTCTCAGGTTTTCCGTCAATCACATTGGCTGCAAACTTTTGGTTGCCTTCATTTTGGCTACTAAAACCAACGACCTTTAATCCTTTATTAATGATCAAGCCCTTGGTGAGCCATTTGAATTTACTCCCACCCTGAGGCGGCCTTGTGCCTCCCCATTTTGCCGCACGGTCCTTCTCATGATTAATGGTACTAGCAAAGGAACCTTCCACAGCCGGTTCATGGGCCTCCTCAGCAATGGCTTTAATTTGACTGATTATTCCGGGATTCTCAGCAGCCACATCGTGAGCTTCACTAATATCCTTCTTTAGGTTGTATAGTTGCCAAGCAGCCGAGGCTCCCGGCCTAACCGCTTTCCAATCTCCCATTCGGACTGCTGTTTGAGCTCCCAGCTCCCAATATAGATACTTATGATTTTCCTGTTTCCGGCCAGCCGCCTTGGCCCCTATGAGTTCAGGCACAATGGAAATGCCGTCGGTATCCTCTTCGGCCTTGGCCCCAGTGATCTCTGCCAAAGTCGGCATCACATCGGGGAAATACCACAAATGATCACTTACGCGGCCTGGCTTGATCTTCCCGGGCCATCGGATAGCCATCGGGATACGCAAGCCTCCTTCGTAGAGATTGCCTTTGCCTCCACGAAATTCCACTCCCGTTGCCGGATTCTTATTGGCACTGTGAATGCCGCGCGGATGATCCGGTGTCTTAAAATAATTGTTCCCCCCGTTATCACCACAGAAAAAGACGATGGTATTTTCATCGAGTTTGAGTTCCTTAAGTAAATCCAACACCTGCCCCACCTGGCGGTCTACCATTCCCACCATGGCCGCATAACGCCGGGCCTGTTCGGGCCACTCTTCCTTATCCTTGTAGATCGCCCACGCCGGGTCGCTATCAGGAATATCAAAGATACCGTGAGGTGGAGTGATTGGAAGATAACAGAAAAAAGGCCGGTCTTTGTTATCCCGAATAAATTTAATGCCCTCATTAAAGATGACATAGTGGGAATAATTGGTACCCGTACTGCCTCCCACGTTTCCCTTGAGAGGCACTTCCTCGCTATTGCGAATAATGTAGGGAGGGTAATAGCTGTGGGCATGCACCTGATCGTAGTAACCCAGAAACACATCAAAACCGTGTTTCTCTGGTACCCCGGTGGATCCACGACCGCCACAACCCCATTTACCAAAACCGCCGGTGGCATAACCGGAAGCCTTAAGCATGGTGGCAATGGTTTCCTCTTCGGCACGAAGGGGTGTGCCACCACCATTGACTCGCACTGAAGTGTGACCACTGTGTTTACCGGTCATCAGCACGCACCGAGTGGGCGCACAGACAGAGGAACCGGCCAAGGCTTGGGTAAACCACACGCCTTCAGCAGCCAAACGGTCTATGCGTGGGGTTTTAATGGTCTTACTGCCCATAAATGAGGTTTCGTAATAGCCCAGTTCATCACACATAATGTAGACAATATTGGGTTTCTTGGCCGCTAGGGAACTAAACTCAATGAGGAAAACAGCTAGTAGAAATAAATAGGAAATCCGCATAAGCCAAATTCTCATGAACTGAATGGCAAAACAAGGATTAGAAAAATTCAGTGATAACCCTCTCGAGTTAAAAAGTGAGCCTAGAATATCGAGCGACTTAATTTCATTTTTAATGCTAGCTAGGTACCTTGGGAAAACCACCATCAATCCATCTAAATTGGAAAAATTATATCATATGAATTTTGGAATTGAAGATGTTCTGTGAGCCCCCTAAATATGCCGTTTCAATTAGTTAAATTGTTAACTGGCGTAACCTTTACTCATATATATGCGTAACTACTCTTGTTAATTGGCCTAAGTCATTATCCCCTAAAATATAAAAAGTATTTAGCATGAAAAAACTCTTCGTCCCTATACTTGCGTTATGCCTTATCAATAGCTCTCAAGCTGGAGATATTGTCGATGTTGCCGCGGGCAATAAATCATTCAGAACTCTGGTTGCCGCTGTGAAGGCTGCAGGGTTAGTTGAAACCTTAAAAAGCAAAGGGCCTTTTACGGTATTTGCACCCACGGATGAAGCGTTTTCAAAATTACCCAAAGGTACAGTGGAAAGCCTCCTGAAACCGGAAAATAAAAAGAAGCTGGTTTCTATTCTGACTTACCACGTTTTGCCCGGGAAAGTTCAAGCCAAGGATGTGAAGAGTGGTCGGGTTAAGACTGTGAATGGGTCATCGGTGGAACTACGTGTTTACAGGGGAGCGGTGACCGTGGATAAAGCTAAAGTCGTCGCGACCGATGTCATGGCCAGTAATGGTGTAATTCATGTGATCGACAGAGTAATTATCCCTCCTTCGAGCGATTCTCATGGGAGAAGTTCGCAATCAAGAAGCACTTCCCGTGGTTATCTTGGAGTATCTATTGAACCATCTTCTCGGCCTCGCGGTGTTCGAATTCAGCGTGTGTATCCGAATACAGGTGCCGCGAAGGCCCATTTAAAAACGGGTGATGTAATACAAAAAATTAACGGAGCATCTTTAACAAACAGTTCAAGCCTCATCAGCCGACTTTCAGAAACCAAAGCGGGTCAAAAGGTAACTTTACTAGTTTTTCGTGAAGGCAAATCAGGAACTGTGCAGGTTCAATTAGGTGGTTCATATAGTTCTCGATCCTCTACCCAAAAGTCTAAGCAAGAAAATGCTGACTCAAAACAGAATAATAAAAATAGCCGCGAGAGAGACTGGGAAGAACTTAAAGATTGGGTTGAGACAGGGGTAGAAAACGGACGAATCAACCGCAAACAAGCAAATGAAATATATGAAGATTTTCGCAAGTCCATAGAAGAATCCAAGCGAGAAGAAGAAAAGAAGGATTGGGGCCAGAGAGACCGCGATGATGATCGGCGCGACCAGATGCGCAAGGAATGGGAAGAGCGGATGAAGCGCTTGCGTGAGATACGAGAACGGAACGATGACGATGATGACCGGAGGGATTGGAGGCATCAAGATGATTGGGACAAACAGCGAAAAATGGAGGAGTGGCGGCGGGAACGTGAAGAACGCTCTGAGGCTATTCGCAGAGCACTCGGTTCTTGGATTGAGCGTATGAGGGAAGCGAGAGAGCACTCCAGAGATGATTGGGACAATCGAGACCGGAAAGATTGGGGCCGACATGAACGTGATGAAGATCGCGGAGAGCAGATGCGCAAGGAATGGGAAGAAGGAATGAAGCGCTGGCGCGAAATGCGGGAACGTGACGGAGATGATCGTGATAAAGAGGATTGGGACCGGCGTGGACGTGATGAAGATCGCGAGGAGCAAATGCGCAAGGAATGGGAAGAGCGGATGAAGCGCTGGCGTGAGATGCGCAATCGCGGGAGTTGGTCAAGGCGCTAATAAAAACGAGAATATTATAAACCGCTCATTGCTTCGTTAAGAAGGATGGGCGGTTTTTTTTGTTGGTTGGGGATCGTTCGGCACTTCGTTAGAATTCCCGTGAAACTGCTTGAGCGTGTAGGCGAGCCTCCAAAAGCTTCAACGATATGGACGAGGGCACTGCGGTCCTTGCGCTCAATTTGCAGCAAGGCAAAAACTTGAGACCGAAACCATTTTCTTCAGCGATATGCGCGGTGGCGCCAGAACGCTAATGGAGCTTTGCCTGCTCAAGAGGGTGCTTGTTTAAGGACAAACCATTATTCTTTGACGGACCAACCAGGCTAAGAAATGATGCTGAATGCGCTGGATGTATATTGCTTTGCTTTTTGTCTATCCAATCAGGTCGGCTGAAAAGCTCCTGCCTGCATCCAAATTGCAGGAACCAAAACGATTTTTACTTGATGAGAGCGGTGTCAAGACGCTGGAACTGGACTACCAATCCGAGGGGAATCAGGGACAAACTCGGAGCATGCAATTCTTTCGCCTTAACGATGGGGGTATTAGCATAGAAATCACTGATCAATTTGGTATTGGCAATGGAACATTGCGGCGGCTAAGTGGTGATTGGCCGCAAAAAATACAATTTCAACTACGCCTTAAGGGCCTTGAGGGAATGCGAATGACTATCGGCAAAAAAGTATTCAGCCGAGATACCCTGCGTATTCGTCTATGTGATCCAAAAGGTAAAACATTGGAGGGTAAGCACCTTCAAAATCGCTTGGGTTATTACGAAGTACTGATCCCGCCCAATGCTCTCAGAGGCAATAAAGAAGTAAGTCTCAACTGGGTAGATTTTTATCGGCGTTAAAAAAGTAAACTGAGGATAATCGAGGTGGGCGCAAGGGTTTGCAGAGGCGCTTCGGTAAAGTGAATGGCGAGCCTCCAAAGGGATTGGACGTTTGAGGGCGGCGGCGGCTGATTAATAAATTCTGTTTTCAGTTGGCAGGCAAACCCCAGTAGTGTAGACTAGTGATGTGCAGCAATTTCTCTTAATGATGGTGGTAGTGGTTTTGGTGGAGCAATCCGTTGTGGCTAATGACAAACTCATTGCCGACCCCATTGTGGAAAAGGCGATCCGCCTTCAATACAAGAAACCAGAAGGCAATATCACTAAGGCGGATTTAGAGAATGTCTATGAACTAAATTTAGGGGACACCCAAATCACAGACGCGGGCCTAAAGGACGTAGCTAAGTTGCATAATCTCGAAGAGCTTGTTTTGGAAAACACCCAAATCACCGACGAAGGTCTCAAGGAGGTGGCCAAGTTGCAGAATCTCAAAGAGCTTCATTTGGCAGACACCAAAGTCACCGACGAAGGCCTCAAAGAGGTGACCAAATTACAGAATCTGGAGTGGCTGATCTTGATGGAGACCCAAATCACCGACACAGGCCTCAAGGAAGTAGCTAAGTTGCAGAACCTCAATGAGCTTGATTTGGAAAACACCCAAATCACCGACACAGGCCTCAAGGAGGTGGTCAAGTTGCAGCAGCTCTTTGAGCTAAACTTGGCCGGCACTCAAATCACCGACGAAGGCCTCAAGAACGTGGCTAAGTTGCAGAATCTTGAGTGGCTGATCTTGGTGAAGACCCAAATCACCGACGCGGGACTCTTGGAAGTAGCCAAGTTGCAGAATCTCGAAGAGCTTCACTTGGCGGACACCAAAGTCACCGACGAAGGCCTCAAGGAAGTAGCCAAGTTGCAGAATCTCGAAGAGCTTGATTTAGAAAACACTCAAATCACCGACGAAGGCCTCAAGGAGGTGGCCAAGTTGCAGCGGCTCATGTACTTTTACCTGCACAGCACTAAAGTCACCAAAAAGGGTATGACTGAATTAAAGAAAGCGTTGCCGAATTGTGAAATCGACAGCGACTTCGACTAACTTGAAGTTCCTGCTGATACTAGGCTGCAAAGAAACCACCACCCTGCCGCGTTAGATAGAAAATGGCCCCATAGGCAGGGCTCGCTGTCCATTCCCTAATTATTTAAGTCGCGATTTGCAAAGCGGCTATTTTTTCTCAGCAATTGCTGCTTTTACCGCGGCTAATGCATTTAGCAGCCCCGCGCCGGTATCACTGTCTTTACCTTTCGCGCTAAGATCAGTTGCTGTTATCTCAAGGATTTCTTTCACGCGCCATGCAGTAAGCTCTGGATTTGCCGAGAACATCAGCGCAACTGTTCCAGCGACGTGAGGACCGCTGAATGAATTGCCTCTAACTCTATTGTTAGGATCAAGATAACCACGTTTGTTGGCAAGCACAGGGTAGTTTGGCCCAGGAAAGGCGCTCACGTCTGGCTTGATCAAACCCTTAGGCATCGGGTGATCCTCATAAAATTTAACACTACCCCACTCCACTGGACCAAGGCTCACGAAATTTGGGATTTTCAAATTCCGATCCACTCCACCGGCAGCAATAACACACGGGATACCCTCTGGAATGCGCAACTGAACTGGCTTTGAAAGGCTTTGAAAATTACCCGCCCCACTCACGAGCACCAGCCCCGCAGCCGTCGCGTGCTCGCTCATCAGCCGCCACAATCCGCGCGTGTGGCCTAGATTTGGGATGGAGAAACTCATGTTCATTACATCAGCGCCGTTCTCAAGTGCGTACTCGTGCACGCGCGCTGCTCCGTATGGTCCACCCCAACCAAGAAGCGGCATCAGCTTTGCGCGCGGAGCCACACCAGTGATTGTCCCCCCAGTACCATCACCCGCTACAATCCCTGAAGTGAGTGTTCCGTGCTGCAGCCGTCCTGCTTGAACCGAATTAGGCTTCACTTCCGGTGAACCAAACCGAAAGTTAAACCCATAAATATCATCAACCCAACCGTTACCGTCATCGTCCTTGCCGTTGTTGGCTCTTTCACCAGGGTTACGCCAAATGTTTTCGCGCAAATCCTCGTGATTATAATCCACTCCCGCATCGTACATGGCCACCACCGAACCGCCGCCAGTGATTCCCAATTGACTCCAAACCTGATCCGCCTTAACTGCCTTCAGGTTCCACGGGATTGTTTTGCCCTTCGTACTAAAAGGCCGCACCGCACCCTTACCAAGTACAGTTCCTACGCGACCACGACCTTGGCCCTGCGGAATAGGCCCAGCCGGATATATGTACTTCACCCGCTCACTCTTTGCCGCCGCACGAATGGCCTCCGGAGTGAGCGTTGCCGCCACCGCATTCACCAGCCATAACCCCTGAGTTTCCTTTGGCAGCTTCAGTTCTTCCCGCAATGCCACCTGCTCAGCATTCGCAATTTTTTTTAGCTGCACGATCAACTGCGCTCGCAGCTCCCGCCTCTTGGATCCAGAATTTTTTTTGCAAAACTCCGAAAACCCCTTAGGGCCTTGCAGTAATTGCTTTTCCCCCAGTAACAACACCAACACTGATCGCCCACCACTCATGGCCTTTGACACCTGCGGGTCTATTTTAGACTCCTGCGCATGCAACGAAAATACTGCCGCCAACGCCAGTAAAGTGATGTGAATCATAAAGAAATTCTATCGTTTTCAATTACCCGAAACAATCTTTGTCGCTTTTGAAAAGCACTTTGGATCAGAAAAACATTTGGACAACTGCAAAGTATTTATTCGGTCTCTGGGCAAACTGCCCCAAGGAGAAACCAAACACTCTAGAAACCAATGTAAAGTGAAAATGGATCCAGAGGTAGTACTCGCCGCCCATTCCGTAGTTATTTAAGCCGGTTCTAGGAACTTTCTCGTATACTCAAACCTAACCTCCACATGCTAGCGACTGCAGCCTAGCGTTAATTAACCGTTTGCCCGCCGCCTCTTAAAGAGGCAGCATTCGGCATGCGAAACACTTCGGCCCTTCTTTTATCGTTCGTTTCGATTTCAGTTTTCGCCAGTGAATGGCCACAGTGGCTGGGGCCGCAGCGCGATGGAATCTGGCGCGAGGATGGGATTATTGAAAAATTTGACGGTGCACCAAAGCTAAAATGGAAAGTGGATGTGGGTGGTGGATACTCTGGGCCGGCGGTTGCTGATGGTCGTGTTTTTCTAACGGATCGGCAATTAGCCAAGGGTGTGACTAATCCGGCGAACAAGTTTACCCGCGGACGCTTGGCGGGTTCGGAGCGCATTCTATGTTTACGGGAGAGCGACGGAAAGCTGCTATGGAAACATGAATACGATTGCCCATATCAATTGAGTTATCCTGCGGGTCCTCGTTGCACCCCCACAGTGGACGGCGAAAGAGTTTATGTATTAGGAGCGATGGGTGATTTATTTTGCTTAGCGGTTGCAGACGGCAAAGTCATTTGGCAGCGCAATTTTGAGAGAGAGTTTGGCGCCAAAGTACCGGTGTGGGGGTTTGCGGCGCATCCGTTGGTGGATGGGAAGAAGTTGATTTGCCTTGGGGGCGGGGAGGAAGGGACGACTATTGCTTTTGACAAACTTACGGGCAAGGTGCTGTGGCGAGCACTGCCAGGGCCGGATCTGGGCTATTGTCCGCCGATGATTTATGAGGCTGGCGGCAAGCGGCAGCTGATGATCTGGCATCCGCGTGCGCTAAATTCGATTGATCCGGAAACGGGCAACGTATTCTGGAGCGAGCCATTCCGCGTGCGCGCAGGTTTGACCATCTCGACTCCGCGACTGGATGGAGATCTGCTTTTCGTGACTTCATTTTACAACGGGCCACTGATGATGCGGCTGGCCAAGGACGCACCAAAGGCCACCGTAGCGTGGCGGGCGACCGGGCGGAGTGAGCGCAATACGGAGCAACTGCATGCCATCATGTGCACACCCTTCATTGAGGGTGGGCATATTTATGGGGTTTGTAGTTACGGACAGTTTCGTTGCCTGAAGGTGGCTACGGGTGAGCGTGTGTGGGAGAGTTTTGCGCCGATCACAAAGAAGTCCGGGCGGTGGGCGAACGCATTTATTGTGAAGAATGGGAATCGCTTTTTCATCCACAACGAGGCGGGCGATCTGATCATCGCCAAGCTCAGCCCAAAGGGGTATGAGGAAATTAGCCGCGCTCGGCTTATTGAGCCGACCAATACGGCACAAGGCCGGCGAATTGTGTGGAGTCACCCGGCATTTGCAAACAAGAGCATCTATCTGAGGAATGATCGGGAAGTGCGGTCTTATTCGTTAGCCAGATGATTTAGTTTTTAGCCCCGTATGACGCCGGACGACTTCCCAAGCCTGAGCTAGGAAAACGAGGAAGATGTATCCGGGCTTCATCCACCCTCGATTGTATCACGCCTCGACTGATTAAAAAGTGGTCCCGACTTGGCCCGCTGGGTATCTTTGGGTCACTCACGGCAATCGGTAAGATTGTCCGAATCCCGCAGGGCCCACCATTTTTATTTGCTGTAATTTTTAGCCTTAAAAGGATTGTGTCGAATTCTAATGCACATCGAACTAACACTCGGTTGCACACGTTTTTGGACTAGCCGATGCTCAATAATAGGCTGCAAAATACATAATAAGCTTCAGTTTTCTCAAAATTTGTCGAAAGTGTTTCTATGAGTGATCGGTTGACTATGTTCTTAGGGGCACTTCTCTTGCCTCTTTTAGCAATAGGTCAAGCTGCCAGCGAGGTTCCGGTTACTTCAGTATCCACTGCACTTCCTGGAAGTCCTACATGGTCGGCAACGGCACCTTTTAATACATTGGTTACTAGGGATATTGATCCGATCACCGGGCAGTTAGGGGCTGCAGTACCAAGAAATTTTACCCATAATATTTCTGCCTTTGGTAGCGGGGGAGCAAATCAATATGCTGAACCTGTAGGTAGTTACACACATTCATTAACTCCGGCGAACACGGATATCACCGTGGTTGGAACCTTTTCACTGGGCAGACATTACAGAATTGATTTCACCATTCCAGAACAAGCTTTCCCAACAGCAATGGGCGCCGAGGCAACATATACCATCGAGGTAACATTTACTCACTCCCCAGCCGGGCAGTCGATAATACATACAGACCGTGTAGGTAGCATAACCCTTCGAAATGGGGCGGCGAATAATAGCGGCAATCCCCCGACACCCCCTACTCCGACACCCCCTACTCCGACACCCCCTACTCCGACACCCCCTA
>Ga0066825_10000651_pt1 | contig 11016 bp, 8 predicted proteins | sample ETNtaG_6_FD_65608 | JGI IMG/M metagenome (GOLD analysis project Ga0066825, IMG submission 65608) | Marine microbial and viral communities from oxygen minimum zone, Eastern Pacific Ocean - ETNP201306SV45 | ecosystem: Environmental > Aquatic > Marine > Oceanic | place: Pacific Ocean: Eastern...
CCACAGGCAGGGAGCCCTGATGTTCGAGTGTGGGTTGTGTGCCGGCGTTGCTCTGCAGGAAATGCTGGTAGGCTTTGCCTTGAGGGCCGGTCTGGATCAACGGATACATCTTCTGCTTGGTGGCCAGTGGATCAGTGCCGGGTAGGGGACTAATGGTGCGGGGTAGGAGCAGGCGCACGGGCAATTGCTCGCGATGCAAGGTTTGTACCACGGGATGATGCACGTATTGCCGCAACGTAATAGAGCCGTCGCCGAGGGTGTTATCCTGGTCCAGCACGGTATTGTGCCCCACCGTTAGGCCCCAAAAACTCAGTAGATCGGAGAGGCCGCCGTCGGAACGGTGATTGAGCAAGACCATTAGCCGCCCGCCGCGATCGAGATATTGATTGAGCCGACGTTGTTCCTCCAGAGTGAGTTCGGATTTCGGGCCAGGGATAATGAGTAACTGGCAATCGGCGGGAATGGCCGATTGTTTCTGTAGCTCAAGATCGCGCACCTGCAAATTCATTTCTCCCAGTAACTGGCCAAATTCCCCAAAGCCCATGCTGGTGAGGTTGGTGATACTGTGTTCCCCGTGGCCGGTGAGACAATAGGCGAGCGGTTGATCGTTGCCGGAGACCGCGAGCAGGGCCGAAGTAAAATGGCGTTCACCAAGGAATGCCGTGCGTTCCATCACAAAGCCGCCCCCTTCGTTGGCGTTTTCCTGGCCGGCCGATTGGAGTTCATTGGCGGATGCCTTGCGAGGTGTGAGGTGTGATAGTTGCGCGCCGGAGATGACCTTGTGTTTGTCGTTGGAGGCAAACACCACGACGTTGTGCTGCTGCTCGCTCAACCGATAACGCGCCTGCACCCGGCGGGCTTCGCGGGGTTGCTGCAGGGGGTCTACATGCGTCACCTGAAGGCGCGGGTTTAGGTCGACGTATTGCTTGAGCAGCTCGTCTACCAGGCGGAAAGTCGATTCGGTGCGATCAAAGAAGACGGTGATCTCCACTTCGTTGGTCATGTCGCCCAGCAACTGCTCGGTGCGCGGCGAAAGCTCATGCTCGAGATTCTGCGCCCAGATATGCCGCTGATAATGCCGATGCGCGTAGTAATTCAACGCCACCCCCAGCGTGACGATCGCCAGCGAGGCGCACAGCAAATTGATCCAGCCGCTCCAGCGGCGGCGTGCCGAAAAGCCTGGTGTGGATTGATTCATTTCCATCGCCGGCTCTCCACGGATTTGAGTGTGAAAAACAGAAATACCGCCGTCAGCGACAGGTAAAACATCACGTGCCGACTGTCGACAATGCCTGTCGAGAAATCCTGCATGTGGCGGAGCATGGAAATGTGCTGCACAAGATGATGCCACCATTGCACCTCCGTGGGCCGCAGGTCGGCCAGATAACCTAGGATAAACAAGCCTGTTCCCACGGCGAAGGTAAGCACGGCGGCCACGATTTGGCTACGCGTCAAGGACGAGGCGAAGCAGCCCAACGCCATGAAAAAGGCGCCGTACAACCCGATTCCCAGAGCCAAGCTCCAGACCGCACCCGAATCCACCTGCATCGTTCTATGCGCATAATGCTCCAGTAGAAACGGATAGACCACCGTGGGCAGAAACGCGATCAGGAAAAACACATAGGAGCCGATGAACTTAGCCAGCACCACTTGGATATCGCTGACCGGCGTGGTCATGAGCGTTTCAAACGTGCCACGGGCTTTTTCGTGAGCAAAAGTGCGCATGGTAATCACCGGCGCCACCATCAACAGCACCAGCCAGAAGAATTCGGTTTGCGGAAATTTTTCCGTAAACGGCAGATCATACGCCAGTCCGTTGAGCAAATACACCACCGTGAGCAGGCTGGCTCCGAGCAGCAATTGTACTCCGGCCATGATCACATAACCGCGTAGGGAGAAGAAGTGGCCGGCCAATTCGCGCCGAGCCAGAGTGAGCAGGGCGGTCATCAGTCGTCGTCCTCTCGGGTAATGTGCACGAAGATATCTTCCAGCGTATGCCGTTCGCGAGTGAGTTCCCGCAAGGGCCAGCCGCGGGCACGGGCCAGAGCCGAGACGCGCGGGCGTAAATCTTCCCCGTCTCGCGGTGTCAGTGCGCAACGGGAAAAATCGCCTTCCGCCGGCAGGACCCGGTGATGCTCAATCTCCGCCATTTCTTCCCAGGCCTCGTGCAGGGCCTCCTGAGGTGCCTGTAATTCCACCGTGATCCGGTGGCGGCCACCGAGGGATTGTTCCAAGCCGCGTGGCGTATCGTTGGCAACCACGGTGCCCTCATGAAAAATCAAAAGGCGCGAGCAGGTGACCTCCACCTCCGGCAAAATGTGGGAGGAAATTAACACGGTATGGTTTTTACCCAGCTCTTTAATATGCTGGCGCACCGTGCGGATTTGGTGCGGATCCAGACCGATGGTTGGTTCGTCCAGAATTAAAAGCTCCGGTTCATGCACGAGGGCATCGGCCAGCCCGACGCGTTGGCGGAAGCCTTTGGAGAGTTCTCCGATCATGCGCCCATGCACCTGAGCCAAATCAAACTGCGCAATCACATCCTCAACCCGTTCGCGGCTGGTGGGTTTGTCCAGCCCCTTGAGTCGGGCGCGAAATTTCAAATACTCCCGCACCCGCATGTCTTCATGCAGCGGATTGTTTTCGGCCATGAACCCCACACGTCGGCGTACGGCTTCCGAGTCCGTGGCTACATCATGGCCGGCCACTCGTGCCGTGCCTTCGGTGGCGGATAGGAACCCGGCTAGGATGCGCATGGTTGTACTTTTGCCCGCGCCGTTGGGACCAAGAAAGCCGACGATCTCCCCGCGAGGAATGGTAAAGTTCAAATCCTGAATCGCCGGGCGGCCACCGTAATATTTGGTGAGGTGATTTACCTCAATCATCGGCGGAGTATCAGGTTCAGATTCTGCCATTATCGTACTTTCACCGTCGCCACGCCCGATCGCCGTTGGAAAAAGGCTCCCCGCTGTATTTCCCAAACCACGCTGAGCCGTACTTGGGCATTGGGTTCCCGGCTGTGGATATCGCGGGCAAAGGCCATGAGGCTTTGCGGTTGTGAATCGTCTACTCGCTGGATCACTGCGCCGGCTTCCAGCCCCGCTGAGGCACCCGGGCCGCGTGCGGCTACTTTGGTAATCAGGTAACCGCCATAGAACGAAAGCCCGAGTTGTTCCGCCAAATCCTTGGTGAGCGTGCGCACGGTCAGTCCTAGCCGATCCTCGATGACCTTGGAATTAAACACCTGCTCCTCAGGCAACAACATGAGGATCACCGTCATCACTCGACCGCCGCGGAAGATTTTCAGCGACAGGTTTTCCTTTCCGCGTCCCGCAGTTTCCTTGGCCCAATCCACAAAATCAGCCACCGGCGTTTCGTTGACTTCCAGCACGGTATCGCCGGCTCGCAGGCCTGCCTTGGCGGCGGGACTGTTGGCTTCCACTAGGGCGAGTCGTAGGCGGTTGCCATCCAGCCGAACGCGCGCGCCGAGCCAGAGGCCGCGAAGGTGTTCGGGCGTGAAAAATTTACCGAGCGTTTCGTTCACGCGGGCGATGGGAATGGCGAACCCAATGCCCTGCCCTTCGCGATGAATGGCTACGTTAATGCCAATCAGGTCGCCGTTCAGGTTGATCAATGGGCCGCCACTGTTGCCGGGATTGATGGCGGCATCAGTCTGGAGCCAGTTGGCCATGTCCAGAATCTCGTCAGCTTGGGGCACCTGCCGGTCGCGGCTACTAAGAATACCGCGACTCACCGAGCCGCCCAGTCCGAAGGGATTGCCCAGCGCAATCACCGTCTCGCCTAGCAATAAGTCGCCATCGCGAGCGAAGGGTACTGGGGTGAAGCGTGTCTTGGAACCCTTTGGTAGGAGAATGCGGAGTAGGGCGAGATCGCTCCGCTGATCATAAGCCACACGGTCGGCTTCGTATTCTCGGCCGTTGGCAAACTTCACGCGGATCTTGGTGGCACGCCGCACGACGTGATCGTTGGTAACGATGTATCCATCCTCATGAATCACCACGCCGGATCCTAGGCTGCGCCGTACATCCTGCCGTGGTTGCCGATAATAGGGGTTCCAGAAATCAGAAAACAATTCGGAGAACGGGTCGCGCACCTCCTGAATAGTTTCCGTGCGTATATTCACCACCGAGGGCAGCGCCTTGCCCACTGCCTTCACCACCGGGGTTTGCCGCACACCATCCGCGCCGATGAGGGAAAGGGGAGCCAGCAATACCGCCGACAGCGCCAGTCCCTTGACGGCGTTTCTGAAATAGCGAGCATTCATAAATCCCATGCCAATCTGGTCGGAGTGCATTCTGGCAAAAAAAACAGGCACAGGCAACGGCAAGACCCAAGTATGACAGGAACGTTTTATTCACAGTGGTGCCCCGCCGGTCTCATTAACTACGTGCGGGATCTCGGCTCCGTGTAACCGTAGGGTGTTGCTTGGCACGCGCCGCTCCTAATTCACGACCACCGAAGGCGGTGTGATAATTAATCAATTCCTCCGCGTGCTCGATGTAGCCGGTACGCCGATCCCCGGATTGTTTGCTATGGACCAAAACGGGTTGGCCGGACAAATCCTTTGGGGCACGGATTGCACATCGGCTGGGCCCTCACCAGCGGCCGTTTGGTGGGGAAAACTTTGGCCGGAATAAAATCGACAGCATGAGGTTGGACAGTATTTTCGACGAGCTGACTGAGTCAGTTTAATCATCGCTATTATGCTTCATCCTTTTTTTGCGCAAGCCGCTGAATCCATGTCCTACTGGCCGCTGGGCATTTTGTTGATCAGCGTGGCATTCATTCTGGTTTCTATTATCAAGCTTAAGCTGCATCCATTTTTGGCGCTTACTTTTGCCGCAATTTTAACTGGGCTCCTCACTGGCGATCTGCCGGGTATGACTCATGAAAATGTGGGCTTATTTAAAGATCGCGTAGAGCTGAAGGAAACTCCGGACGATACCGGGAACGACTTGTTGCTGGCTGTGAAATGGTCATTCCTTGGGTTTGGAAACACCGCGGGCGGTATTGGTTTTATCGTCGCTTTGGCGGCCATTATTGGCGTGTGTATGCTGGGTAGCGGCGCGGCGGACCGGGTGGTGCGCTGGTTGCTAAGTGTTTTTAGGGAGGATCGTGCAGGGATTGTTCTGTTACTCAGTGGGTTTCTCCTCTCGATTCCGGTGTTCTTTGATACCGTTTTCTTTCTATTGATTCCCTTGGCCAGAGCCTTGAGCTTGCGAACGGGAAAGAGCTATACACTCTTTGTGATGGCGATGGCCGGGGCCGGGGCCATTACACACTCAATGGTTCCTCCTACACCGGGGCCATTGATGATTGCCGATGGCCTGAAATTGGACTTGGGCGTGGCAATGATGGCCGGTTTGGTGGCAAGTATTTTGCCAGCTTGGTTAGTATTGTACCTAGCGAGAAAGTTCGATGAAAAATACGATCTGCCAATGCGCGAAGCATCGGGAGCTTCCACCAGCGAGTTAAAAACAATTGTTGAGAAAAAGGATTCCGAATTACCGAATTTGTTTATGGCGGCACTCCCGGTCGCAATGCCCGTTGTGCTGATTTCGTTGGTTTCGATTTTGAAACTGGTGGCTAAGGATACAGTTTCCGATCAGGAATGGTTCAAGTACCTTGAGTTCTTTGGGTCGCCAAACATCGCCATGCTGTTGGCTGCAATTGCAGCTGTTTACACACTGGCTGCTCAGTTGATTAAAGATAGCAAGGTCTCTGATGACGGGCTCATGAGCACATTGAGCAAAGCCATGGAAGATCCATTGCAGACGGCTGGTGTGATTATTCTCATCACGGGCGCGGGGGGAGCGTTCGGAGGAATGATCCGAATGGCGGGTGTCGGAGGAACTATCGAGGGTTTGGCCACCAGTTATAACATCTCACTGATTCTCTTGGCATGGGGAGCAACGGCTGTCGTTCGAATCGCTCAAGGTTCGGCGACGGTGGCGATGATTACCGGAGTGGGGTTAATGAGTTCGGTAATCGGAGACGGCTCCAGTTTGCCGTATCATAGCCTCTATATCTTTTTGGCTATTGGCTTTGGGTCGATCACACTCTCATGGATGAACGACAGCGGGTTTTGGGTTGTACAAAGGTTGAGCGGGTTTACAGAAAAAGAAACGCTCAAAACTTGGAGCGTGATGTTGACGGCCATTAGCCTCCTGGGGTTAATTCAAATTATGATTTTCTCCACCCTTTTCCCGATGAAACCGGATGCGCCGGCGGAGGAACCGGAGAAGACGGCGATGGTTAGTTCAGTTGAAGGGTGGGCTTCGCCGGGAAATCATCCGCCTCTGCTTCCTCAGCAAAAATCACGGTAACGGTCCGAAACCGGTCTTCGCGCCAGTGATCTTCTTTCATGAGCCATTGGCGGACGAACTCCGCCACGGTCTTGCGGGCGTGTTCACGGACGAGGTTCAAGTGGGAATCGGATGAGGCGTGTGAGGTAAGGCGAGGCGTGATGGATTGCATGAGTCCGTCCATTTGTTCATCGGCATTGAATCGAGCCCAGCCGTTCTCTGAGCGTTTTTCAATTTTATCGGTGTGAATGGCAACGGGAGTGGTGGGCAAAAGCATAGGGGCAATGACGATGCATTGTTGATCGCGAACTTCGATTTTCCATTCGGCCGATAGATCAATGTGGTAGCGGAAAGTTGCGGGCACCCTGATCTCGGTGACTGTGGTGCCCAGGTTAATTTTATTCCACAGGATGGTGCGGGTGTTGGTGCGTTTGAAGACCTTGGTGTTTTCCAGTGTAGCAACTTCCAAGCGGCCTTCGCCGGCATCACTAACCTCGGGCAGGGATTCGATGAAGGTTTCAGTAATTTTTGCCTGCTGGAAATTTTCGGCAATAGTCACGGCGGCTTCGCCAATCTCTGCAATGGTTTCGCGGGTTTCACGAATGGTACCAGCAGCGGCCTCTTTGGCGGTTTTAAGGGAAACGATGTAGGCTACGAGCACCATCATGGCGAGGACGACCACCACGATGGGCCAGCGCCAGGCGGCTGCGGAGGCGGGAGTGGATTGCGACAGTGGCTCGGGCTTGGGGTTTTCCGATTCCATGTAATAACCTTATCAAGCTTTGCGAACTTTGGCGAGATTTGTGTAACGGGATTAATGCGATCACGTCTTTATAGATATGATCACGGGCAGGAGTTTTTCCGTCCGGAAACGTCTGCGGGCGTTTACTCTCACGGAGTTATTGGTGGCCATTGCCTTGGTGGGCATTTTGTTTTCCATGATGGCACCAGTGTTGGCCCGAGCCAAAGTTAAGGCTTTTGAGGTTTATAGTCTCAATAATCTCCGCAACATATCGGTGGCTCAGCAGCTTTTTGCCTTAGACCATGACGACCGATTAGTGCCCCACGCAATTTTACGACCGCCGGCACAGGGCGCCGTGATTCCTAATGCGCACCTCACTTTATGGCCGGATTTATTGGAGAGCTACGTGGGGGATCGTCGAGTCTACCAAAGCCCTTGTATGAAGTGCGATCCGGACCGCGGGATTGGATATGGCATGAATCTTTCAGTGGCTGGAGCGTTTGCTGTGGAAACAGAGTCGGATGGAGCGCATTCAACTGAAATAAGAAACCCGGCTCAAACCATTTTGTTTGCGGATGCGGCATTTGTAACCCGCGATACGATGTATCGGCCCGCGAATGAGTGGGAGGAAGATGTCAGCCGTCCGATGGGCACTTGGACGATCCGGACGCCGGCTGACCCATTATGGAACCTAACACCCACACGGGTAATGCCGCGAAATGGTGGTCGTGCTAATGTGGCTTTTGTCGATGGCCATGTGGAATCGCTTACCATTCCGCAGTTAGGCTTTGATAAGCCGGTGGGGCATCCGTTGAACTGGTGGGATCGATATTAATCGGTCCATCGGCGGCCGAAGATGATTTCGGTGCCGTCGGGCCATTGTTCCTGCGGCTCAAATGCGGCGATCTCACGGGCGCGATCCAATCTATAGCGCAGGGTCTCCACCGGCTTGCTGGTGGCGTAAAGGATTTCGTAGCGCACCTCCGGCGCGGCCTCCACGCAGCCGATAAAGAACCGGCCGGCATCGGCCGGACTGAGGTAGACATCCTGATAAATGGTTTCGTCTGCAATCTCGCGCACCTGCCCTTCATCACGGGGGCACCAGCCCAGTCGAGCGATGATGACGCTCATGCCGTGCGTGGCTGCGTAACTGTGCCCGATACTTTCCAAAAACATCTTGGTGGCTGCGTACCAGCCTTTGGGTGAGACGGGCACGGTTTCATCGAGCGGCCAGGGGCCTTCGAAATTGCGAAACCAATTCACCTGACCACTGCTGGGTAGCACGAGCCGTTGCACGCCGGCTTCGCGCGCGAGTTCCAGAGTGTGATACAGCCCGGTGATGTTTGGCGGAAACAGATTGTTAACCGGATCCTCCACGTCATCGGGCGTGGCGGCCAAATGCACGAGCGCTTCGACGCCGTCCAGCGCGGTCTTGAGCGCCTCTAGATCGCTGAGGTCGGCCACGGTTGCTTCCGGTAATCCGGGCGAGGGCGCGCGGTCGAAGCCCCGTACGGAATGGCCGCGCTCCAGTAATCCCTGCACCGCTGCCTGTCCCACGCGTCCGGCTGAGCCGGTGACCAAAACCGTTTTTGGATCGCTCATGCGCGGAGTGTTCCACAAGCGTCTTCGTCCGCCAAATCATTTGCCATCAGCCGGGATCGTGGCACAGTGGGCGCATGCAACGGTTCTTGATCTGCAGTTTAATTCTGGTCGCCATCGGTCTGGTGGCCCAACCAAAAAAAACTTGGCCGGTTCAGCTGAAGGGTGCGGAGAGGGTGGTGTACAAGACAGTGGGCGATACCCAACTGCACCTGCATATTTTCCGCCCGACCAAACAACGAACGAAGGCGCCGGCGGTCGTGTTCTTTTTTGGCGGTGGCTGGAGAAGCGGTACGCCGGCGCAGTTCGAGCAGCAATGCCGGTATCTCGCCAGTCGGGGCATGGTGGCTATGACCGCGGAGTATCGGATACGCAATATGCATGGCACGCTGGCGACGGCCTGTGTGGCGGACGGCAAAAGCGCCGTGCGCTGGATTCGGGCGAATGCCGGCAAGCTTGGCGTGGATCCGGACCGCATCGCGGCGGGTGGCGGTTCAGCAGGAGGTCATGTGGCCGCATGCACGGGAGTCATCGACGGTTTTGAGTCTAAGGACGAAGATGATAAGATAAGTTCAGCGCCCAACGCTATGGTGCTCTTCAACCCACCCTGTGTTCTGGCGCCGGTTCCCGGGAGAAATGATTTTTTGAACGCGGATAACATAACCGCGCTCAAGGAACGCATGGGAGCAGAGCCGATGGATCTGTCTCCATGGCATCAGATAAAGAAAGGGCAACCACCCACTCTTGTTTTACACGGCGAAAAAGATCCTACGGTGAAATTCTGGACGGCCAAGGTGTTTGTCGAGAAATCTGCCGCGGCCGGCAACCAAACGGAACTGGCGGCGTATCCAGGCGAAGCGCACGGGTTTTTCAACTACGGCCGCGATGGAAACAAGATGTTTATTGCCACGATGCAGCGGACCGATGCGTTCTTCAAACAACTCGGCTGGCTGCGTGGCAAGCCGACGATTGAGCAGTTTACTGCCGGTCTTTCCAAGGGCCGGTGATGGCCAGAGTGAGGGCCTGATGCTGAATGTTCACGAAGAGCGTGGAGCCATCGGGTGAGAAGGTGGCGCCGGCAAATTCACTGTTGCTCTTGGCGTTGCGGCCAAGCTTGTAAAAGCGGCCGGCGGGCGTGATGCCCACGAGAAATTGTTCGCCGCCCCCGTCCTCGCACAACACCACATCGCCCCAAGGGGCCACGGTGAGGTTGTCGCAGTTATCGCACAGATCCTTGTCGTTCGGCTCGGCAAACAACTCGAGAGTGTCGCCGGTGAGTTTCCAGACCTGCCCCGCTTTTTTGGCACCGCCATTGGTGCAGGCAAAATAGATTGAGCCTTCGGCGTACCACATGCCTTCGCCGCGTGCGAACCGGGCGGCACCCTTGGCGAAGCCGCGCTGGCGCAGGTCGTCTTTGGGCGATTCTACCTCATCCATCTCCAGCCAACGCACGGTCAGCTTGCTCCCGACTGGCACGCGTTGCTCTTCCCAGTTACGGGTATCTAGCGCCGCGGCGTCCTCCACCACTAGCGCCTGTAGTTTGCCGCCGCGGGCGAGTTGGCCTTTGACGTTGGGAATGAACCGGTAGAGCAGTCCATCGTGGCGGTCTTCGGTTTGGTACACGATGCCGGTTTTGGGATCTACCGCAATGGCCTCGTGATTAAACCGTCCCATCGCCTTGAGTGCCACGGCCTGGGCCAGGTGTGGTTTGGCGGTGGCCGGCACTTCAAAATTATAGCCGTGATCCAGCGAACACACTTTACCGGCGCGTTCGACCGTTTCCTCGCAGGTGATCCAACTGCCCCACGGTGTGAGTCCGCCGGCGCAGTTGCGCAGAGTGCCGGAGAGACTGAGGAATTGCTGCACCGTACGTTGGCGCTGAGTATCGTATACTAGGGTGGTCGTGCCGCCGAGGCAGGGCACGCGGGCACCTAAATTGGGGCGTTCGCCGGGGTCGTACAATTTGGCGCGAATCCCGTCGGTGAGCTTATTGTTGTCCTTGCCAAAGGGGCCTACGGTGGGTGTCACGGCCGGATTGATCTCGTGGTTGCGCACCAGAATCGTCGTGCCCTTGGGGCCAGGGAAGGCGGCCATGCCGTCCGGTTTTCCAGGCACAACCAGGCCGTCATTCATCGGCTGACCCGCCTGAGAAATGATGCGGTAGCGGAAGCCCTTGGGCAGTTCTAGAATCTGGTCCGGGTCAGGCTGCAACATACCGTAGCCTTCGGTCCGCAGGGCGTCCTTGTCAGATTGGTGCGCGCTGAGGGTTTGCAAACCACCAAAACCGGCGGCGACCGCAGCGGAGTGTTGCAGAAAATCGCGGCGTGAAAATCTCATGGGCGAATCGTC